>JAEEGL013064957.1_pt1 | contig 11570 bp, 3 predicted proteins | sample 9134231 | NCBI WGS metagenome assembly JAEEGL01 (sample SAMN16246548, study PRJNA631951) | gut metagenome | biome: gut microbiome; feature: rumen; material: fiber-attached | host: Bos | place: Iran: Karaj | collected 2018-10 | reverse complement strand
GTTAGATGCAATTGTCTGCGTTGATTCATATGCACTTGCACCAGCCTTCTTTACAGCATACTTAACAGAAGCTACTCCACTACCGTTAGTATCTGTAAATGTTCCGTTCAAGCTTACTGTTGTGTTATTGAACCATTTTGTAGTGCTTGAAGTTAAAGAACTACCTGCTGTTCCGTCTATAGTTATTGTACTACTTGCAGGAGCAGTGCGATCTACTGTATATTCAGAAGAATTTGTGAAGCCTTCATTCTCTACACTATCCTTTGCGCTAAAGCGGATAATATATTTCTTTCCGTTTTCAAATGAAGAAGTATCGATTGACGCTATTGTTGCAACACCATCTGAACCTACAGAAGCCGTTCCGCTTGCTTTAGAGGTTGCATAAGTTGTATCTGTAGAAAGATATACATTATATGATACCTGATCATTCTTTATTCCATTTGTATCATTTACATATACACTGGCACCAGTAATTGAATCTTTTATCCAGCCAGCTGTAGAAGTTACACGCAAAGAAGGAGGTGTATTATCAAGCTGGATGCTTGCAACCTTCTGGTTTACTGTATGACCTTTTCCGGCATCATCTGTTGCTTCTGCATAAACTGCAATAGCTCCTGTCTGAGCATTAATAATGCTGGCAGGAATAGTTGCTGTCCATGTATGTTCATTTGCATCAGTTGCAAGAATTGTTTTATTTGCATCATACTTTATGTTTGCAGCAGGAACTGTTGTCTCATTTACCTTTATTACAAAGCTTCTGATACCAGCTTTGTCATCTTTTACTTTACCAGTTATAGACAAAGCCTTATCTGAAGAATCTTTACCCTGTTCATTTACAATATACGCTTTCTTAAAATCACCTGTTGTTTTTTCTGTAATAGTTGGAACAACAGTATCAACATTTAATTTAAATGTCTTAGAATCAAGTGTTACATTGCCTACATTATCTACAGCAAGAATAAGTACAAAGTTATTGCCTTCTTTGAAGCCACCAATAGTTTCTTTATAATCTGAAGTAATTTCTTTGTAATATGTTGTTCCAGAAAGCAGTGTTCCATCTGTAATCTGACAACCTGTTCCAGTAGTATAGAAAACTCTGCGAGTCTCTTTTGTTTCAAGTGGAGTTATAAGGCCTGTTTTTTCTGTTTCGTAATTTGTTTCAAAAGAAGTTCTTAGAGAACTTATATATCCATCTTCTGTCGTTATACCTGAAGGTAAAGTTGCAGGAATCTGGAATACTTTGTAGAAGATTCTCTTAACTCCAGAACCCGCATCGTCAAAGTTACCGCGGATTTTTATTGTGTTGGCATCGCCATAAGTTCCATCTTTATACTTTCCACCAACATCTGTGTCCTTAGCGGAATCCCAAGCAGGATTAGTAGAAGATGGTGTTATATCATCGTTATCATTATCACCAATACGGAAATAAATATCCTTTCCTTTTGCATCTGTTGAATGCTGGCTAACAGGAGCTTCTGTATCAAACTTAATCTTAAGCTTTGTAGAAGAAGCAGCTTTGTTCTGTGCTTTATCTATTACAGAAAGTTCTGCAGTTATATAATCTGTCCAGTTTTCCCAGTCACTTGCCCAATCAGTACTTGAGAAGGTATATGTTGATTCATTACTTGTGAGTTCTTTTAATTTTGTTCCACTGCTGTTTTTAAGTATAAGAGTTACCTTTTCAATTCCACGTTTATCATAAGCAACATAAGTAAGGTTAAAGGCTTTCTTTTCGTTGTTCATGTAGTAAACAGGCATGCTATTTTCTGTAGTCTGAGCATCATAAGAATCGTCGAGAGTATAGCTTCTTATTTCAGGTTTTTTCTTATCTATTTCAAGAGAGAATAATTCAAATTCTTTAGAATTATTAAAGGTATCGGTTACTTTTACATATACAGGATAAGTACCTGAACTAAAAGTGAACTCTGTATAAGGGATAACAATTTTCCATGTACCACTTACAGCATCTGTTCTTACACCCTTTTCTTGTCCAGTAGGAGTAATTGTTCTGTTTCCAATTTTTGAAAGATTTACAGAAGCAATCTTTAGAGGATCTTGCGGATATGCACCAGTTTTGTCGTTTTTATCTTCGGCAATTACTTTAACAGTTACGCTCTTTGAACCATTTACAAGCTTTGTACCACTTAAAGTTTTATCATCAACCGAAGAAAGTGAAGCTTCTGGGTTTGTTGTATCAACTTCATAAGTAAGTGAAGTATCATATTTAACATTTCCAGCTTTATCCACGACCTTGATATAAACTGTACCATCACCATCATTGAATGAAATTTCTTTAGAAGCAGTACATGTTGTTCCAGAAGCAGTATATTTGAGGTTAATCCAATCTCCATCTGGAACATTAGCTGGCTTAGTTATAGAAGAATCACTTCCATCATTTACATAATAATATGCAGCTTCTGGGTTTTTCTCTGTAAATTGTAAGCTGATTTTCTTTTTTGATTTGTTTGATTTTAAACTTGTAGCTGTTGAACCAAGGTTTGTGTCGTCTTCAGTAAGTTCATCAAAACTTACTGCATCAATTACTGGGTCTGTCTTATCAACTGTCATCGAAGCTGTAAGAGTTGAACCTGCGGCTGGAGAGTTATCTGCTTTATCTTTTACTTCAAGAGTGAAGACGTAAAGACCGTCGCCGTAGCTTGAATCGGCAAGATCTGTTTTTGTGAAGGTACCAAAAGTATCTCCGGCTGTTGTACCCAACAATGAGCTAAGGTTTATTTCGTTTGCAGTAACAACTGTACCATTTTTCTTTACTGTAATTTTTGCACTCTTAACAGCACGTCCAGTTGTCTGATTATCGTATGCATAACCAGAAAGGGTTACAGTTGAGAGGTCATTTACAAACTCGCCGTTTCTGTTCAATGAAAGACTTGCTGTTGGAGCAGTCTTGTCGTAGCGGAAGTAATATGTATATTCTTTAGAGTTCTTTGCCTTATCTGTAGCCTTTACGGTTACAGTATGACATGAGTCGTCAGTGTCATCATTTTCTGCAAAAGTATCAGGAATTGTATATTTGTAACTCCAGTTTGTAGAAAGAGGAATAGGCTTATAATCCCCTGAATCAACTTTGATTTCAAGTTTATCAAGGCCAGCACCTTCATCGCTTGCTGTACCATTTATATATGTATCACCAGTTCCATTGAGCCATTTAACTTTTCGTTTTGCAGTTGCATCAAAGTCTGTTACGGTTGCCTCTGGGGCGGTTGTATCAAACATTACGGCAGAAGTAATTGTTGTTGATTTACTTGTATCTGCAGTTTTTCCAGAGTTGTCGTATGCTATAATTGTATGAGTGAAATTTCCCTGAGCTGTAAACGTTTTTTCCCAGTTACCATCTGTAACTGTTACCTCTGTTCCATGTACTGTAAGTTTTGAAATTCCGTTTGCATCAGAAACTGTTCCTTTAAGGGTATAGCTTGTTGCACCTGTAGCGGCATTAAGATATACAATGCCATCTGAGGCAGCTGCAGTTTCTGTTGTTCCATTTTTATAAACTTTACAATTTGCAATAACAGGAGCTGCCTGGTCTATCATAAATGCTACATGCTTTGGTTCTGTCCAGTTACCGGCTTTATCTACACCTCTAACATAAAGATAACGTTTTCCTTCGTGCAGAGTATCGCTTGAATCTGTTCCTGTACCTGTTGCAAGGTTCATTGGAATGCTCCAGCTGTTTGTTGAAGGAGAAACAAACTGTGAATAAGAAGCAGGAGCAGATTCTACTGTTGTAAATGCATAATAGAGCTTGTCAAAGCCACTTCCTACATCAGTTGCTTCTCCACGGAATGTGTAGGCATTACCTTTTAATGAATTTTCACCATAAGCATCTGAATCGCTTGTGTCATTTTTTTCAAGAGCAATTGATACCGTTGGTGCTGTTTTATCTATAGTAACTGTAACTTCGGCAGTTGTAGTTTTTGCAGCCTGTGATCCAAACGCAGAATTATCTGTTGCTTTTACGGTGTAAACAAAAGTTCCAGAATCTATCAAAAATTCATCTGGATTAGCTGGATCTCTTGGAAGTTCTGTAATTGTCCATGTACCATTAGAAATAAAATTATCTGGAAGATTGAGTTTTACATCATCCTGCCAGATTTCAAAAGTTTGAATTCCTGTATTATCAGAAACAGTTCCGCTAAGAGAGAATTTATCACCAGAATCAAATGCTTTTGTAACTACATTTGTTGCAAAATTAACAGAATCTTCTGAACCACGCTTGTAAGAAACAATATTCAAGGCAGGCTCTTTTGTATCATACATAAAGCCTTTTGAAACCCAGGTACCAATGTTTCCTACATCATCAATTGCGCGGATGTAAATTGTCTTTGCACCTTCTGATCCAAAGACATAAGCAAAATCAGAATCGGCAAACTCAATTTTTTCATTTAATGAAGTTACACCGCGAACTTCCTTTATCTTAGCCTGAGCTTGTGAAGAATCAAAAGTATATTGGATTTTTGAAACTCCACTTGCTTTATAGCCGTCATTTATATCGCCTTCAGAAACATCTTCTGTAGCGGCTTCAAACTTAAATGATGAACTTTCTGTCTGTCTATTTGTTGGAACAATTATAGAATCAGCACTTATAGTTGGTTTCTGGCTATCTATATAGTAAACAAATTCTCTTTCGCCAGTTTTACCCATTTCGTCTGCTACGACATATCTGATTTTATTAGTTGTACGGGTTGCAGCAGGAATAAAGGTATCTGTAAATGAATGAGCGTTAAGCCAGTTATTTTCAGTTGAACCATAAAGAACAGTTTCTTTCTCCTTTGCTACACCATTTTGTAAAACTGTTTCAAAACGTGATACTTTAAATGATGTATAACCTGATTCAATTTCTACAACATTTGTAAACTGTGTTTTTGCACCTGCTTCTATATCACTGGCAGGAGCAAGAGTGATTGTTTTGTTATCTGGAGTTGTACTTGAAATACTTACCTGAGGAGCAGCACCTGTTACAATAATCCAGAAATCCTTTGTGTTTTTATTTCCAACTTTATCTTCTATAATAATTTTACATTCGTATCTTCCCGAAATTGTTGGCAAGGTATAACGGAAGTTATAATCAGAAGGAATATCCTGAAGCTCCTGTGGAGTACCTGTAGCATTAGAAGGCAAAGCCGTATTTTTTTCACTCAGTATGAAAGTAGTATATTTAATTCCATCATCATCCTTTATTGAAAGAAGAAGATCGCTTCCTGTTGTAAGAATACTCTTATATTCTTTTCTTGCAAGTGCTGCTTCTACCTGAGCAACTGTGCTATATTTCAAAGTCAAACTGGCAGCATTGTACGGTATAATTACAGGAACATCTGTTGTCTGATCTACTGTGTATACGCGTTCAAAGGCTGTGTTTTCAGTGTCGTCAATATCAACACCAAGGTTACCTGCACGGTCCTGGGCAAAAATCTTTACTTTGATTTTGCGTGACTGTTCACCGTCTGCAATGTCTCTTGTATGAATTACAAACGACTGTTTTGCCGGAGTTGTGATGAGGTGCTTTGTTGTTTTTTGAGATTCATTGCCAGCACGGAATGGAATTTCTTCACCAGTCTGGGCATCTTCAATTATAAAATATGGTCTTCTATCTTCTTTGCCTGCTTCGAGCATTGTCTGAACGGCATCATAATCATCAAGAATGGCAATCTTCATTGTAACGTCGCCGTTGAGGAATTCGCCTGTTACTTTCTCGCCTTCTTCGTTGATATCGCCATCTGCATCGAGTTTGAATTTTTCGGCAGTTGGAAGCATGCTGTCTATGCTGATTGTTGGTCCGTCAATATCATAGATAACTGTCTTTGTACGGGTTGTTGGCATGTCTTCAAGATCGGCAGTTATATCAAATATATACTGATTGCTGCTAGTCTGATCAAATTTATAACCTGTTCCGTCAATTGGAACTGTAAAATCAAAATTATAGAAAATGAGTCCGCCTTCATATTTGTCTTTGTCGGCTTCGGTTACCTTGTAGCTGTAAACTGTTGTTGCAGTAGTTTCTTCACCTTTTTTGCAGGTAATAGTAATTGTTGGATAACCGTCTGGAACAGAAGTAGAACCAGAGAATGTAAGTGACTGTCCTTTCTTTAAATATGTAGTTGCAGGAGAAGGAGTTGTAATTGTAAGGCCCGGTGCAACATTTTTTGCCTTAAACTTGATGTAGTACTGGCTTCCATCAAATGAAGGAACAATTTTGTTTTCTTCACTATCTTTTCCGTCTACACCAATTATGTATACTTTTCCGTATTCAAGGCTTACTGCCTGTCCGTTTTCATCTTTATTATCTTCTTTAATGATTTTTGTAAGGAACTGTCCGTCGCCTTTTTTCTGGAATTCCGAAGTTTGTGGATATACTTTTTTGCCAAGAACTTCGTTTCCGTTTGCATCTGTTGAAACAGGAATAAGATAAACCTTCATGTCATCTGTCATGAGAGAAAGTCCATCAAGACCCTTTGCAAGCTGAACTGTAAGGGCTCTTTCATTTTCAACATCTGTTGTACTTCCAAGTTCAAGGCCCGAAATAGAGAATGTAGGGCTGTTTTCTGGATTTAATTTAAAGCTTCCGCATGGAATTGCTTTTTCAAAAAGAGCTTCAATAAGAGAAGTCTGTGTTGCAGTACGTGAACCATCACCAGATTTTCCTGCTTTAATTGCATACAAATCAGGTACCTTTAATTTTGTATTGCCACCTGTGGTTTTCTGGTAATCTGACTGGAATTTTTCCCAATCTGACCACAATATATATGATGATTCTGCGTTACCTAAATCATCACCTTCAAGCTCCTGTCCTTCAAGAGGATAGCGCTTTGCAGAGTCATAAGCTGTGATTGTACAGTAATAATATTTTTCACCAGCTTTTTCATCACCATAAATCTTTGTATAAACGTCTTTGTCGAGGAATTTTGCAACGTCAAGAGAAATTGTTGGAGGAATGCTTGTTATTCTTTTTGTCCAAAGAAGAGTTTCAGGGGCGTCTTTGCTATAGAAATTAATTACAATTTCTTCTATATCATTGTCGTCAGCAGCCTGACCTTCTAATGTGAGATATTGTCCGTATGATTCTACTAAATTGTCTGAGTCTGTTTTTGAGGAAGATGGTCGTGAAAGTACCATTACAGGTGCGGTGTTATCTATAATAAAGGTACGTGTGATTTCGGTTGTATGATGTCCGTTATCCGAAATTGTAATTGTAGCCTCATAGTTTCCATCTGGAATTTTTGCTGTTACAGGATCAATTGTTGCAGACCAGGTACCTTTAGGATCTTTGGCATCTGTTTCAAGAGTTAAAACAGGTTTAAAACCGTCATACTCTTTATTTGTTCCCGTGTTTCTAAGAACAACATCAAGGTCTTTGATAGAACCATCATCAGACCAGTTTCCCGCAATTGCGAAAGTATCGCGGATTATTGCAGATGTTTCGGGCGTTTCTATGCTTATTACAGGAGCTGCTACGTCGACAGCTTCACCCAAACCAACTTCACAAGAAATAAATGCTGTAATTGGGATTAATGCAATAAGACAGAATCCAAGAATTGAACCAAAGAGACTTTTGTTTTTCATACGTTTTTCCTCAACAATTAAAAAAAGACTTTATATATAATTATCGGCATATTATCTGATTTTTAACACTTGCAGGCTAAGTCTACCCGCAGACAATAAACCCATAATATCCTTCTTATTATTGTAAACCATAATTGAGAATTCGCAAGAAAAAAGTGTTTATATAGTAGATTTTGAGGGTTGAAAAAAAAGAAGGCCCCAAGATAAAACTTGGGGCCTGAAACTTATTCAGTGAATAATGCAGTAGAAAGGTAGCGGTCTCCAGAATCTGGAAGAAGTGCTACAATTACTTTGCCCTTATTTTCTGGGCGGGCAGCCAGAATGCTTGCAGCTTTAAGAGCGGCACCACTTGAAATACCAACAAGGATTCCTTCTGCTCTTGCAAAAGCGCGGCCTTCTGTAAAGGCATCTTCGTTTTCTATAGCAAGAATCTCGTCGTAAATCTTTGTGTTCAAAACATCTGGAACAAAGCCGGCACCAATTCCCTGGATTTTGTGAGAACCAGGAGTTCCCTTTGAAAGAACAGGGCTTGTAGCAGGTTCAACTGCAACAATTTTTACATTCGGATTTTTAGATTTAAGATACTCTCCAACGCCAGTTAAAGTTCCACCGGTTCCAACACCGGCTACAAAAATATCAACCTTTCCGTCTGTCTGTTCCCAAATTTCCGGACCTGTTGTTTTTTTATGAATTGCAGGGTTTGCAGGGTTTACAAACTGTCCAAGAATAATGCTTCCCGGTGTAGACTGCTGAAGCTCTTCTGCCTTTGCAATTGCTCCCTTCATTCCTTTTGTACCGTCTGTAAGAACAAGTTCTGCCCCATAAGCTTTAAGAAGGTTACGGCGTTCAACACTCATTGTCTCCGGCAAGGTAAGAACTGCCTTATAGCCTTTTGCTGCGGCAACAGAAGCAATACCAATTCCTGTATTTCCGGAAGTTGGTTCAATAATTGTTGCTCCCGGCTTTAAGATTCCTTTCTGCTCTGCGTCTTCAATCATTGCAAGAGCAATACGGTCCTTTACACTTCCTGCCGGATTAAGATATTCAAGCTTTGCAAGGATTGTTGCGTCCTTTACGCCTGCTGCCTTTGAATAATTATTTAACTGTAAAAGTGGTGTCTTACCAATTAATTCCAATGCACTCTGTTTGATGTCTGACATAATATTATCTCCTGATGATGTGTATTTGATGTCCCTTCGACAAGCTCAGGGACCGCATTTTAGATTGCACTAAATCCATTTTCCAAATCTGCAATGATATCGTCAATATGTTCGGTACCAATTGAAAGACGGATTGTGTTCTGACCAATTCCCTGATCTGCAAGTTCTGCATCACTAAGCTGTGAGTGAGTTGTACTTGCCGGATGAATAACCAGAGACTTAACATCTGCAACATTTGCAAGCAGGCTGAAAATCTTAAGGTTATCAATAAACTTCCAGGCTTCTTCGCGTCCACCCTTGATATTGAATGTAAAGATTGAACCGCCGCCATTAGGGAAGTACTTCTGATACAAGGCATGATCCGGATGATCTGCCAAAGAAGGATGATTTACCTTTTCTACCTTTGGATTATTCTTAAGGAATTCCACAACCTTCTTTGTGTTTTCTGCATGGCGCTCCAGACGCAGGCTCAAAGTTTCTACACCCTGCAAAAGAAGGAATGCGTTGAATGGGCTGATTGTTGCACCAGTATCGCGGAGCAAAATTGCACGGATATAAGTTACAAAGGCAGCAGGTCCTACAACATCATAAAAGCTTACTCCATGATAGCTTGGGTTAGGAGCAGCAATCTGTGGATAGTTGCCGCTGGCCTTCCAGTTGAACTTTCCGCTTTCTACAATAATACCACCAAGAGTTGTTCCGTGACCGCCAAGGAACTTTGTTGCGGAGTGAACTACAATATCAGCTCCGTGTTCAATAGGGCGGATAAGGTATGGTGTACCAAATGTATTATCGATTACAAGTGGAAGTCCGTGCTTGTGAGCAATAGCTGCAATTGCGTCAATATCAGGAATATCGCTGTTAGGGTTGCCTAAGGTTTCGAGATAAATTGCGCGGGTATTTTCTTTGATTGCGCCTTCTACTTCTGCAAGATTATGTGCATCAACAAATGTTGTGCTGATTCCATACTGTGGAAGTGTGTGAGCCAAAAGGTTGTAGCTACCACCATAGATTGTTTTCTGGGCTACAATGTGTCCGCCGTTTGCAGCAAGAGCTTCGATTGTATAAGTAATTGCGGCTGCACCAGAAGCAAGTGCCAGAGCAGCAGAACCACCTTCAAGAGCAGCAACGCGTTTTTCTAATACGTCCTGTGTAGAGTTTGTAAGACGTCCGTAAATGTTTCCTGCATCTGCAAGACCAAAACGATCTGCGGCATGCTTTGAATTGTGGAATACATAAGATGTAGTCTGATAGATTGGTACTGCGCGGCTGTCTGTTGCAGGGTCAGCCTCTTCCTGTCCAACGTGTAATTGTAAAGTTTCGAATTTATATGACATATGTGTAAGGCCCTCCTGGGCCGGTGTTTAATCGGAAAGCGTTAAAAAAATTGCGAAAGCAATTTTTAGCTTATCCTTATTGTTTATAAGATTGAATTACTGAATAACATTCAGTTTTGTGAAAAGCAACAACACAGGCGCATGACTCCGTTTCTAAAATTTTCACGAACTAATTTCTCAAAATAAAATTTCATATATGCCTCCTGTATAAAGATTTGTTTAATTCCTACCAAGTCAGTAGGTTATGTTTCATTTATACACCCATTTACCTACTATGTCAATAGGTTTTAGAAAAAAAAGTGAAAATTTGTGGATTTTTTTGGAATTTCGGCCCTTCGACCCCTTCGACAGGCTCAGGGACCGCGATGTGGTTAGTTCAAAACAGAAGATGGATTAATTGTGTTTCCGTTTTTGTAAACTGTAAAATGAAGGTGTGGACCGGTGCTAAGACCAGTGCTTCCTACAAGACCAATCTGGGTTTTCTGAGCATAAACAAAGTTGCCTTTCTGACATGTAATTTTGCTCATGTGTCCGTATAAAGTCTTGTAACCTGAATGATGTGTTACGATTACGTAGTTTCCGTAAGTTGCATTATAGCCGGCTGTTGTAACTTTTCCGTCCATTGCAGGATAAATTGGTGTGCCCTGAGCAACTGCCATATCAATTCCACCATGGAAGGAACGGGAACCTGAATTAAATGGAGAATCTCGCCATCCGTAAGAAGAACTGAGCCAGTAGCGAACCTTAAGAGGGCGTTTGAATAAATCGCCGTTGATTTCCTGACGTGTCATCCAGTCAAGCTCAGCATCAGGTACAAAGAGAGAATATCCTGCTTTGAGCTCGGTACTTGGATTAAGATAATTTACGAGTGCACATTTCTGGGCATCAACTTCATATTTTTCTGAAATTTTCTGAATTGTTTCGCCATCAGCTTTTACTGTATACAAAATACCTGGCATTGAAGGAATTTTCAAATACTGATCAGGTTGAATCAAACGTGACTGACGGATATTGTTTACGCTTATAATTGTATCCTGTGTAATTCCAAAGGCATCGGCAATGTAACCAATCATGTCTCCGGATTTTACACGATAGGTTTGATATGTAAGTGTTGCGGGTTCAACCTTTGCAGATTCAAATGGAATAACTGCAACGGGACTTTCATCAACTGCAACTTCTATGGCAGGTTCCGGTTCTTTTGTTTCTTCTAAAAGTCCGCTCAAGGCTTTAAAATCATCATCTGCGGCAACAGGAACGGCAGAAGTTTCAAGACCACCCACACCTTTATGAGAATCGATTGAATGAAGAATGCTTAAACATGTTGTAGAAACAATAACGCCAAAGCTGAAGAATATAATTGAGGAACTTACAATTCTTGAAACCCGAGTTTTAAATACCATATTAAATCTACTTTCAATCTTTTTAATTATAGCACATTCTTCAATTTTTATCATCTTTTATTTACTCCAATCAGATAAGTTTCAAAAGATTCTGT
>JAEEGL013009885.1_pt1 | contig 11570 bp, 8 predicted proteins | sample 9134231 | NCBI WGS metagenome assembly JAEEGL01 (sample SAMN16246548, study PRJNA631951) | gut metagenome | biome: gut microbiome; feature: rumen; material: fiber-attached | host: Bos | place: Iran: Karaj | collected 2018-10 | reverse complement strand
CGTTTCTGGGGTGAGGATTTACTATTGTCATTATCGATTTTATTGCTTTTTATTCCAATTATTCAATTGTGTGAGCAATATTTTCCTTGGTTATTAGGAATGCATAAGAGATAATAATATCTTATAAGAATTTATTGATAATCTTAATGGACTTGATTAGCCAACGACGTTTCTTGTCATTGTCTATGATGTCGAAGAGACGATAGAGGCTGGTCTTGTCGAGTTGTGAGAGGGTAACATAATCTGCATAGACACCTGATGGCAAGAATTTGTGCAGGTAGTCGTTAATTTCCTTACGGTTGCGTTCATGCTGTTGTTCAGAAAGTCCACCTTCTTCACGTCGACAGACGATATCGGGAATAAACTGCACTTGACGACCTTCACCGACAATCTTCTCAACATAGAAAATCCAGTCGCTAACCAAGCGGTGACTCTCGTCATAGGGAGAGCTTGCAAAAAGCTCACGACGAATAAAACTGCTTTGGTGGTCGAGCGTGGCCATGAAAAAATGCATCATCGTGGTGCGTGGCGGCTGAATAGAGGCGTGCCCTTGTTGGAGTTGTTTGCTATAGTGGTAGTCGCGACCTACAATGAAATCTGTATTGTAACCGTAGTCGGCTACGTGTTGGAGTACTTGGTTGTCGTAGAAACAGTCGCCAGAGTTCATGAAGTTCAGATAGTCACCCGTTGCTTTGGCGATGCCTTTGTTCATGCCGTTGTAGATGCCCTTATCTGGCTCTGATACCCAGTAGGTTATCTTGTCGTCAAACTCCTTGAGGACGTCAGTACTACCATCGGTGGAGCCCCCATCAATGACGATGAACTCATAGTTGCGATAGGTCTGGTTGACAACGCTCTCAATGGTTGCCCTCAGCCCGTCTCTGTTATTATAGTTAACGGTAATAATACTATATTTCATAGACTTTCAATTATTCGTTTTTCTTTTAAGAACTCTCCTCATACTGTCCCTGGCTCCCTTGGCAATGAGAAGAGTAGCAGATAGGTCGATGGCAAGGAAGATTACCATGCTGAGTGCTGAATAGGCAACCCATAGCCAGATGCTGGTATAGGGACTGAAGGGGATGAGACGAATGATCCATAAGCTGGTGCCAATAGCAAAAGCAGAGATGGCGTAGTTGCGTAGCACTCCCCGCCAGTAAATCGCGACAGACTCTTGGAAACCAGCAGAGAACAGATAATAGGGTTTCCATAGTACGACAATAGCTAGCAAACTTACTATCTTGCCCAATAGAATACCGATAATGCCCCATTGGAGACCGCAGACGATGGTGATGGTTATATTGATACCCAACTCTGTCCAGGCAGACCATACATCAGCATAGAGCCCGTGAGCGTAGTTAAAGCTGTCGATGCTGTTGCGCGAATTGGTTATATAGATATAGAGAACCAGCAGCACGAGAATGCGATGGTCCAAGATGTATTCAGAACCTATCCAATGGGAGATGAATGGCTCCAATAGAGCGTAGAGTGAGAAAGATAGTGTGGCAGCAATGGTGTGCTGGATGGTGGTGTACTCCCAGAATACCTTCAGCATGTGGGGCTTGTTACCTTCGGCCACGAGATTACCAACACTGGCTCCCACACTGCCTGTGATTGACGAGAATAAGGAGATGAGCTTGGAGATGATAATCATGTAGTTGCCATAAAAGGCAACCATCTTTAGTGAGACGAAGAGAAAGATGAACAACTCGTCACTCTTAACGAGGACGAAATCCTTGATTTTGTGGATGAATACTTGTTTGGTCTTGGTGATAATCTCCGGATACTCTTTGAGCAACTGGCGCCCTTTCTTGACATCAACTTTTAACCAGGGATACTCCTTGTTTATTTTCCAGTTCAGGATAATACAGCCTATGATGGCGAAAAGGAACTCGATAGCTACCCAAACGTATAGGTTCTTGTAAGTATAGGCAAGGTATATCTGCAGGGCCAGTTTGACAAGGTTGGCAGACTGGTAGTAGATGGCTACGAGGTAGTTCTTCTGGTCGGCAGAAAGTAGTATTTGTCGGTAGTTGATGAAATAGCCTATCAGTGAGGAACCTAAGAAAGAGTAGAATGCGAAGTATATAATGGGTAGGTTCAGTGCCGCTTTATTGAAGATGAGTGGGAAGAAAAGGCTGACAACGAATGCACCAGCCCATATGATGCCGCCTATCCAACGATATAGATATCCCAATAGCGATAGGATGTCTTGTATCTCCTTACGGTTACCTGTTTGCAAAGGTTTAAAGAGAAAGTAACCGATACAAGCTGAGATTCCCAACTCAGAAAGGTTCAGGTAGCCAAGGATATTGTTCAAGGTTCCTGTAAGTCCTATGAACTCAGCACCGAGGTTATCAAGGAAGATCTTGCGTGAGAAAAAGGTTAAGAAGAGCGACAAGAAATAGAACAGAAGGTTTACTTCTGCATTCAATATACTCTTGTATACTCGTCCTCCCATCGTATTCTGTCTTCTTTTGTTTTCCCCTAATTTCTTTTATCTTCTTTTTCGCTTCCGTGAGTTGTATGGATGAAGTCAGTATTCTTTCGGTCTATCTTCAAGATGTTCAGCACCATCTTCCAAACGAGTTTGGGTAAGGATAGTATCTTACCGAAGACGGAGTGGCTGCGTAACTGCTTGGGCGTAGATACGTAGAGAGACAGACAGATAAAGAGGAACAATAACCACCACTTGATATACCAAGTGAGGGAGAATATCAGCGAGAATGCTGTCATGAGAACAGCCATACTAAAAGCACCAACTACCAGCATGGAACGTGGAATGAGGGCTTGCTGGACGGTCTTGTCGATATAGTCGATGTTGCCTTCCATCAAGGCTTTTGGGAAATAGGGCAATAGCGAGAAAAGACTCTGTATCTGGGCGGTCATCCAACGTAGACGCTGTTTCTGAAAGTTGTCCTTGTTAGAAACTTTTTCGTCATAGACGTGGATGGTGGGCTCGTAATGGATGTGAATCTTTTGGCGCAGCAACAAGGCTTCCAACTCACGGTCTTCGCCAGCGGTAGAGAGCTTATAGACGTTCTCTTTAAACCAACTGAAGCGGAAGCACATGCCGGAACCAATGAGCGCAGAGGAAAGGCCAATACGGTTGTGAGCCTTGCGGAAAAGTGTGTTGTTAATCTCCTCACTGACACCATCAAGTACAGCAATATCATTATTCGAGTTCTTAGCGCAACGGTGACACTGGATGGCATCAAAGCCTTTATTACAGACTTCGTTGAGGCTTGCCAAGAAGTCTGCTTCTACTACATTGTCGGCATCGAGGATAACCACATAGTCGTAGTCGCCTTTAACCTGTTGCAAGGCATATTGCATTGCTTTGGCCTTACTGCTCTTCTCAAAGACAGGCTGTAGGAGGGTGATGGGCAACTGTGCCAATTGTTCGTTGGTCTCTGGCTGCATGTGGTCGGAGATAACAAATACGTGGAAGCCTTTATAGGGATAGTATTGTCCCAAGAAAGTCTGTACGGAGTTGACAATGACTCGGTCCTCATTGTAGGCTGGATAGAGCACCAAGAAGTTGTTTTGTCGTGCCTCACGCAGGGAGCGAAGCTGTCCCTCCAAATAGGCAGAGAGGGGCGAAACAGGTTTCTTCCATAGCATGGATACCAGTGCGAAGAACAGAATGTATGCACCGGATGCAGCCAATAACAACCAGAGAAAAATTTCAATGATATGTAAAATAAGCCAAATCATATAAAAATAGGGGAAAATGGTTATAGTTTTTTGTTGGATATGGTCTTTAACTTCTTGCCGATAGGCGTCTTTGCCAGAAGAGAAGAAAGGAGTATGACCGGTATGGAGAAGAAGGTGCGATCCCACTTTTCGTCGACCAGATAGTTCGGGGTGGCCAAGGCGAAGATAAACAGCACCATGGCAAACAGTGCCCACCACTTGAGGGCTAGCGTGAAGTAGATGAAGGGCATGATGACGCCCATGAAGATGATGATAGCCATCATTAGCATACGAGGTATCAACATCCACTGGATGATTTTGTCGATGAGGTCGTAATGGCGCTCGACAATAGCCCCCGGCAGATAGCGGATGTTACGCGTAATGGTAGCCAGGTGCGACAACAGCCAACGTCTACGTTGGCGGTTAAACTCCTCTGCATTACGTACTTTCTCAGAGAATACCATGATGTCGTCGAAATAGTCGACAAAAATATGTTGACGCAACAGACGGGATTCTAACTCCTTATCGTCCCACAAGGTATTGGTTGTCATGATGTTGGTCTTGAACCAGTTGAAATCAAACGCCATTGCAGAACTGGCTGCTGCTGCTGAGAGGCCCAAGGTGACGTGACCACGACGGAAGATGGAGTTGTTAATCTCCTCAAAGATAGCACTCAGACGGGCAGATACCGTATCACGATTTTGAGAGAGCATGTGACACTGGATTGCTTTGGTTCCTGCTGCTTCATAGGCATCATTGACTTGACTGAGATATTCTGGCTCAACAATGTTGCCAGGGTTAAGCACTATGGCAATGTCATAGAGTTTGAACTGTGGCAGGTTGTTGATGGCTAACTGCAAGGACTTGGCACGTGAACTTTTTGTGAAATTTGGTGTCAGCAGGGTGATTGGCTGTTGGGCCAACCGGAAATTGCTCATCTCGTCAAGTTGGTCGGCAATCACCGTGATGTCGAACAAGCGTTGGGGATAGGTCTGTCCAAGAATAGAGTTTACCGTTTGTTCAGCGCTGGGCCCATTCTTATAAGCAGGAATGAAGATAATGAAACGATTCTCAATGCGGCTCTTGGGGACTTCCTGATGCTGACTGAACATGGAGGCCATCGCAAAGATGCCCATATACACCACCGTCAGACAGACGAAGATGAAAAAGACTAAGTCGCTATAAAATATGATATTCCAAAAATCCATGTTTTCAGTATTTTATAAAATGCCAGAGCCCTCGAAGGGTGGCTTTTGCCAAATCGAAGCGGCGGTTAAACAAATCTTTCACTATTCCTTTGGTTCCTGCTATGAAGATGAGGTATAGGTACGACAGGTAGCGCCAGGGTAGTGGACTGTTGCGTCGAACTAGAAGCAGACGGTTACGCGTAATGTAATAGGTACGTAAAGGACTGACCTGTCCTGTAGTCTGACTCTCCTTATGATAGATGGTACTGGCAGGCTCGTACCAGATGGTATAGCCCGCATGACGAATCATCATGGACCAATCAAGCTCCTCATAATAGAGGAAAAAACAAGTTGGCATCATACCTGCTTTATCAATAGCTTCGCGTCTGACCATCATCGCAGCCCCATGACCATAAGGTGTGGGGTGTGCTGTGTCGTATTGTCCGAAATCAGCCTCATTGAAACCTATGGCATGGTTGCGCAGGGTGACACGTGAGAGTGGGGTGTAGCCAGCATACTGGATAGGCCGCTGTCCCCATGTGAAGCGTATCTTTGGGCAGACCATACCAACCTGTGGGTCGGACTCCATGCGTTCCACCATGTGACGAAGGTCTGCCTGCAAGTCATGCCTAGTTTTTATGAGAGAAGACTCCTGATTGTCTAGCAGTGTGTCATTATTGATGAAGAAGAGGTACTTGCCGTGAGCAGACTCAATGCCAAGGTTGTTACCCCCGGCAAATCCAAGATTCTCATGACTACGGATGACCTTGACCTGGGGATATCGCTGTTCGATGATGGTGGCTTCGTCTTGGCTGGAGGCATTATCTATCACGATTACCTCTATCGATGTGTCGTCTAAAGGTAATGTGTCCATCAGTTCACAAGTGTCTTTCACCCCGTTGTAGTTGATGGTTATGATAGATATTTCACACTCTTGATGTACGTTTCTTTTCAAGTTTCAATCGTTTTTTCTCTTCTTGCTTTTCAAGGAGTTGTTGTTCGTATTCAATCCATTCTTTTTCAATATATGGAAGGACATAGACCATGGCTAGACCACCATAGAAGACCAAACAGTTTGGGAACTGAAGAAGTACCTGATTTCCATAACCGCCTAATAGTTGAGAGCTAAAGGCACAGCAGCAGCCCGCTCCAATGCCTCGTAGTGATGAGCTCTTCAAGACAAAGAATACAATACGACATCCTCCAAACAACATCAGTCCCATACATAATAAGAATACAGTGATACCGATTATTCCCGTATGAATCCAAATAAATACGAATTCAGAATCAGGTGGTACTGTTGCCATAAAGGAATATTTATTGTTAGCAGGAGCATTACCATAGCCGACTCCCATGCCTATGCCCCAAGGAGCTTCAGCCATATATTTCTTCATCGCTTGCTGGTTGACAGAACGTTGGCCGGCAGATGCATCGTTCTTGTCGAATACTGTACGCATACGTCGTATCTGCTGGTTACCATTTCCTATAGTGGTGAAAGCCAGTATGAAAACAAACAGACCGAAAACTAAGGTAAAAGGAATAGCAATTTTGAACGATTTGGAGAGAAAGATGTACATCATTAGTCCTGCCATGAAACACGCCATAGCAGTACGTGTGCCTGAAATAAACATGGCCCATGCACAGCCGAAACCTATTATAAGGAAAACATACTTATATTTGCGTACCTTAGCGGTAATGCCGAATATGATAAAGGCTACTGCCGTGGATGCCATACCGATACCAAAGTTTGCAGCGTCACTGTAGATGGAGAAATAGCGAATCAGCGTACCACCTTGTAGCAGGTGGGTAGAACGGCCACGCCCTTGCAGGAAAGCGTTTTCTGAGGCGGTGAAACCAATGTACTGTTGTTTCCATACCCAGAAGACTGCAAAGAATGCCAATGCTCCCCATACGAGGAGATAGCGGTTCAGTACTTTGGGAGAGGAAATATATAATGTAAACACTAGGAAAATATACATGAGTTGGTAGCCAATCATACGTGCTACCGTAAACCAAGCTCCAATGTCAATACCAATATCGCAAGTGTCGTTGAGCACTTCCAAGGTGCAGAAACCACACCATGTTGCTACTGCTAGGAACATCAGGTTGAGTGAACGCTCGAAATGACTTCTCTGGGTGTCTATCAGTGCTATAGCCAGCAGCAACAGTTGGAGTAACTCGTTGGGCACGGAAGTGGGGAGTGGCAGATTGAGCCATTTTGCCTGTACCAAGTAGTTAATGCCTATTAGTGCCCAGAAGGCTAACATGCCGCGTTCGAAAAGCAGCAAAGTTATGCCCACAAGTATAGGTATTGCGCAGATGATGGCGAAACCATTGAATCCAGCAGTAACAAACTCATATATAGCAAGCAAAAACAGGAGAAAGAGTAGTAATACTCTTCCTCCGTGTTTCTTAGTATATGTGTTGAACGTGAGCTTGTTCATTATAATGCGTGTTCGTTTTCTGTTGCGGTCAATCCTAATTGTGACATACGATATACGAAGTTGTTGAACTTTGTATATGGCGGCAATTGACCGACAAATTCCTCAACAGCATAACGACTGGCCTCGGTCAGGTACATGAAGAGCGAATTTTTGTGCTCTTCATCCAGCATCGCCTGTACTTCATTAAGTGCTTTTTGGTCCACGTCCTTCCAGGTACGGTTGGCGCGTGTCACCATCATATTGATAGTACCCATATTCAACAGGGCAGGAGAGATAGAGTAGTCATCCAAGTTTGGATACTCGATGATGGCAATCTCCTCGGGAAGGATGTCAGGGCAGAGATCCTTGATGCCCTTGGCCAAAATGAACTTGCTGTCTTCTGCCAAGAAGTCTTCATCGTAGGTCAGACGACGCACTTGCAAGCCAATGGAAATCCAGTAGTTTTCCAATTCCTGAGCGAGGTAGCTTTTACCATTACCTGAGTCGGTGGAAATGAGGTTAAGAACATTCTGCTGGCCTTCTTTAAAATTGGGCAACAGTGCCTTACTCAACTGTTTCATAGCCATATCGGCAATTGTCTTGTTGTAGCGACGATAACGTAGATTGCTCTCTTGAGGGAAACATCCCATGACAGGAATCTTCGTGATACGCTCTGAACGCATGCGATCACGTAAGGTGCGGTCGAGCATCTCAATAATCAGGAAGTAGAGAGTGGTAAGCATGAAGGTGAGCATAAATGCTCCTAACAGCACCATCAGACGGTTTGTTGGCTGCGCATTCAGCGGGAACATAGGCGGATTGAGTACACGCAGGGTTGCTGTCGTCATCTGTAGATTACGTTGGCGCATACGGGCGGCATTAAGCGATTTGAGCATCTCCATGTAGTTGCCTTCAATAAAGCCGATATGGCGTGACTTACGGTCAAGTGTTGCACCGATAGGTGCATAGAACATGTACTGCCTATCCAAATTCTCTTTCATGATATCTGTAGCAGTCATCTCAGCCTTTGTCTTTTCCAACAACAACAACTGCTCTAGCCACCGTCCCAGCATGTCCTGAGCCTTGACACCTGTCTCCGTACTGAATGAGGCGGCTTCGATGTCTCGTGTCAACTGATTGACACGACCTGTAGCGCGTTGCAAATCGCGTTGGGCCTTGGCGAGTTCCTCCTGTGACTCGTTGTTGTTCCCCCCACCTTCACTGCTCATCAATTTTAGATTGGAAATACGTGATTGGATGCGCGAAATGTCACGAACTTGATTGGTAAATTCCTTGTTAGAACGAATAACCTGTGCACGGTTCCCTAACTGACGCTCCAAATAGTCAAGTAGGGCTTTGGCAGTGGTGTAGTTCATCAACTGGTCGTTACGGAAATTCTGTTGTTGGGCTTCCAAAGCTGCAACCTGCTTGGTCTGCTCACCATAGTTGATAATGCGTTTTGAAACGTTGTAACGGATAAGGTCATCCTCAGCATTGGTTAGAATACGGTAGAGACGGGCCACCTCGCGCTCAAAGAACTTGATGACGTTGTTTGTTTCACCATAACGCAATTGCTGATACTGGCGGGCGAAGACATCATTGAGGATGTCTAGTGTGTTAAAGGCAATACCAGCATCGTTGGCAGAATAACCGATGTCGATAATATCACTACTCTGAAGTTGCAGAACTTTTAATCGACTAGTAATGCTATTGATACCAAAATAGGGATGGTAGTTGAGCAAACCAAAAAGGAAATTGTCCTGAGATGGTTTTTCATAGGCTTTGAGGTTGGCATAGGTCGCCGACTCGTTGTTGTGGTTAATCAGTCCCTTGACATCTGCGGGGACGGTGGCATTCAACTGGCGGAAATGTTCAGCGGAGATGTAGTTGTTGTCCTTGTTTGGATTACCGTACATCATGCAACGGGCGAACAGGCGTAACGCCACTTCATGGATGGTGTTGTCGGTGGTGATAATCAGCATCAAGTTAGTGATGTTTGTTTGCGAATTGCCACCAGCTGAACCGGTTCCGCCTTCAATGTTATAGCCTGTAATCATACCTGTATAGATGGTGGTATTGGTGTCATAGATGCGCTCCATGTTACGTGTCGAAAACCAAGCAACGATTAACGCAATCATCGGCAAGATGACTAAATACCAGCGTATTTTATAGAGAAAACGGACAAAATATCTAAACAAATCCATATTGAGAGCGTGTTATTTTTTCATTTTTTTCTGTTGACGGGCAGCCTTGCGAAGTGCTTTCTTTTCAGCTTGTTCTATCTGGCGATAACGCTTGTCTTCTTCTGCGGCAGCTTTCTTAATGCTCTTGGCGACTTCATGATTCTGCTTGCGGATTTCTTTCTCTGATAATTGGTCGTCGTCAAGGGTAATGTCTGTCGTCGTGTTGGTCAAAATAGGGGTGTGCGACAGCAATTCCAATGTAATAATATCTGTCGTAATGACAGTTTGCATCGCTTGATATTGATTGACCACATCTAACTCGTGTAATTTGGTGCCAGCAAAAGCCTCAATGGTCATATTTCCCTGATGAAAGTCCTCTTGATTCAAAGCACCTGCTCCTTGATAGATAGCAGCGGCCTCACTCATCGTTTTCAATGTTACAAGGTTATTGGTAATCTTAATATATAATGTTGCAATACTCTTCTTTATATCGTCGAAGGCTATATCTTTCTCAATTCGAGCTTTATCTACCTCTAATCTCTTACGTTTCACAGAAGCTGTTAAATCAAGAATATCCTCTAAGGGTACGCTGACGTTGACACCTACATTCCAATAACTTTGTTCACTGCCTTGGAATTGGTAGATGGTGGTATAGCTCTGCGTGCTGCTGTTGTTGCCCCACATATCCGTTTTGCCATAGCTGTAGCTGGCATGACCTTGAACATAAGAAAAAATGTGACGTTTCTGCTTGGCTACCTCGGCTTGGGCAATCTCTTGGGCTTTGTTTAACGACAGAATCTGAGGGTTCTGCTTGGCATTCTCGTAGAGCACTGCCAATGGAGGTAGGTGAAACGTAGAGAAATTAATGGTGTTATTATCGCTGGAATCAAAGAAACCTGCGCTAATACCGCTATTATTATATTGTGCATGGGCCACAGAAACTGTAGCCGCCAATAATGTCGTAAGAAAAAAATGTCTTACACCGTTCATAGGCAATCATCAATACGTTAAACGTTTCCTTTCTGTTTGAAGGCCGTAAAGGTCTTCAGGATAATCTTCATATCCAACCAGAAATTATAAGTCTGACCATAGGTGATATCCAACTGTTTGCGTTCTTCAGCAGACATCGTGCCTCCGCGACCTCGCTCTTCGACCTGCCACAGACCTGTCAGTCCGGCAGGAGCCATAAAACGGTCGATGCTGGAGTCTGCAGTCAGTTTCTCTGCTTCATAGAGTGGTAACGGACGGTTTCCCACGATAGACATGTCGCCCTTGAGGATGTTGAACAACTGAGGCAACTCGTCGATGCTGTACTTGCGGATGAACTTGCCCACCTTGGTGACACGAGGGTCGTTTTCAATTTTGATGAAGACGTTGTCGTTTTCCTCTTCCTTGTGCTTGTTGAAGTCGCTCTCAGATACCACGAAATCGTCGCCAACCAACATGATTTCCTCATCACTAATCATCATTTCCGAATCCATGCCCATATTCATCATTGCCATCTCTGCTTGGTCACCCGAAGAAACGGGGATGGTCGACTTGGGCTCTTCAGCATCCTGGCCCTTATATTGGTTGTGGTCCTTGCTTAGTTCCATTAACTGGTGCTCAGCATCCTCATACATACTGCGGAACTTCAGGAAGTCAAAGACGGTATAGTTGGTACCTACGCGCTTTGATTTGAATAGTACGGGTCCCTTGCTCTCCATCTTGATGGCTATAGCCGTAATGATGAAAATGGGGGAAAGAATAATGATGGAGAGTGTGGCAACAACGATGTCAAAGAGTCTCTTCCAGACGGGAATCTGGAATTTTAGGATGCCACGTTTGGGAAGCTCGTCGGAGAAAAGGACATTCTCACGATCAGAGATAAACTGAATCTTCTTGTTCATTTCCGTGACGGATGCTTCCTGCTGGATGGTGTCGTTGATACCGGATTTAATATAGATGTTACGCTCTTCGTCTGTCATGGTGTCAGTCATGAGAACAATATATACGCTGCGACATTTCTTGCGCAGATAGGTGATGGCCGTAATATCCTCATTGCGGACATTACGCTCAAAGAACACGAGGAAATGCTCGTT
>JAEEGL012142261.1_pt1 | contig 11570 bp, 9 predicted proteins | sample 9134231 | NCBI WGS metagenome assembly JAEEGL01 (sample SAMN16246548, study PRJNA631951) | gut metagenome | biome: gut microbiome; feature: rumen; material: fiber-attached | host: Bos | place: Iran: Karaj | collected 2018-10 | reverse complement strand
CGCTCAGTGGAAGCAGGGCCAGGGCGAGCGCCAGCGAGAGCGCAGCCCTGAGGACCTTCGTTCTGGTTCGTTTCATGGGTAATACACCTCCGTATCATGCGTTATATAACATAAGCTTTACTTAAATAACGTATATTTCAACGTGCGGAGAATAATAGATATGTTTATTTTACCATTTGGCGGCCGGATATGCAAAAGTTTTATGCGGAAGAAGGGGGCGGACCTAAAGCCTTTCCCGCGGAATAGGCCTCGTTAATTTGCTGACAAATACCTTTACCGCGGCCCTTCGGCATGCGATAATGTCGGTAACATAAGACCGGGCGGGTCCCGGCCTTCAAAAGTACCCCGAAGACACCTGAAAAGGAGGTGCGTTTTATGATATTCAGGAAGAACGTCAAGGATCCCTTCGCCGCTCAGGACGACGGTTTCAGCGGCGGCGCGCCCGGCGGCGGCCGTCCTCCCAGGAAGCCTCTCCATCTGGGGCGCTGGATCGCGGTCGTCGCGGTGGTCGTCCTGCTGCTCTCGGTGGCGGGAGACTGCTTCTACACCATAGGCGAGCAGGAGAACGCGGTGGTCACGACCTTCGGCATCCCCAGGGCGGTGACGACCAGCGGCCTGCACTTCAAGCTCCCCATCATACAAAAGGTAAAGAAGGTCGATATGACCATCCACGGCCTGCCCATAGGCTATAACGCGGTCTACGACCAGTTCATTCTCGACGAGAGCCTGATGATCACGTCCGACTTCAACTTCGTCAACGTGGACTTCTACCTCGAGTACCGCGTGACCGATCCCATCGCCTATCTCTACAACAGCAGGCAGCCCTCCGAGGTGCTCAAGACCCTGGCCCTGAGCTACATACGCGACACCGTCGGCGTCTATACCGTCGACGACGTGATCACCACCGGCAAGAACCAGATCCAGTCCGAGATCAAGGAGAAGCTGGGCGACAGACTGGCAAGGGAGGACGTGGGCCTGCAGATCGTCAACGTCACCGTCCAGGACGCCGAGCCTCCCACCGACGAGGTCATCGCGGCCTTCAAGGAGGTCGAGAACGCCAAGCAGGGGGCTGAGACCGCCCTCAACAACGCCAACAAGTACAAGAGCGAGCAGATCCCCGCCGCCCAGGCCGAGGCGGACAAGCTGCTGCAGCAGGCCCAGGCCGAAAAGGAGGCCCGCATCAACGAAGCCACCGGCCAGGTCGCCCGCTTCAACTCCATGTACGAGGAGTTCAGCCGCTATCCCCTGATCACGAAGCAGAGGATGTACTATGAGACCATGGAGGAGCTGCTGCCCGGCATGAAGGTCATCATCGACAGCGGACAGGGCTCCAATACCCTTAAGATCCTCGACCTGGACGGGGACGACGCCCCCGTTTCGGGCCAGTAGAGGGAGGTGGAGAAAATGACTGAAAAGAAAAGCAGAAAAGGCGTGATACTCATCGTGATCCTGCTGCTCGCCGTCATCATCGCGAGCTCCTGCTTCGTGGTCACCATGCCCAACCAGTACACCGTGATCCGCCAGTTCGGCAGAGTCATCGCCATCAGGAGCCAGGCCGGCCTCACCTTCAGGATACCCTTCCTGCAGAGCGAGGACACCCTGCCCAAGACCCTGCTTATATACGACCTGCCGGTCTCCGACGTCATCACCAAGGACAAGAAGACCATGACCGCCGACAGCTTCGCCCTCTGGCGCATCGAGGATCCCCAGCTCTTCATCCAGACCCTGAACGGATCCCTCTCCAACGCCGAGGCCCGCATCGAGAACCTGACCTACAACGCGATGAAGAACGTCATCTCCAGCAGGACCCAGGCCGAGGTCATCAGCGGCAGGAACGGCCAGCTGGCCAGCGACATCACCGCCGCCGTGGTCGACAGCCTCTCGCCCTACGGGATCAAGCTCATCGCCGTCGAGACCAAGCACCTGGATCTTCCCGACGACAATAAGTCCGCCGTCTACCAGCGCATGATCTCCGAGCGCCAGAACATCGCCGCCGGCTACACCGCCGAGGGAGAGAGCGAGGCCAAGAAGATCCGCAGCGCCACCGACCGCGAGACCCAGATCATCGTCAGCCGCGCCAAGGCAGAGGCCCAGGCCCTGATCGCCGAGGGCGAGGCCGAATACATGAGGATACTCTCCGACGCCTACTCCGACCCCGACAAGGCTGATTTCTACAGCTTCGTCAGGAGCCTGGACGCGGCGAAGAAGAGCCTCACCAACGGGGACAACATGCTGATCCTCGACAAGGACAGCCCCCTGACCGAGATCTTCTACGGGGAATAGGGGACGGAAAAACCAATCGTGAACATACCGGGACCGGGTCAGCGCCTTCGCGCCGGCCCGGTCTTCGTTTGGCCAAAAACCAGAGTGGCCGCCGGTGGACTCTGAGACCGTAAAAGCTCGATCGGCGATCCGCTGGGCCGGGTATATATTAGGGGGTTTTGCGTTTTGTGAACGCCCATATGCCCTACCGCCGCTTCGCGGACACGCTTTCGCTCCCGCGGGTGCCCCGAGCGGTCCCTCGTCGCAAGCCTTTTCCAAAGACTTTCATCTGCTTTTCACGGTTATCACCGCTCAATCGCAGTGAAAGTCTATTGAAAAGTCTTCTCCTCGCGCTAAGCTCTGGCTGCGCCTTCGGCTTGTCAGTCGCTAAGCGCCGCGACCCGCGATGGTCCGCTCATGCGGCGGGAGGCAATGGGCGTGATCTCCGGCGGTCTCCTTTCGCTGATCCACGACCGTTAATTTTCCCGAAAGCCCTTGCTTTTTCAAAGATCTTATGATTTAATATCAATTGTTACATAACAATGTGTTGAGAACGCTCCGGGGCCTGCTGCTCTTCAAGGCCGGGTCCCGGGGCGCGTCCATTGAGAAGGATCAGTAAGGATCAAGGAGAACAGAAATGCCCCCAAGACCGAAAGTAACGAGAGACGATATAGTGGACGCGGCCTTTGATCTGGCGAAAAAGGACGGCCTTGCGGGCGTCATGGCCAGAGACGTGGCCGCCGCCATCGGCACCTCCACCAGCCCCATATTCACCGTATTCTCCGGCATGGACGAGCTCAGGCAGGCCGTGCGCGAAAAGATCGCCGAGCACTACGAGGGCTTCGGCGATAAGGTCGACGAGAAGACCCCCGCCTTCATGCGCTTCTGCAGCCAGATGATAGGCTTCGCGAAAGAAGAGCCGAAGCTCTTCGCCGAGCTCTTCATAAACGATCCCGTACGGGATCCCTCCTCGGGGCTCCCCGTGAGGGGCAGCTCGGCCCAGGAATGCCGTGACATGCTCATGCGCGATTACGGCCTCTCCGGCGACGACGCCGATTTCCTCTTCAACCAGTTCTGGATCTACACCTTCGGCGTCTGCGTCCTCATCACCAACGGCACCATGACCCTCAGCAACGCGGCCATAAACAAGCTGCTGACCGACGAATTCAAGGCCCAGTACGTGCTGATCAAATCAGGCAACAGATAGGCTGAAAAGGAGGAACATATGCAAGGCATCCTGACCCCCGAATACCGCAGGGCCCTGACCTCCCGCATGGCGGAGACCGTCAGGGAGGCGGCCAGGTTCAATTCCACCCCCGGAAACGGCATCACCCGCTTCCCCTTCACCAAAGAAGCGGCGCAGGTCTGCGATTACATCGAAGGCCTCATGAAGGAGGCAGGTCTCTCCGTCAGCCGCGACCCCAGCGGGGCCGTCGTCGGCAGGATCGAAGGCGAAGACCCGCGCTGCGTGCTCATAGAATCCCATTATGACACGGTGCTCCACGGCGGAGCCTACGACGGCATGGCCGGCGTGATCTGCGGCATCGAGATCGCCCGCCTTTTCGCCGCCGGCGGAAAAAAGCTCCCCTTCACGCTCGAGGTCATGGCGACCAACGACGAAGAGGGCAGCCGCTTCAGCTCCGGCTTCTTCTCCTCCATGGCCGCCTGCGGCGCCGTCACTCCCGAATACTGCGAGAAGGACCGCGACAAGGACGGCGTGAGCATCGCCGAGGCCATGAGGGCCGCGGGGCTCGATCCCGGGAAGCTCCCGCAGGAGCCCAGAAAAGATCTCATGGCAGTCTTCGAGATCCACTGCGAGCAGGGCCCCGTGCTCGAGCAGAGCGGCGTCGATCTCGGCATAGTCGACGCCATCACCGGCACCCACAGGGTCACCGTCGACATCATCGGCAGGCCCGACCACGCCGGCACCACCCCCATGGACATGCGCGTCGACGCCATGCAGGCCGCGGCCAGGCTCATCATCAGCGTGACCGACAGGGCCAAGGCCCTGGGCAACTCGGTATCCACCATCGGCCGCATGAGCAATGAGCCCGGCATCGTCAACATCGTCAGCGGCAGGGTGAGCCTGTGGATAGACTTCAGGAGCACCGAGCGCGAAAAGATCCTGACCATGAGGAAGGGCATAGAGGACGACCTCAAGGCCCTCGCCTCCTCCATGGGCATAAAGTACGGGCTCACCGAGAGGATGATAGACTGGCCCGTCGCCATGGACGAAAGGCTCAGGGCGAGGCTCGAGAAGAGCATCGAAAAGACCGGCGCCAGCTTCATGCACCTGCCCAGCGGAGCGGGCCACGACGCCCAGATCTTCGCCGAGCTGGCTCCCGCCGCCATGCTCTTCGTCCCCAGCATCGGCGGGCGCAGCCACTGCCCCGAGGAAAAGACCGACGAGAGATACATGGCCCTGGCCGTCGAGACCGTCTACGACACCGTCCGCGGCATCCTTGAGGACGGCGGGCTGTAAGGCCCCGGAGCCCTCAGGTCACCGAATATTCACAAAACGTTGATGATTCCCACACAGCCCCCGTTTACACTGGGGCTGTGATCATTAAGGAGAGGGTCTTTTCCGCGTGGGAAAACGGCCCCCGCCCGAAAGAGGGCGTTATCGATGAATCTGAGTTTCAAAGACAGACTTGTAAATATGGGATACCGGCTGAGACAGTGGCTGACGACCCGCTACGGCATGGACAGGCTCTCAAGAGACCTGCTCATAGGTGGCATAGTCCTGTCCCTCGTCTCGAGGCTGCTGCGCCTGAGGCTGCTGTACAGCCTTGGGACCGCAGCGCTGCTGCTCTCCGTGCTCAGGAGCTGCTCCCCTTCCTCTTCGCGGCAGAAGAGGCAGAGGGAGCTTGGGATCTACGCGGAGCGCACGGCGGGACTGCGTTCCTCGCTCAAGCTCGTAAAGATGAGGCTGACCGACAGGCAGCACAAGTACATCAGGTGCTCGTCCTGCGGGAAGGTGATGAGAGTCCCCAAAGGCCAGGGCGAGATAGTCGCCAACTGTCCGGTCTGCGGAGGGCAGACCAGGACCCGCTCTTAAGGCAGGAGATATGCTATGACTTACGATCCCTATCAGGTGCTGGGCGTCTCCGAGACCGCAAGCCAGGAAGAGATAAAAAAGGCCTACAGGCGCAAGGCCAAGGAGTACCATCCCGACCTTCATCCCGACGACCCGCAGGCGTCCGCCAAGATGAACCGCCTGAACGAGGCCTACGACATACTTACCGACCCCGACAAGCTCAGGGCCTACCGGGCCGGCGCTTATGACGCGGGCGGCAGGGCCGCGGGCTACGGAGCCTACGGCGGTTCCCCCTACGGGAGCGAGCAGGGCTCCCGCTACGGCAGCCACGGCGATCCTTACGGCAGCCAGGGCGGTCCCTACGCCGGGCAGAGCGGCCCCTACGGCAGACAGGGCGCGAGCTACACCTTCTTCGGGCCCTTCGGCTTTTACACCTTCAGGACCTACGGCGGCAGGCCCATGGGAGGGGGTGACGGCGAAGAGAGCGGAAGCGCTCAGCGCCGGACCTACGAGACCTACGACTACTACGGGAACACCTACCGCAGGCCCGAGAGCTACGGGCGCTATTCCCTGGGCGGCACCGTCCTGAGGATGATCGTGCGCTTCGCCATCTGGACCAGCCTCTTCAGGCTGGGAGCCGGCCTCATCTACGGGATCTTAAGGCTCCTGGGAGGCTGAGGCGAAGGCTGCCCGAAGCATCCGAAAATACCGACTTTTCATTCCTTCTTCCTTTGATAAAACGCGGACGGACGGCCCAGGGGCCGTCCGTTTGTCTGCGCTGTTCTGTCATTTACTTCCGCTTCCGCGGGCGCGCTATTGAATCGCGCCCTCTGCCGTGCTATTATCTCAGAGGCCCGCTGGAGGGGCCTCTTATGATCGCTCTGCTGCTCTTTCAAAAGATCGTTTCGCTCTTCATCATAATGGTATGCGGCGCCCTGCTGGTCAAGCTCGGGGTCGTCCAAAGCAGCGATTCGCGCGTGCTCTCAAGGCTCAGCGTCTATCTTGTCGTGCCGGTCGTCATCGTCAAGTCCTTCATGATCGACTATTCGCCCGAGATACTTCGGGGCCTGCTGATCTCCTCCGCCGCGGCGGCTCTGGTCGTGAGCATTGAGGTCATCCAGGGAAGGCTTTTGAGGAAGCCGCTGAGGCTCGACCCGGTCGAGGAGGCCTCGCTGATCTACTCCAACGCCGGCAATCTCATCATCCCCATCGTCACCTCGGTGCTCGGGGCGGAGTGGGTCATCTACTGCAGCCCCTTCATCTGCGTGGAGCTGGTCTTCATGTGGACCCACGGCAAGAAGCTCATCTGCGAGGAGAAGGGCTTCGATCTCAAAAAGATCCTTACCAATACCAATCTCATCGCCGTGGCCGTCGGCATACTCTTTTTCGCCTTCCGCGTGAAGCTGCCCGCCGTGCTCACCGAGACCATGGCTTCGATCGGCGCCCTGCAGGGACCCCTGGCGATGATAGTCACCGGCATGCTCATCGGCGGCATGGAGTTGAAAAAGGTCTTCACCTACAGGAGGGTCATCCCCACCGCCCTGATGAGGCTGGTGGTCTTTCCCCTGATACCCTTCCTGCTGCTGAAGTTCGGAGGCCTTCAGAGCTTCGCCTCAGACGGCGGGCAGATACTCCTCATCACCTTCCTCGCGGTCATCTCCACCACCGCCACCACCATCACCAACATGGCCCAGGTCTACGGCCGCGACGCCGGCTACGCGGGCTCCATCAACATGGCCGCGACCCTGCTGTGCATGTTCACGATGCCCCTGTGGGTCATGCTCTACCAGCTTTAGGACTGCGGATCGCGTCAAAGGCTTGCCTGTGGCTCAGTACGGGTCAAAACAGGATCTTTACGGGATCATGAAAACGCCTCCGCCCGGCACGTTCGCGCCCGGATAGGGGCCCCGCAGCGGTCCTGAACTCAGGCGTCGCTCACGCCCGCTTTCGTCAAGGACCGGCGCCCCATACGGCCTCGCTCAGGCATGTTTCATGATCATAAATGATCAGCAAAACGATAAACGGAGCCCGTGAAGGCTCCGTTTTGTTTTACGTTATGCTTTTGGACCCGGCCGCGCCGCTATTTCGCCCGCGACCTCTTGTACATCCTGACGTAGGCGAGGCAGAAGGCGGCGGACAGCAGCAGGATCCCGGAGGCGAAACGGAAGTTGTAATTGGGGGAGAGGGCGTAGAGCCTCGCTTCGAGGAACGCTCCTATCATACCGCCCAAAGATCTGGTGCCCTGAAAGAACCCCATCAGGCTGTTCCTGGTGCGCTCATTGCCGTGCTGCACGCAGATGTTCTGCAGCAGGGTGAGGAGCACGACCGTCGAGGCCGAGAAGAGCACAGAGAAGACCGACATGGGCAGCATGTCGTCCAGGAAAAAGTTGGCCGCGACCGTCATGGCGGCCGAGCTCAGGATCACGGGGAATATCGAGATATTGATGTCGCTCTTTCTGATGAGCCTCGCGGTCAGGAGGCTGTTCACGGCCAGGCTCAGGATCGCGACGGCGGCCTTGACCATGCCGTTGTACTGGGATCCCAGGTGGAAGTGGTCCTTGATGTAATAGGTGAAGCCCGTGTCGTAGCCGGTCATCCCGATGGAGAGCAGGATCGACGAGGCGAAGAATATCCCCAGCAGGGGGGTCATGAAGGTCTTCGCGTCGAGGAAGGCGCTGAAGGGATTGACCTCGCGGATGTTGAGGGCGTGATCGGGCTTGAGCTTGTAGGGGGTATCGTCCTCCATGGACATTCCCGCCAGGACGGCGGAGATGATGAGTATGGTGAACTGGGCGTAGAAGGGGATGAAGATGGACTTTATCCCCAGAAAACCGCCGACGAAGTAGCCCGCGGCGTTGCTGACGCTCTGGGACGTCGCGTAGAAGGTCAGATATATGCCCCGGTGCTCCTCATCGCTGACGGCGATGATATAGTTCATGATCGACACGGTGGCTCCGCACGAAAGGAGCCCCGCGACCATCCTCCCCAGCATCAGCATGGGGCCGGAATAGGCGTTCATCATCAGGAACTGCCCCAGGCCGTAGCCCAAAAGGCCCAGCATGGTGATCCTCTTGGTGGGGATGTAGTTGCAGAGCTTGCCCCAGAAGGGCGCGACGAGGAAGCTCCCGACCGACACCGCCGACATGGCGTAGCCGAACCAGCGGCTGTCCAGCCCTCTTTCGACCACCAGAGTGGGGGTCACCGGGTGGACGAACCCGCTGGAGAGGTTGTACAGCACTATCATTATGAAGAACAGTGTCGGCAGCTTGTGCTTCTGCATATAAAACGGACTCCTTCCGGTCAATTTCACTTTATTACAGATATTGTATCACTGCGGAAGGAAAAATCAAATTCATCGCGCATAATAACACTGGGCCTCGCGGGACCCGGCTTTTCTCTAGTGTATATGAGTTATATTACTAATTTAAACATTTTGATTTCCTTTTAACTTGTGGTTATCATGTCGTTATTTTTATCTGACAACCAGTATTTAAAAAATGGTGCAGTTATGTGATATAATTAATTAAGTATTTGAGAGGGTTAATTAATATGATTAGGAATATTATTTCACTCCTTAATAGGACGAATGTTGCAAACTCACATGGAGATTACTCTAAAAATAAGATGAGGATGTGTATTCTTGTTGTAGTTATTGTCCTTTTCTCATGCTTTTGTGTATATGCAGCATCTGTACCACGACCAGTATTAAACGCAAGTGATTCCGTTGTTAGGATTATTACAGTCAATTCTGACGGTTCTATCGGAACCGGGTCGGGTTTTATAATTGCTGACGATAATAATACTTATATAATTACAAATCATCATGTTGCAGTGGAGAACAATCCCACTTCTATTTTAGTGATCTTGAATTCAGAGGCAGAAATTAATGCCACAGTTGTATCATCTGATATAAATATGGATATCGCGGTTTTAAAGGTTTCATTCTCTCTGGGGATTGATTCTGTTAAAATGAGGAACAGCTCCGCAGAAAAAGGCGATGCCATATATGTTGTTGGATTCCCTGGAGCGGCAGACTATCTTTCAGACGATTTGGCTTTAAACCGTGAAGACTCAACGATAACAGATGGCATAGTAAGTGCTTTGCGAAAACTATCTATAACAAAAGAAGGAGGCCAAGTTGACCTTATACAGATATCCGCTCCAATTAATCCCGGGAATTCTGGTGGACCTGTATTTGACAAGAATGGGGCGGTCGTAGGGATTAGCACTTATTCTGTTAATGATTCTATCGGTATAAATGGAGCTATATCAGTAACAGCAATTATTGATCATCTCCAAAACAATAACATCCCTTTTACATTGTATAAATCCAGACTACAGTGGATCATTATTGCTGCAGGAATTATTCCCTTGCTTGCAATTATACTATTGTTTGCTATTAAAAAAAGCTCTACTTTAACCAACAAAGGTTTACGGGAAACCTCTGAAAAAGAGTATTCTCTAGAACCGGAAAACAGGAAAAAAAATAGTCCCAGAAAAGGATTGGCAATATCCGTGGTAACAATTTTTCTTTGCATTGCCGTTTTCTCGGGTTATGAATGCTATGATTTTCAAAAGAAGATTACAGATGGTAATACCGCAGACATAAGTGATTATATACTCAAAATCGTATCTGTTTGTAACCCGAAACTATATTCCTATATAGATGCGTTAAGACTTATTGAATCGCAAAACTATGTAGAGGCAGAAGCTATTCTTAGTGAGATATCGGGTTATAGAGATTCAAAAGATTTGTTTTTGCAGTGTAAATATAATAGGGGGTTACAACTTCTAGAATCAGAAGATTTTGATAACGCACTTTCAATCTTTCTGGATCTTGGAGATTATTTAGATTCTGTAATAATGGCAAAAGAAGTGGAGTATCGGCGCGGACAAAAAGCACTTGCAAATGGAGAATACTTAATAGCATTAGATATATTCCGAAGACTATCAATGGATCCGTGCTATCTTGATTCAGATGAAATGGTTTATGAGGCCCAGTACTTGCAGGCGGAAGATCTTATGGAGAAGAATGACCTAATAAGTGGATTAAGAAAGTTTAAAGAACTGGAAGCTCTGGGTTATAAAAAAGCCGTAGACATTATGCCTGATGTAAAAGAAAAATGTTATAAGGAGTTAGTACGAATTTATGAGATGGGGGATATTTCGGGTCTTTTACTAAATAGGGATAGTTTTCAAGCTCTCGCAATAGAACTTGACGATTATAAGAATGTATCTAAGTATAAAAAAATGAGAGAAATCAAACTTGATTCATCTAAACATGATCCATTAATAATTGCAGATCATGTTAAGTTTTTAGTAGAAAACATTAATTTCGCGGATGCCTCAAAGGTCCTATTCTCCAATAAGGATTATATCAATCAATTCTTAACAGGCAAATGGAGCAGTGAAGATAAGAAGTATACACTTGAATTCAAGCGTGGGGTCCTCTTATACAATTTAAATGGAAAGACAGGAGGATTAGGACTCAGTATTACAAAGAATGGCAATGTATATGACTCTACTAAATCTTTATTATTCGGAATATCTATCATCAATCATAATACGGTTGATGTGACGGATTATGCGAAACTTACTATCCACGCATTGAAGCGTGAAAACTAATTTCTAAGATATCGTGAAAGAAAATGATATAGCTGTCGATCCCTGACGGCAGAATTGAGAGAATCCGGCTTACAATCAATACAAAAGATGGTGCTCCATTCTGCGGGGTACCGCCTTTGGATTTTTGCCATCCCGTCACTCTTTTCTACTGATCCTGACAGTGTTGAGATGACAGGGATCCTGTTTTAATGCAAAAACGGCGCTCCGTTGGGCCAAAGATCCAAATAAAACAAGAGCGGGAAATTATCCCCGCTCTTATTCGTTGACGCTGATGATCTAGCAGCACATATCCAGGATGATCTGGGTGAACATCTTGGCTCCCAGCAGCAGCTCGTCGATGGAGTTGACCTCGTTGGCGCCGTGGATGTGATACTCGTGGCCGGGCATCTCGCAGCCGAAGGCGACGCTCCCCTCGATGTCGTGGGCGTAGGTGCCGCCGCCGATGGCGAGGCATTCTCCCTTGTTGCCGGTGTAGTCCTCGTAGACCCTGAGCAGGGTCTGGACGAAGGGCAGGTCGGCGGGCACGTGATGGGGAGGCCTCATCTGGGTCCTGGTGTACTCGAATCCGCACTTATCGAAGGCCCTGAGCACCACGTCGGCCATGTTCTCCTTGTTGGCGCAGATGGGGCAGCGGCTGTCGTATCTG
>JAEEGL011894770.1_pt1 | contig 11570 bp, 9 predicted proteins | sample 9134231 | NCBI WGS metagenome assembly JAEEGL01 (sample SAMN16246548, study PRJNA631951) | gut metagenome | biome: gut microbiome; feature: rumen; material: fiber-attached | host: Bos | place: Iran: Karaj | collected 2018-10 | reverse complement strand
GCAAGGGCGGAGTGGGGGAGTTCCATGCGCAAGTGCTTGATCTCTGCCCGCTCGGCTGTCAGTCCGGCTTCCGCCTGAAGATCGTTGAGCACAAACCCTTCCCCTTCGCGGAAAGAGAGATGATTGACTGCGGCATAAAGCGAGTCTTTGGCAAAATGATGCAGGTCAAGGTCGGCGTTCAGATCGTTGATACGCCAATCGTTGTAGCGCAGACGGACATCGGTGAGTTGCACATTCTTCACCTCTATCACTTCTTCCATCGGCTTCTTCTCCTTTTTCTCGGGGATAAGCGTAGCAAGGAAGTCGTAGTTCATGCCGTCGCCTGTGCTGTAGGCATTCAGATAAGCATGCTTCAGTTGCGCTTCTCTCACGAAGATCTTCTTGTCGAAGAATCCCAGAAGCGAGAACCTGGCATTCAGTGTGTCTGCCCATAGCAGAGTGTCGCCCTGCCTGTCTTCCAGATAGACACCGGTCACAGTCAGACGGTTGGGGAAGCTGTAATCAGTCTTCTCCACATGCATATTGGTGCCCAAACCGCGCGATAACTCACTGGCAACCACGTTGACTGCGGCGGTTTGAACCTTGCTGCTTTGGGAGAGAGCAAACAGCATTCCCAAAGTCAGAAGGGTGCAGGCAAGCACTATCAGCAATATGTATGTAATTCGTTTCACTTAAATCGATGCCTTCTACGGCAGTGTATACATTACCTTGCAAAAATACAAACATTTTGCCAAATAGCCAAATTTATTCGCTATTTTATGATTTTTCATAGAAGAATTAATGGCATATTCATATTCTCTCCTCAAAAAAATAACTCCCCGCATGCTAATGCAAGCGGGGAGAATTCGGAAAAATGGCTTATTCAACCTAAGTGTGCCAGTGGGTTATGGTGCATCTTTTATTAAACGCACAGAGTGACCACCTCTTCTGTCTATTTTATCTACTTTGGGGTAGAGATATCCGCCAAAATAGTAAGCGTCACGATAAAAAGTCGGATCATCAGGCCATACATATGGAGTAGACGACCAATAATAGCAAGCGTTACCCTCATTATAATGTATTTCACCACTACTATAATCGAAAGAACGTGTTCCTGTCGAAGGCAAGAACAATAAACCGTAATACTTCTCCAGTATGGTCCATTCTGCTGCTGTATAGTTGTTAACGGAAGGCGTGGATTCATAATGAGGAGTAAATTTCATTCCCTTGGGGAAATATCCGTTATCAGGGATAAAAATATACCCGTGCACGCCATTTACACACGACCAACTATACAAATTCTTAGCATTCGACCGATTGTGCAAAATGTAATCCCATTCGTCTCTTGAAGGTGTGCGCCAGGCTTTGCCAAAATGCACTCCCCAGTCGTTGAAAGTCGGGTAATCGTTGTAGCCGGTAGCAAGATATGTGGGATTGTTTCCCGTTCCCCAACCAAAGAGATCCATCCAACCGGTGTAAGTAGAAGACCCTATCTGTGCATTGCCTTCACCTACATACTCCCATTGGTGCTCGGCAAATTTCCACGTTTTGCTTCCAACATTATACATCACGTTTCCGGTAGCGAAAACTACTTTCTTGGAGGAGCTTACAGAAAAATATGGATGTATCAAACCTGCTAAGGATACCGGAATCTCTTGCTTTATAACATTGCCTAATCCGTCAGTTTGAGTGAAAGTAAGTGTGCCTTCTACTTTCTCATACGTGGTAGCCGCAAAAGCCAGCACTTTTACGGTGGAGTTGTTCTCTCCGGAACTTACATCCAAACTGAACCACGAACTGCCATTGGTGTTGGCAGTCCAAGAGCCGTTGCTGGTAACTTGAATCGCGACTTCGCCTCCTTCTATCGGGAAATCAAGCTTTGAAGGATTGACAGTCAGAGTGTTTCCTGTAACTGCCTCGCGAGTGACATTGAGGTAGGCTTTTATGTAGTCGTCGTTGGTGAAAGTGATAAGGCCTTTGGCCTGAGCGCCATCGCTGGAAGGTCCGATATTTACTGTGATATCGGCATCTCCATCTCCTGACGTTGGACTGACTTCTATCCATGGTTGGTCAGCAGCGGCAATCCATCTACCCTTGGTTTTCAGTTGCGCACTGAAGGTGCCACCTGAAACAGGAGCAGTGAGAGTGGCGGGTGTGACAGAAATTATAGTCGGATCGGTTTCGGGTTGTCCTTCGCGATAAACTGTGAGACCGGCTTTCTTCTCACCCGTGGTAAAAGTAACGATACAAGTGCTAGCCTCTTTTTGCTTTGTAGGAGCAACCTCAATTGAGACTTCGGCATCTCCCTTACCGGATTTTGGAGTGATTGTCACCCAAGATTCTTTGAATGAAGCATTCCATGCACCTGTGCTGCTCACTTGTACGGTGTAAGTGCCTCCATTGGAAGTAGATGTGATGCTTGCCGGGGTGATTCTGATTGTCGCATCAGGATTCTGATTGTCGCATGCAACGAAAAATAATGTTGCAACCGCAAATAAAACTGCATTTATTCCCTTGAAAGGGCAAAAATCTTTTCGATAGTTTTTCATTGCTTCGTAGTCTTAGTTGGTTTAACAATCTGTTTGAATTGACAAAAGTAGTAATAATTATCCGAATTGCCAAATTTTGATTGTGTTTGTATGTGTTTTTTTATTTGCTCTCTGTTTATTTGTTAATTATTGTTGATTGAATATGCTACTTGTATGCATTCAAAAATTACCTTGTCATCGCTGTTCTATTGTTATATTATTCAGGTTGTTATCCTGAATCTGTTGTGTTTTTCAAGAATCTGCATGAAGTAGCTCTCATTTAATGCCTTTGCCTGAAATATCAGATTGATTTGGCTATTTGCAAAATTATCACTACTTTTGCAGGATAAATAAACTGAATTGTATGAAAATAGCATTGATAGGATACGGGAAAATGGGGCACATCATAGAAAGAGTGGCTCTTGAGCGCGGTCATGAGGTGGTTTGCAAGATAGATCGTGATAACATTGATGACTTCGAAAGTCCCCAGTTCCGCTCTGCTGATGTGGCTATTGAATTCACTACTCCTCTGACGGCAGTGGAGAATATACGTAAAGCCTGGCAGGCAGGTGTTCCGGTAGTATGCGGCACTACCGGCTGGCAACAGCATCTGGATGAGCTCAAGCAGGAGTTGAAGAGCAACAAAAAAGCACTCTTCTGGAGCAGCAATTTCTCCATCGGAGTAAACCTCTTTTTCGCGCTCAACAAGTGCCTTGCCAACTTGATGAAACCTTACGGAGAATACAAACCCTCGATGACGGAGATTCATCATATTCACAAACTCGATGCTCCTTCCGGAACTGCAGTTACTCTGGCCAACGACATCTGTTTCCCCACAGATCGGATAGAGAGCATTCGTGAGGGCGAAGTGCCGGGCACTCATATAGTGCGATATGAAAGCAATGTGGATTCTATAGAGATTCGTCATGATGCAAAAAGTCGCGAAGGATTTGCTTTTGGCGCGGTTCTTGCTGCTGAATTCCTGCAAGAAAAGCAAGGGTTCTATTCCATGCCCGACTTGCTGAATATTAATCAACACTAATCAATCACTTTCCGTATGAAAGACAGACTGAAAAACATACCTCGTAAACAATGGATTAAAGCTGCCGTATGGGGCACTTTGTACATACTCTTCCTCGTGTGGCACGGCAACTGGTGGTGGCTTCTGCTGTTGCCTCTGATAGTGGATGCTTTCACTACAAAGTTCATCAATTGGACCTGGTGGAGAAAGTATAAAGAGACCAATAAAACGTTATACACTGTTTGCTCCTGGATAGATGCAATAGTGTTTGCCCTCGTGGCGGTTTATTTCATCAATCTGTATCTCTTCCAGAACTATCAGATCCCGAGCAGCTCGCTTGAAAAGAGTCTGCGTGTGGGCGATTTCTTGTTCGTAAGCAAAGCCAGCTATGGCCCTCGTGTCCCCAACACTCCTTTCTCTTTCCCTCTTGTGCAGCACACTTTCCCCGCATGGCTGGGGGGCGGTAAGAGCTTTATTGAAAAACCGCAATGGGAGTATCGCCGCTTGCCGGGTTGGGATAAACCTGAAAAAGGAGATATAGTAGTGTTCAACTTCCCCACCGGCGACACTGTATGTCTCAAGCAGCAGAATCCTGATTATTACACACTCTGCCATTATTACGGACGCAACATCGTCCATCAGCGCAAAGATGTGTTCGGAGATATAGTATGGCGTCCTGTCGATCGCCGGGAAAACTATGTGAAACGTTGTGTGGGTGAACCGGGCGATACTCTGCAGATAATCGACAACCAACTCTATGTAAACGGCGAAATGCAGGAGGATAAACCCGGAGTACAGTATAACTATTATGTGCAGACCACGGGTGGTGTTCTTCCGCAGAGCACTCTCGACAAACTGGGAATATCCAAAGACGATCGTCATCTGCTGCCACAGACTCAAACCGGTGTGGAGGAAAAAGTGATGATGGGCCTCAATGCAGGAATGCCTGTATATCATTTCCCACTTACCGGGGAGATGAAAGCCAAACTGGAGAAGAATCCTGCAGTCGACAAGATCATCCTTGAACCCGAATGGCGGGGCGGAGACGTCTATCCGCTGGGAGAAACCGACTGGACTCGCGACAACTACGGACCTATATACATCCCCAAGAAAGGTGAGACAATTCTTCTCACTGAGGAAAACTGGCCTGTTTACAGACGCGTGATAGAAACTTATGAACATTCCGAGGCCAAGATAGGCGAAGAGTATACTTTCAAGATGGATTACTACTGGATGATGGGTGACAACCGCCATAACTCAGCCGACTCGCGCTACTGGGGATTCGTGCCTGAAGATCATATCGTTGGCCGACCCGTGTTCATCTGGTTGTCAATCGAGAAAGACAAACCTTGGTTCAAAGGCCATATACGCTGGAATAGATTGTTTCATGGTGCGGAGAAATGATGGTTTTGTAAAACTGAAGAATTGACAAACTGAGGATTTTTTTTACCGAGCGCTCCTGTGGAGCCCTGAGGAATTGATGATTCTGCCAACTGCATATTTCGCGCCCGTAGGTTGGTACAAAGCCTTCCTTAAAGAGCCATGCCGGATTGAGGTCTACGAGAGTTTCCTGAAGCAGACCTATCGCAACCGATGCACTATCAGCTCGCCTAACGGACCGGTTACTCTCTCGGTGCCTGTATGTCATGTGGAGAGCAAACAATTCACTCGCGATGTGCAGATAAGTTATCAGCAGCATTGGCAGCACCAGCATCGTATAGCTCTGGTCTCGGCGTACAAACGAACACCGTATTTCGACTATTATCAGGATTACATACTGCCTGTAATAGACAAACAATTCAAATACCTTAAAGACTTGAACGACAATTGTCACGCAGTTGTGATGAGTCTGTTGGGCAACCGGCGACCCGGTGAACCGCAGCCCTTGCCTCAAACCGACGATTGGCAGAATGCCGATCTGGAACAGTATTGGGGCGATGGGCAAAGCATACTCGACTTGTTGATGGAGTATGGCCCGGAAACAGTAAAACATATCGGATAATATTATGAAAGAAATTGATTGGAGTAAATTGGGATTTCACTATACTGAAACCGACTACATAGTTCGTTGCGAGTGCCACGACGGAGTATGGGGACCTATTCATGTTACCAAAGACAAGCATGTATCGCTCCACCTCTCTGCCACCAGTCTGCAATATGGTCAGGAGGCATTCGAAGGTCTGAAAGCATTCAGGGGCGCTGATGGCAAAGTGCGTATCTTCCGCATGGAGGAGAATGCCCGCCGAATGGCTCGCTCGGCTGAAGGACTCTGTATGACTCCGGTGCCTGAGGACATATTCTGCGAATCGGTTTTGCTCGCGCTGAAAAAGAATATGGAGTATCTGCCCCCATATGAGACGGGAGCCACTCTCTATTTCCGCCCGTTGCTTATAGGCACAACTCCGCGACTCGGCGTAGGACCGGGACACGACTTCCTGTTTGTCGTAATACCCTCTCCTATAGGACCTTACTACCCGGTAGGATTCCATGGCACCCCGTTTATAGTGAATCGTCATGTCGACAGAGCAGCTCCTTTCGGGACCGGACAATTCAAGGTGGGAGGCAATTATGCCGCATCTTTCCGGGCAACGGAAGCCGCTCATGCACAAGGGCTGTCGTGTCTGTTCCTCGATAGTGTGGAGCGACGCTATGTTGATGAATGCGGCGCTGCCAATTTCTTCGGCATTAAAGATGGAAAGTATGTCACACCTGATAGCACCTCCATCCTGCCGAGTATAACCAACAACTCACTTATGACTCTGGCGCGTGACCATGGTATAACCGTTGAGCAACGTCCTGTCCTCCTTGAAGAACTTGCCGATATGACTGAATGTGGAGCTTGCGGCACTGCTGCCGTCATATCGCCTATCTCAAGAGTGATAGATCCGGATAATGGCAGAATCTACGAATTCGGCGATGAACCCGGACCCGTAAGCAAAATGCTTTACAACGCTCTGCAAGATATCCAATATGGCAGAGCCGAAGACAAACACCATTGGTGCTATGTGATGTAGACATTTGCATTTTTCGCAAAAAAACACTACCTTTGCAACGCTAATTCCAAAATGTCTGATCATAGTGATGATTGGCTTGGACGAATTGAAATAAGAATAATTTAACAATAAATATATCGATATGTTTGACAATCAACCCAAAGGGCTATTTGCTCTTGCACTCGCCAATACGGGCGAACGCTTCGGCTACTACACCATGTTAGCCGTTTTCGCACTCTTCCTGCGTGCCAACTTCGGATTGGAACCCGGTGCTGCCGGTGCTATCTATTCATCATTCCTTGCTCTCGTATATTTCCTTCCTTTGGTTGGCGGTATACTTGCTGATAAAATAGGTTATGGTAGATGCGTTACCATCGGAATCGTGATCATGTTCATCGGCTATCTGCTTCTCGCTATTCCTCTGGGAGGCGGCGGAATAGCAATGTCGGCAATGCTTGCCGCTCTCGTGCTCATTTCGTTTGGCACAGGTCTGTTCAAAGGCAACCTGCAGGTGATGGTAGGCAATCTGTATGATGATCCCAAATATGCCGATCGTCGCGATGCAGCCTTTTCTATTTTCTATATGGCAATCAACATAGGTGCTATGTTTGCTCCTACCGCTGCAGTTAAAATTATGCAATGGGCACAGCAGGCTCTCGGTCAGTCGGTTAACGACTCTTACCATTTTGCTTTTATGGTGGCTTGCGCTTCGCTCATACTCTCAATAGCAATCTACTATGCTTGCCGTCCTTGGTTCCGCCATGTGGAGAACACTGCCAAGCAAGCTGCTGCTGCCGGTCAGGCGGTAGAAGAACTTTCGCCTGAGCAGACAAAGAAACGTGTTGTGGCTCTTTGTCTTGTATTTGCTGTGGTGATTTTCTTCTGGATGGCTTTCCATCAGAACGGACTCACACTCACTTACTTTGCAAACGAGTTTACCAATCCTATCTCAACTGGCATTCAGTCGATGGCGTTCGACATTGTGAACCTGCTGATGATTGTCTTTATCGTATATGCACTCTTCTCTCTGTTCCAAAGCAAGTCGGTGCGTGGTAAGGTAATCTCAGCTGTAGTGATAGCTGCAGCATGCGGTGTGTTGGTTTGGAAATACAGTATGATCAACCCTGAGGGAATCAGTCTGTCTGCTCCTATCTTCCAGCAGTTCAATCCGTTCTACGTGGTAGCACTGACACCTGTGTCGATGGCTATTTTCGGTGCACTTGCTAAGAAAGGTAAAGAACCTTCGGCTCCTCGTAAGATTGCATACGGTATGCTCGTAGCAGCATTGGCTTATGTGGTGATGGCTATTGGTTGCATCGGACTCAACTCTCCTGACGCTCAAGCTGCCATACTGGAAGAAGGTGGCGACCCGACATATGCCAGTGCCAACCTGCTGATTGGTACTTATCTGATACTCACTTTCGGTGAACTCTTGCTCTCGCCGATGGGTATCTCGTTTGTCAGCAAAGTGGCTCCTCCTAAGTTCAAAGGTATGATGATGGGTGGATGGTTCGTGGCTACTGCTATTGGAAACTTCCTCGTTTCAGTAGGTGGATTCCTCTGGGGTGGACTCCCGCTTTGGGCTGTTTGGTCAGTATTCGTAGGTCTTTGCCTCATATCTGCAGTATTCATGTTTGCTATGATGCGCAAATTGGAAGATGCTACAAAGTAATGTTTAATGGAATCATTTGCAATTTATATTTGAAGTATGGAACAGATCCTTATTGATACCCTGCGTCAGGAGATTGAAAACCTGCGCGATCAAATGCAATTGATACAAAAGCGTATTGACGAACTTGAGACTACATTAAGCTCAGTTGAAGCCGAGTGTAAGCTCGCGGCTTCCATGCAAGAAGCCGATCCCGAGGATGAACATCCTGAGGTGGAAGTGGAGTTCTATGTAGACCACTCTCTCGTTGATGAGGACCTCCTTTCTGATGAAGAACAAGAGGCGGAAGACACTGTGGAAGATGTGCTTGTGGAAGAAATAGAGAAAACTCCCGAGCCGGCACCGGAACCTGCTCCTCAGCCGAAACAGGAGCCTGTGGAAGAACCAAAGGTTGCTGAAGAACCCAAACCTGCAGAGGCAAAAGAAGCTCCCAAGGGAGTCAGTCTGCCTCCTGTGGATGATATACGCAAGGCAATCTCGCTCGGCGACCGTTTCCTCTTCCAGCGTGAGTTGTTTGCAGGCGATGGCGAGAAGATGAACAAAACCATCGATATGCTTAACTCTATGAACTCTCTGGATGAGGCTATGGAATATATCTCCAAGAAGTTTGCATGGGATACCGAAAGCCAGGCATACGAACTCTTTACGAATGTTCTTAAGAGAAGATTCTGATTGCTGCACGGTATTCTATATCATTAACCGCTAGTTCTTTACCACAAGCTGCCATCGCGCTCATGTTGTATCTTGTTCCTACACCTGTTGGCAATCTTGAAGACATCACCTTCAGGGCTTTGAGAGTACTCAAAGAGGTCGATTTGATTCTTGCGGAAGATACTCGTACTTCGAGTGTTCTTCTCAAGCATTACGATATTCATACCCCTCTGCGCTCGCATCACAAGTTCAACGAACATGGCACTTCAGCCGGCATAGTGCAGGATCTGCTTGCGGGAAAAAGTATAGCTTTGATCAGTGATGCAGGCACTCCCGCCATCTCCGATCCCGGCTTCTTTCTGGTTCGCGAGGCTGTGGCAGCAGGAGTGGAGGTGCAATGCCTCCCGGGAGCAACAGCTTTCGTGCCTGCTCTGGTGGACTCCGGCTTGCCCAACGACCGGTTCTTCTTCGAGGGATTCCTCCCGCAGAAGAAAGGCCGACAGACACGCTTCAAGCAACTGACCGAACTGGAGCATACCATAGTCATCTATGAGTCACCTTTCCGACTGGTGAAAACACTGGAGCAGTTGGCGGAATATCTGGGTGCTGAAAGACAAGCGTCGGTTAGTCGAGAGATAAGCAAAATGCACGAGGAAACTCAGCGAGGCACTCTTGCTGAGCTCGTGCAACACTTTACCCAGACTCCTCCCAAAGGCGAAATAGTAATCTGTGTGGCAGGAAAAGAGTGAAGCAGTATAAAGCCATATTTCTTGATTGGGATGACACCTTAGGTAATTTCCGCAATGCCGAGCGACAGGCATTGACCGACATCTACAATAGTTATCATCTACAGATGTTATATCCTCAGTTTCAGGACTTCTACGATTGCTATCATCCTTACAATATCCATCTTTGGGAACTCTACGGACGCAGTGAGATAACTAAAGAAGAACTGGCTTTTCAGCGTTTCTATCACCCTGTCATGACGTTGCCTGACAGCAGAGATCTGGCAAAAACATTGGGCGACGATTTTCTTCGCCTTACAACCAAATATTTCTCTCTGTTGCCTGATGCGGAGCAAGTTGCCAGATATCTTGCTGCCAAGTATCCGCTAACGATAGTAAGCAACGGATTCATAGAAGTGCAATACAAAAAAGTGGAACTCTCCGGATTGAGTGACTGCTTCCGGTATATAGTGTTGTCGGAAGAAGTGGGTGCACAGAAACCCAATCCTCTTATCTATCAAAAGGCCTTGGAACTCAACAATCTGTCGGCAGAAGATGTCCTTATGGTAGGCGATTCATATAATAGCGATATACAAGGAGCTATAAATGCCGGTATCGATCAACTTTGGATAACTAAAGATACCGACGACCCTCGGCCTTCCACCTATCGCACTCCAAATCTTAAAGACTTGTTGTTTATTCTTTAACTTCAAATATTCTCAAATATTTGTGCATATAAAAATTTTATTGTATCTTTGCCACGAGAAAATACTCAAAACAACAATATTATTAACTTATCTTTAAAACAAAATGCGTATGAAAACACGTTTACTCTTCGCTGCTGTTGCAGCATTCGTTTTCTCTTTTTCAGTAATGGCTCAAGAGCCTGCAACCAAGCCGGAAACAGCTCCTGCCGCTCCTGGACATAATGTGGCTGATGTATTGGCTGCTTATTGTAATCACTACACTGAGAACAACCTCAACTTTAATGTATTAGGTTGGGGTGGAGTTACTACATGGGAAACTCTCGATATTGAAGGTACCAAAATTCTTGCATGTCAGGATATGAAATGGGAGATTTTGACCAACTGGGATAACGCCTCCTATGATGTTAGTGCTTATGAGAAACTTCACTTTGATGTTTGGGTTCCCCAGAAATCGCACATCAAGCTTACTATAGAGGCTCTTGGCACTGCCGATGGTGGTAGTGGTTACAAACATGGTGTTGACTTCGTTGTTAACGAAGGTTGGAATACTATCGATGCAGACCCCGCATGGTGGAACTACAAAGATGGTGAGACGGATGTAACCTACGACTGGAAAGACGTGAAGTATATTATCTTTGACGGTTATAAACTTGCAGACAAAGACAATGTTGACGAGTGCACATCTGCTGAAGGAACTCCTTTCGCATTCACCAATATCTATTGGTGGAAGGCTCCTGCTGTAGTATTGCCGGAACCGGGTCCTAAAGCTCCTACACGTGCAGAGGCTAAGATTATGGCTCTCTTCTCTTCGTCCTATCCAAACAATACCTTTAATTTTGAGCCCACTTCTTGGGGAACACAATGGAAAGACCTTGCTTATGCTGATGGTCAACATGTATATTATACGGATAATTTTGCTTGGGATGCCTTTACAAACTGGGGCGAAACAAACTATAATGTAACAGAATTTGACATGTTCCACATCGACATCTATTCAACCGTTGACGGGAAAATCAAAGTTCAATTTGAAGCTCTTGGAACTGCCGATGGTGGAACAGGCTGGAAAAATGGCGCTTTGCAAGATTTGAAAGCTAACCAGTGGAATAGTCTTGAAATCGATCTGCTGAACGCTCCTTATCAGAACTATGAGTTTAAGGATATGCGTTATCTGATCCTTGACGGATTTACAAATGAAGGCACTCCTCTTGGTGTTGCAAATGCTTACTTCTACAAATCAACTGATTCTGCAGTTGAGAACGTAGCTGTAGAAGGCAAAACTGCTGTTAAGCGAATCATT
>JAEEGL010198207.1_pt1 | contig 11570 bp, 14 predicted proteins | sample 9134231 | NCBI WGS metagenome assembly JAEEGL01 (sample SAMN16246548, study PRJNA631951) | gut metagenome | biome: gut microbiome; feature: rumen; material: fiber-attached | host: Bos | place: Iran: Karaj | collected 2018-10 | reverse complement strand
TAAAACAAACTTCTTTAAGATCAAAACCTGAAACTGTATTATCAAAAACTTTTTTAAACTCTGAATAGGTGTCATAAAAATCCTTTCCCATTCCTGTTCTTTGACTTCCTTGTCCCGCGTATAAAAAAGCTGTCTTTTCCTTCATGTTTAGATTCTCCTGTATTTTTCCGGTTCGATATTATTAGCCAATAATTCTTTTAAATATCCGATTGGCCCATGTCCCGGAAACACTTGTTCAATATCTATATTATTTAATTTGGGTATATCGTTTTTCCAAAATTTTTCGGTATTGCCACCGGGAAATCTGGTTATGGTAGGTGTATGTAAAACTGTATCTCCCGAAAATAAAAACCTGTTATCAATGGATATTGTCAAACTATCATTTGAATGTCCGTAGAACGATTCAAGTTTTATATAATGACCTTTCCAATTAAAAACAAGTGTCTTATCAAAAGTAATATCAGCAGGACTACATGTAAAAGATTCAATATTTCCGATAAAAGGTTCCTTCCGATAAAATGTCATAAAAACATTAGCTGATGCTGACATATTTTTGTATCGATCACCAATGTTACGACTACATTGTTCTGTTGCATACACCAAAGCTTTAGGATAGATTTCACGGATATGTTCAAGTCCAACAATATGATCAAAATGAGAATGTGTAAGTATAATTGTCAAAGAATCCAGATTTTTTATAAATTTATATAGTTGGGGATTATCGACCGCATCAATGAGAAGACCGTCTTTTTCATCGAGGACCATCCAGGAATTTGAATCAACAATCCCCCATGTAAATTGCTTTATTTCCATCTATATTTCCCTATATTTATAATATATAAGTGTCTCGATAAACCTCTAATGCTAATACATTCACCCAAAATCAATACGTCCACAAATAGCATCCTCTATACCAAAATATTTAACAATGGGTAATTCTACCATTTGCAACACTATATGTATATTTGTTTTGTAGCTGTGATTTAACAAATGGCTGCGCCAAAAAATAATTAATATTATTCAAAATATGATTGGAGATCTCTCTATATGCATCATTTTCTGATATACATGCAATGTATCTGTCAGCCAACTTTACCTTTTTTAAGTATCCTTTTTCTTCCATTTCATTTTCAAAGTAATCATACTTTGAAGGCAATACTGCACCATAACATTGAGTGTGGATTGTTTGTTTTCTTGCTTTTTTTTCTCCGTTTTCCCCAATCACATTTCCTTCAAAACTCATATCAAATCGATAAGGCACATCCATCATTTTTTCAACATAATGTACATAAGTAAAGCAGTCCCCCATCTCAGCTCCGAAGAAGAGAAATTTTACGTTTTTCATATGATGAATGATATCTAATGCGCTTCCCTCCCCTAGAGAATGGTCGCTAACATGATCAAATCTTCTTTTTAAGTCGTTAGGTACTGAAACCGATAGCAATGGATCTTCGGTCCTATATCTGTTATTCATTTTCCTTATGTATTCGTTAAAAGCTCCCATAGATGTTTTACTGTTAATAACATCATAGTCTTCACCATTTGGAAAACTGTATGTGAATGTAGGAACAATAATATTTTTAACTTTTAATTCCTCTATCGTTTTAAACAAGATTCCTAAAAATTCATTTCTCTTTATACCACCTATTGGTGCCCCAAACATCACATCAGAATGAATAAAAAGGGATTCGCATTCATCTGCTCCTACAGATATTAAAGCATTCTTAATATCTTGATCAGTATAGATAGTACCTCGACCATCTCGAAACAGTTCCATAATGCTCCTCCCGTTATTCATAATACTATGCTCATTTGCAAAATAAGTTTTACCCAATTATTTCAACAAACACGAATTAACTATCTCTTCTTTTTAAAACGATCTCCATAAAAAGCTTTCTCAGTCAATTTAAATGAGGTCGGTCTCTTAAATCTCTCCAAATGTTCACCGCAATATCTTCGTAAATACTTAATATAATCTCGATTATTATTTTCATGCTCAACACATACTTCAGCTACAACTACTTTCCCCGTTATTGGATTATCTTCCCCATAAACATAAACATCTTTTACGCCATCAGCAGACAATAGTACGCTTTCAACTTCATTGGGATATACTTTTTCCCCACCAACATTGATCAAATCCGTGGTTCGGCCTAATATCTTTATATACTCTCCTTTAACTATTACTTTATCTTTAGTATTAAACCAGCCTTCTGCATCAAAAGGTGACGGAGCATTCAAATAACCCATCATTGCAGATTTTGCCCGAATATATAAGATATCATCGACAATTTTGGTTTCAAACCCGGGGCCACCCACTTTCATATAGAGCGAATCTGAACTTTCTGATTTAGTAGCCATAATACCGACTTCAGATAAACCGTATGTTTGTTTTAACTTCACTTCCGGCATAATATCATGCAGTTTAGTAAGTGTTGATTCCGGCATAGGTTCCGTTCCATATGAAATAATTTTTAAACTGGTCAAATCGAAGTGTTCATAAGCATGGCTTAACAATATCATATTTATAAATGTAGGCGATGTAGGTAATAATTCTATTTTATATTTTTCAATTAATCTGCAAACCTCTTCAGGGCTTCTCTCTTTTAGAGTAACTATCAAACTCCCACTGGCTAATGAATGCATCATGGTATTAAAACCGCCTATATGATCAAAAAGAAGGAATGTAACAGTTGATAGCCGCTTGCCGGGTTGTCTAAATTTTTCCATAAGACAATACAAGTCATGTAATGCAGCCTTGGGCTCCCCTGTTGTTCCTGAAGAAAAAAGAATTAAACCCGGGTTTTTTCTTTCTCTAAGTTCAAGCAGCAAGCTATGGGATACGCTTGCAGATGTTTTACATACATTTTCTGTTTCTTTAGAAAGATCAATCACATACTCTGATTCAGAAATTCTAATATAGTTATCAACTTGCTTAATCGATTTTGAAATAGGAACAATTATAACATCCCTTTCAATTAAAGCTAACATATATGCTATTGATCTCGGTGAAAACTCTGCTATTATAGAAACTATACTTCCTTGACCAATGCCCTTTAAATCCAAAATATTACATATATCTTCATACTCGTTATATATATCATTAAACGTGTATTCTTTTTCATCAGTTACTATAGCAGTCAAGTCCCTGTTATTCTTTACATTATCAAGTAAAAACTGAATATCCATTACGAAACTCCTCCTAAATAAATAACCTGTCCGGTAATAAAATCACTTTGGGGATTAAGATAAAAATTTATAACATTAATAATATCCTCTACTTCACCATATCTATGTATGGCTTGTGTATCTAATATCCTTTTCAATTTTTCTTCCGGTACTTTAGCAATTAAATCCGTATGTATGGGCGTAGGTCCTATAGCATTTACGGTAATTTTGAATGTCGAAATTTCTTTGGCTAAAACTTTTGTCAAATTTTCTATTGCAACCTTAGAAGATCCATAAGCCAACTCACCTTCAAGAGATAAAGGTACAGCAACTGTAGAAAAATTTACAATTCTTCCATGATCACTTTTTTTTAATAAATTCAAAAATGCCCTAATAGTAGTTACCGTTCCAAAGTAATTAACATTCATAACATTTTTTGCTGTTTCAATTGGCGTCATAAGAAAATGATTCATAGATGCAATTCCTGCATTATTAATTAAAGCATCTACCATTCCAACTTGTTTTTTAACTTCCCTGGCAAATTTATTAACCATTTCCTCATCAGTTACATCTGTTATATAATGAAAATAATTAGGATGTGTAATAGTTCCCTCGTGCCTGGAACATCCACACACAATGTGTCCCTGATTCAGATAATACTCTGCCAGTTTCTTTCCAATTCCCTTATATGTACCGGTAACAACTATGTTCATTACTCTTCCTCCAAAAGTTCATTCACGAACGAAGTGAGTGTAGCTATTGAGTAAAATGGACTTCTTTCTCTTGAGAAAGCCTTGTCAGATACTATCCTAATATCCTTGTCATATTCATCACTAACCAATTCTTCGATTATGGTAATTAACGTAACAAATTCCATTGAATCTATTTCCGCATGCTTACCTATCAGTCTAGTATCAGGATCATACTTCAGCTGATTGTCTGTCTCTTTCTGTTCATTTAACTCCTCTACTGCCTGTCTAATGATTTCCTCCGTTTTTTTCATAATATCATCCTTTCCTAAAAATATAATTATTTAATCCATCATACTTGTAACCAAATCTATCATGTAGTTTTCGAACATTTTCATTGGCTTCATCAACCCACAAGTAAAACAGTTTTGTTTTTTCAGTACTATGTTTATTAATATAATCAACCAAGAGTGAATAACCGACAAAAGAATTTTGATATTCCGGTACAACACATAATGCTCTTGCATATGACCTTTTTCCAAAATCATCAAACAATAGCACCCCAGCAGTATGATCCCTTATAGATATTTTGAGGATTTTATTCTCACTGACCAACTTGCTCAATTCATCTTTATCAGGTATATGATCACTCATTAAATCAAATTGCTCAATAAGCATATTGAAAATGAATTCAACATCTCCTTCTTGTGCGTATTCCGTGTCAAGCATATTACGCATTTTTTTTCCATTATTTAACATACTTTTACGTATATAGGTTCTATATGGTAACAATTTAATTTTTTCAAATACTGACCCTTTATATTCAAACTTGTCTTTAGTGGTAATATCTGCATATATAGGTTTTTCTTCAGATAGCGCATCAAGAAGTTCCTGATCAATATCATTGATCTCTTCCACATCTTTTAAGAAATAGTAAAGTCGCAAATACAAATCATGGTGTTCAATCAAAATTAAGGGTTTTTCAGATATTACACTCATCTTTTCTTCACAAAGCTTTTGTTTTATCTCTTGAACTGTCATTATACAATTAGTATATCCTGAATTTGATAATATACTATTAATTACTTGTAGCTCATCTACATGACCATTTATCATTTTTTCCCTCTTATCAGTTACTATAATTCTGATTCTATAATTTCACAATGATTCAACGGTCCAATGCTGATGAATATCATTCCCCAAGCAAGACCTGAGCCAAAAGCAACCAGACAACACTTCAGCTGTTTTAATAACATTTCATTCTGAATATTGTACAGCGCTGTCATTGGAATACATGCTCCACTTAAATTTCCAAAATGTTCAACCAAATTCATCGGCGTTTTTTCTTCCGGTATATCAGCCTTTTGTATAAGCTTCTGAAGCATAAATTTATTCGGTTGATGCATAAGAAACCAATCTATCTCTTCCTTGTTTTTCCCAGTGTTCTTAAATGCTTTGACAAGCATAGGCGGAACTTCTGTCTGAACAAAATTAAATACACCGCTTCCATCCATATGCATGTTATCAAGCGCTCTAAAATTACCATCTCCTTGATCTGTCATTATAGCCGTATCACTCGAACTAGGCATTCTAAAACCTCCGGCGGGAATAATCAAAGCCTCTCCCCTGCTACCGTCATTATGCATTTCATAATAAATTTCATCATCTCCATCGTTTTCAACAACTGTAATTGTTGTGCCATCTCCGGCCAACGGGAAATCATTTCTATCACGTTTTGAAATTTTATGGCTTAATACATCACCATTGATTAAAATAACTTTCTTGTCATTCATGTGTTCTAATAGCATAAATGACTGTGCTAACCCAAGAATAAAACCGCAACATCCTTGAGGTATATCCATACATACCACATTCGTATCTAATCCACATTTAGCCTGTACTATGTTACTCACATGCGGAACAAAATGATCCGGACAAAGGGTAACAACTATAACTGCCCCTATCTCTTCCTTATATATCCATTCGTTATCTAACATATAATTCAGTCCATAAACAGCAAAGTCAGATACAGTTGAAGTTTCTTTGGCTAATCTATGCTGATCATATCCCATGACTTTTTTTAAACGCAATGTCTGTTTAGCAGGAAAAGAATAGTTATCAACTTCTTCATCAAAGTACCCAATTGTTTCAGGCAAGATTCCCAGCATTGAAGTAATTCTTTTTCCTTTAAAAGTGGTCTGCATTATTTTCCTCCAGCTTTTTTTGCAAGATTAACGATTGCCTCTATAGATGCAAAATTTTCCGGAACAATATCCAATCCATCAATTTTTATATCATATTTTTCCTCTATCATAGAAACTAGCGAAATTATATCAAATGAATCAAGCAACCCATCCATAACAAAATCTTCACTATCATTAAAATCAAATTCTGGTCTAAGCTCATTTAACATTGCAAAAATCTGTTCGTTCATCTCTACTCTCCTTTATTTACCTGTTCTTTTAGTTTTACTCTATCAATTTTACCATTCATATTTAATGGCATCATGCCTAATTTATGATATATATTAGGCAGCATATATTCCGGTATCAACGCGTTTAAATATTTTCTCAACTCATCTTCCTGAATATCCCCTACATAGAAAAGCACCAACTGATCTTTTAAAGGATCATGAAAACAACAGTTGCTGCTCACCAAAGGATTAGACGAAACAGCTGTCTCTATTTCTCCTAATTCTATACGATGTCCGGTATGCTTTATCTGTGAATCCTTGCGCCCATCATAAATGATTTCACCTCTATCATTATAATGAACTATATCACCGGTACGATAAATCAATTCATTGTATAATTTGTTCAAGGGGTTCTGTACGAAAGCAGCCGCTGTTTTTTCGGGATTATTATAATATCCCAGAGATAGTGAACTTCCCCTTACGCACAACTCTCCTTTTTCATTTACTTCAACAGGTTCATCTTTATCATTAAGGACAAATACATCAGAATTCATACAAGCATAACCAATAGGTACCGATTCATCATCCTTAATTTCTCTATCAACAATATAATAGGTACAGTCAACTGTAATTTCTGTGGGTCCGTAAAGATTTGCAAAAGTTGCTTCCGGAAGTCTTTTTATCCACAAATTCAGCTGTCTGGCAGGCATTACTTCACCGGCAAACAATACATTTTTTAGACAACTGATATCACACTTGTCCAATATATCCAGATCCGCAACGCGTGATAAAACCGTTGGAACCCAGAAAACTGTATTAATCTTATTATCTCTGATATACTCAAGTAGCCTTATTGGAAATGAATATAGCATTGTTGGAACCACATGCAACGTAGCTCCGTTTCTGATCGTAGAATATATATCGAGTACAGAATTGTCAAAATAAAATGGTGCCTGATTTGCAATAACTGTATTGTGATCAAAATTGAATGTATCTGCTACCCATTCAGTATAATCTATAACTGAACGATGTGTTATAATAACACCTTTGGGTATTCCGGTAGATCCCGATGTAAACAACACATACAATATATCTGTATCTATTATTTTAGATTCCGCCAAAGAAATAAGTGCTCTATCTTTTTCTGATATATCTTCTTCAATTACATCTTCATAGACCAAGTATTTTCTGCCGATCTCTTGAGCTTTTTTTATGTTTCGTCTATCAACCAGCACTATACTCGGTTCAAAAGTATCTATAATTTTATCGACACGATTTTGAGGCATCTTTGTATCTATAACAGTATAATAATTTCCGGATAGTGCAACTCCTAAAAAGGCAACTATCGACTGTGCACCTTTATCCATCATTACTGCTATAGGTTTCTTAAATAAAAAATTCTTAAGCAATTCACTCGCTATTTTTTCTGATTCGATTAATGCTTCCTTATATGTAATACTATTTTTATTGTCAACAAATGCCGGATAGTCACTGTATAAATCAGCCGCATCACGTAAATATTGAGTAACAATATGTAACATATTAGAACTCCTTTTTTCTACATCTTTTTTATTTGATAAGTCTGACAACACACTTATTGAAATTCACTGTCCCAACATTCCGCCATCACAATACATACTTCTTCCCGTAATCGCGCTCGATGAATCGCTTAAAAGAAAAGCAATGACTTCCGCTATTTGTCTGGGTTTCTGAATTCCCAATAATTGCCTAGAAACTATTGCATTACGTATATCGGTATCAACAGCCTCAGACATTGGAGTGTCAACAGCACCTGGTATTACTGAATTGATACGTATATTCTGATCTGCAAGTTCTAATGCCATAGTTTTTACTGCGCCTTCAACAGCAGCTTTAGAAGATGCATATAACGTCATACACTTTTGAGGATTATGAGTATTAACAGCCGAAATCCCAACTACGCTTCCCCCGGAGTTATATTTTCTTTTAGAATAAACACTAACTGCATTAACAAATCCAAAATAATTAACTGAAAATATTTTATTATATTCAATTTCTGACATAACTCTTAAAGGAACAGGCTTAGCTATCCCGGCGCAATATACCAATCCATCAATTTTCTGTCCATCTTCTATGGCACTATCAAATATCTCTTTACATCCACCGAAATCACAAACATCATAGACTAAACTAATATGCCGATCCGGATCATTTAGAGCCTGCAAGGTTTCTTTAAGTTTTTCTTCATTTCGATCAACCACAACAACTCTTGCTCCCAGTTCTGACAGCAAAATAGAGGTTTCTCTTCCGATTCCGGAAGCGGCACCGATCACCATTATTTTTTTTTCATTAAAGTCCACAAAAGACATATAGTTTACTCCATTAATCCAAGAATATCCGATACGGTCTTTGCATTTTTAATATCACTTCCTGTAAGTGTCTTATGAAACTGCTCATCCATCATTGCAATGATCGAAAGTGCCGTTACAGAATCCCATTCATCAAAATCTGAAAGGATATCCTCAGGCTTTAAAGTATCTTCTTCCAAGTCCATACATTCCTCAATAAGAGCTAATTTGTTTTTAATATCCATTGTCATATCTCCTTTTTTTATGGTTTTAGTTTATTAGATTCACAAGATCTTCAACTGTTTTTACCTGTTTTAGATCCTTTCCCGATATAGTTTTGTTTGTTTTTTCCGAAACAGACGCTATAACAGATAACATCGTCAGAGAATCCCATTCATCAAAATCCGATAAGATCGTTTTCAATTCCAAGGATCCACTCTCTATATCCATACATTCTTCAATTAATGTAATTATTTCAGTTGCTTCCATGGGCCACACCTCCGAATTAAAACTTTCTGAAACGACTATATCTGTTTTCGATCATATCTTCCTTACTGACCGTTCCCATTCTCTTTAGAAATTTTATTATTTCCTGCTTCATATAATTTGAAACATCTAATAGATTATCACTTCCTACCCCACCAAATTCAGGGATAATCTTATCAATAACACCGATCTCTTTCAGATCTTTCGCAGTTATTCTCATCTTTTCAGCTGCTTCCTCTGCTCTGCCTGCATCCTTCCAAAGTATCGAAGCGTATCCTTCAGGTGACAAAATGGAATAGGTGGCATTTTCCAGCATCCATACTTCATCACCTACAGCAGTCGCCAGTGCACCGCCACTTCCACCTTCGCCTGTAATTATTACCAGAATAGGCACTTTCAGATCAGATAATTCAAAAAGATTTTGAGCTATCGCCCACCCTTGTCCTCTTTCTTCTGCTCCAACCCCCGGATAAGCTCCTTGTGTATTTACAAAAGAAATAATAGGCCTGTTAAATTTTTCAGCTTGTTTCATAAGTCTAAGGGCTTTTCGATAACCTTCCGGCATAGGCATTCCAAAGTTTCTCGCTATATGCTCTTGAACTTCCTTTCCTCTGTAGTCAGCTACTACAGTGACCGGCTGTCCGTCCAATGTAGCTATCCCCCCCAATATGGCTCCGTCATCTCTATAACATCTGTCACCTTTTAGTTCAACGAACACATCAAAAATCTGTTTTATATAATCTAACGTTGATGGGCGGGAATTTCCCCGATTATCACGGATTTTTTCCCAAGCAGACTTTGTTGGGGCAAAGGCTCCTCCAATATAATCCGCAAGAAAGGGTAGAAATCGCTTTGGGGTATCCATCATAAAATTGGAATATCCTTCTTTTTGTCGATTAGTTATGGTCAAAAATTGTATCATCTGCCGAATGCGATTTCTTTGTACAATCCCATCAACCATTCCATGGATTTGTAAGAATTCGGATGTCTGAAATCCCACCGGTAATTCTTCACCGATCGTCTGTTTTATAACACGCTTTCCTGCAAACCCCACAGTAGCACCCGGCTCTGCCATGATGACATCACCCAATGAAGCGAAACTGGCAGTTACACCGCCTGTAGTAGGATCTGTAAGGATTGTGCAGTAAAATAGTCCGGCATCTGAATGCCTTTTAATTGCAGCAGATGTTTTTTCCATTTGCATCAAAGAAATCATTCCTTCCTGCATTCTGGCTCCACCTGAACAACAAAAAATAAATACAGGTAATTTTTCCTCAGTTGCCTTCTCCATTAGCGATGTGACCTTTTCTCCAACCACATGCCCCATACTGGCCATTATAAAGTTACTGTCGCATACCCCTAACGCTATTTCGGCTCCCAGCACTTTTGCTTTACCGGTGATAATTGCTTCTTTTAATCCGGTCTTTTCTTTGGCTTTCTGAAGAACACTATCATAGGTGTCATCATTCAAGTAATTTTCAGTTTCAAGTTCTTCGTTCCATTCCTCAAACGAATTTTTATCAACTATATTGGAAATTCTCTCTTTTGCAGATATTCTAAAATGATATCCACATTCATCACAAATATATTTCTTCTTCTTTATACTTATTTGATCATGTTCTTTACCACAGCACTTACATACATAAATTATCTGTTCATTTACGGCGTCATTCATAGCTGGTCTCCTCTGTAGAGAATCTTTTTTAAGCTATCAATCTTGGATTGAAATGAAGTTTCTGTTACTAATGTCCTTCGAATTAAGTTTCCTTTGTCATCTTGTTCAACTTCTCCTGTTGAACAGCCAAACAGTTTATTGAATCTATCTGCACGCTTGTTACCATCCATGATATATCCTGTAACCTTTTTTAAGCCAAGGATGTCAAAGGCAAACTTAAACAGAAGATAAGAAGCTTCCGTATTTTGTATAGGATCTCCTATTAAAGCAAGTCTGCCTGACTCGGATGTTTCTCCCTCGATATTGTAAATGCTTACCGTTCCAATCGGTTTATCTGCATTTGTCCAAGCTACAAAGAAATAGTCTCCGACCTTTTCTCGCTGTGACCTGATCCAATCTTTTTGCTGCTCAAGCGAAATATTTAACCTCGGAAGATATTTCGTTAATTCGGAATTTTGACGTAGATCGAGAGTGAACTGAGCATCATTAATTTCCGCAGATTTTAAATAAACATACTTTCCAACTATTTTGTCATCATAAACCATATTGTATTTTCCTGTTATTTAGTAGAAATAATTATATTACTTCAAATTCTCCCCTCTGCGGATCTCCATCACAAACTTGATAACAAGATCGGTAATATATTTTACATCTTCAAATGTAACGCCCATGTGCATAGGAAGAGAAATAATGTGGTCACTGGCAAATTCAGCTCTGGGGCATGTTCCTTTGCCATATTCATACATACGATACTCGGTGTTTGCCACATAATGAACGCCCGGATATACCTCATTCTCATTCAGGAACATCAT
>JAEEGL016389676.1_pt1 | contig 11571 bp, 9 predicted proteins | sample 9134231 | NCBI WGS metagenome assembly JAEEGL01 (sample SAMN16246548, study PRJNA631951) | gut metagenome | biome: gut microbiome; feature: rumen; material: fiber-attached | host: Bos | place: Iran: Karaj | collected 2018-10 | reverse complement strand
GAAATTACGAATATTATCTTAATGCGGATACATCCGTGATTCAAAGAAACATCACATCTGATGTTAACAATATGTATGCACTGATTCAGTCGCTCATGCTTCTTATTTCGGAACTTATTGTATTCGCCACATTGATTGCTCTTTGTGTAAAAGAAAGCCCTCTTATGACAGCATTCCTTGCGGTGCTTTTGGGCGTTACTCTTCTTTTGATTAAGATTGTTTTAAAGCCTGTTTTATACAAAGCCGGAAAAGACAATCAGGATTATTATGCAGGACTTTTCAAGTGGATTAATCAGACAATAACAGGTATCAAGGAAGTTAAAATCGGCGGAAAAGAAAAATATTTTTCCGACCAGTATATCGAATGCGGCAGAGGGTATGTTAATGCAGTGCAAAAATACACCCTTTTAAGTAATGCTCCGAGACTTATTATCGAGGTTGTTTGTATCATCGGTATCGTTGCTTACTTAATAAGCATTTATCTTTCGGGAAGCGATGTTGCAGGCGTTGTTCAGACCATGGGTATATTTGGCTTTGCACTTATGAGACTTATGCCTTCAGCGAACAGAATCAACAACTGCCTTAACAACATTTCATATTTCGAGCCCTTCTTCATGGGAGTTTCGGATAATCTTCAGGATGAGATTTCAGATTCGAATTCAGAAGTCGCATCACTTGAAAGACCGAAGGAAAAACTTGCAGTTAAAAAAGAAATTCTCTTAAAAGACATATGCTACAAATATCCCAATTCGGATGTTTATGTACTTAACAAAGCAAGCATGGAAATTCCCGTCGGCGCCGCTGTCGGAATCGTCGGAACAACGGGTGCAGGAAAGTCCACAATCGTTGACGTCATGCTTGGACTTTTAAAACTTGAATCAGGTGAAATAACTGCGGACGGTGAGAATGTTTTGTCGGAAGCCAATTACAGAAAATGGCTTCGTAACATCGGCTATATTCCGCAGACTGTTTTCATGCTTGATGACACCATAAGAAAGAATGTTGCGTTCGGTATTCCCGAAGATGAGATAGACGAGAAACGTTTGTGGGATGTTCTCAAAGAAGCTCAGCTTGATGAGTTCGTAAAGAGTCTTCCCGACGGAATCAATACAGGTATCGGCGAAAGAGGTATCAGACTCTCCGGCGGTCAAAGACAAAGAATCAGTATCGCGAGAGCGCTCTACGAAGATCCCGATGTTTTGGTACTTGATGAGGCAACAAGTGCACTTGATAACGATACCGAACAGGCAATCATGGATTCCGTAAACAGTCTCCACGGAAGAAAGACACTTATCATTATTGCACACAGATTACAGACGATTGAAAAGTGTGATTCCGTTTACAGAATTGAGAACGGTAAGGCTGTTCGCGAAAGATAAATAATTAAACTGTTGTAAAAATAGTGCAAAGAGAAAAGCAGATTTTTCAAAAACAAACAGACAGATATTTCACACTGAAATAGTAAAAAACAATTGCACTGAATAAATCAACGGATAGGAATAAAATGCAGTCAACAATAGGCATAATCGTTGCAATAGAAGGCAACGAAAGTGAAGAGAAAATAAGAAATACAATCGACAGTGCGATTTTGCAAACTTACGAAAAAGCCAAAACAATAATCGCTGCCGATTTCGTATCGAAAGATACAGAGAAGATTTTAAACGAATATAAAGAAAAGTTTTCCGATAAAGTTGTTCTTGTTTCGAATGAAGAAAAAAGAGGACGCGGCGGAGCATTTAATTTGGGCCTTAGAAATGTAAATACCGATTGGATTGCATTCTTAAATGAAGGCGACATTTTAAAGAGCGATTTCGCATCCAAACTTGTTTCAATCGGAGACAAGGATGAGCTTGATGTTGTAGCGTGCAGATGCAATTACGAATATGCCGATCAGGATGAAGAAATTTTTAAAGAAGCCGGCAGAGAATTGGATTTTGACGCGCATTCGCTTCTTTGCGTAAATCCCGGAAGGATGGAAGCAAAGATATATAAAAGAAGCATATTTGATGATAACGGTCTTTGGTTCCCTGAAGGCATGGCTTATGAAAAACTCGGAATCGAAAGGCTTGCTCTCTTTTTGGCCGAAAAGATGGATTACGTAAATGAGGAACTTTACGAAATCGATTTGGAGAGAGAAAAAGAAGTCAGTTTTGAAGACTTATATGACAGACTTGATGTAATGACTTTCTTTATCGAGGAGTGTTATAAAAGAGAATTCCTTGAGGAATTCCCGGAGGAAGTAGAAGCAGCGGTAATCGATGATATGTATATATCAACGCTCTTTACTTATATGGCGATTACTCCTGCGAAAAAGAGAAAAATCACATTTTTAAATATGCTGAGAGATGCGATAACGGATTGTTTCCCTGAATTTGAAACCAATCCGTATTACTACGAAAAATACGATGACGATTTAAAAGATTTGATATCGCTTCATGTTATGAGTCCTTATAAATTTATTAAGCAGACCATGAAGATGAAGTTTGAAGAATAACGTTCTTACCATTTGGAGGAATTATGAAGAAGTGTACGATTATTGTACCCTGTTACAATGAAGAAGAAGTATTGCGTCTGTTTCATAAAACGGTAAACGAAGCTTTGTGCGACGTACCGTTTGCATATGAGTTTCTTTTCGTGAATGACGGAAGTAAAGACGGCACGCTTGATATTATCAAAGATATCATGACATATGATGAGAAGGTTCATTATATTTCATTTTCAAGAAACTTCGGTAAAGAAGCTGCAATGTATGCAGGATTAAAGGAATCTGACGGAGATTACGTTGTAATCATGGATGCTGATTTGCAGGATCCGCCCGAGCTTATTCCCGAGATGTATAAAGCCGTTATCGAAGAAGGATATGACTGTGTTGCTACAAGACGTGTGGACAGAAAGGGCGAGCCTCCCATCAGATCCGCATTTGCCAACGCATTTTATTTCATAATGAAAATCATCGCAAGAGTCAATATGGTTCCCGGTGCAAGAGATTTCAGATTCATGACCAGAACCATGGTTGATGCGATTTGCGATATGGCTGAATACAACAGATTCAGCAAGGGTATATTCGGCTGGGTAGGATTTGAAACCAAATGGCTTCCTTTCGAAAACAGAAAAAGAGCAGCAGGAAAAACCAAGTGGTCATTCTTTAAACTCTTCCAGTATTCGATTGAAGGTATTGTGGCATTCTCGACAGCGCCCCTTGTATGGTCTTCGATTATCGGAATGTTCTTTTGTGCGATTTCATTTGTCGCACTTATATTCCTTTTCGTAAGAGCTTTGGTGTTCGGAGATCCCGTAGACGGATGGCCTTCGCTTGCATGTATGATTACATTCTTCTCGGGCATCCAGTTGTTTGTTTCGGGAATCATAGGAATGTATCTTTCCAAGACTTATCTTGAAGTAAAAGGAAGACCTGTTTACATAGTGAAAGAGAAAGAATAATGGAAAAATTAATTGCTAAACTTAAAGAAGAACAATATAAAACACCATTTGTGTCAGCGTTTGTAATCGGACTTATCACACATCTTTTTATGATTGTAAATAAGTTCCCCAACGTTGATTCAATGACGAATTTTTATTTCGACCAGAACATGGTAACCTCCGGAAGATGGTTCCTCATGATAGCCTGCGGGTTCTCGTCGTTTTATGATTTAAACTTCGTTAACGGTTTGCTTGCAATCATTTTGATTTCGATATGCGCTGTGTATGTTACAAGATTTTTTGATGTTAAAAAGAAATCTTCATACATACTCATTCCTGCAATCATGGCGACATTCCCTGCCGTTGCGGCAACAATGTCTTACATGTACACGATTGACGGATATATGCTCGGACTTTTGATGGCTATTCTTGCAGCGTATATCTGCAGAAAGCATAAGTTCGGTTTCATTGCGGGATCAATACTTTTGGCATTCAGCATGGGAACTTATCAGGCATATGTTTCCGTGACAATTCTTCTTTGTCTTTTTGATATTGCCCTCGATATCCTTGATGACAAGGATCTTTACGATACATGGACCAAAGGTTTCAAGTACCTCATTATGGGATTGGCCGGCGGTGCGCTTTACTTTGGAATTTTAAAGATCTGCCTTGCACTTGAGCACAAAGAACTTGATACATATCAGGGCATTAACGAAATGGGCAAAATCGGTCTTTCATCAATACCTGAAAGACTCGGCAAAGTATATTATGACTTCGGTGCATTTGCACTTCGCGGAAGAATTTTCGTAAACAATATTTACACAATGATTATCATGTGTGTAATCGTAATAGCTACACTTACCGCAGTTGTTATTCTTTTCATAAAGAAAAACGCGTACAAAAAATGGTACAACTATGTTTTGCTTTTATTCATAGTAGCTGTTATTCCTTTGGCAACGAACATCATGCTTATGATGTCACCCGGTGTTGAATATCATCTTCTTATGAGAATGCAGTGGGAGATATTCCTTGTAGTGGCAGTTGTTATTGCCGAGCGTGTAATAAGCGTGTCCGAAAATGCCAAGGAGAGATTAAAGATCGTAAAGACCGTCTCGGTGGTTTTGATTGCCGTAATGTGTTATAATTTTCTGTTAATGGATAATATCGCATACTTCAATCTTCAGCAGCAATATGAGAAGACATATGCTTACTGCGTACGCCTTCTTGATCGCATTGAACAGACCGACGGATATTACCAGGGTATGCCGATTTGTATGGTCGGAGTTGTAAGCGATGAAAGTTTCCCTTCGACAACTTTGACTGATGATATAACGACCAAAATCAGAGGAACCGACGGCGATTTCCTTTTATACAGAGGCGAGCAGTACAGGGAGTTCATGAAGAATTATCTCGGTGCTACTTTGAACATTCAGGAAGGTTCTTATGTGGAAGATATGTATTACTCTGAAGAGTATTCTACAATGACTTCTTTCCCTGATAAGGGCAGCATTAAGATTGTTAACGGTGTAATGTTTATCAAACTTGAATAAGGGTGAAAAGATGGGTAGATTAACCGTAATAATTCCCTCTTTCAACGAAGAGGACAATATTGAAAATACCGCAAAAGTAATCGGTTCGACGCTTGACGGCGCCGGTATCGATTATGATCTTTTGTTTGTATCGGACGGTTCAACGGACAACACATACGAGATTATCGAAGGTTTGTCAAAGAACGATTCAAGAATCGGCGGAATACAGTTTTCCAGAAATTTCGGTAAGGAAGCGGCTATATTCGCAGGACTTGATTATGCAACCGGAGATTGCGTTGCGGTGATAGATTGCGACTTACAGCATCCTCCCAAAACACTCATAGAGATGTACCATCTTTGGGAAGAAGGATATGAGGTTGTAGAAGGTATCAAATCAAAGCGTGGAAAAGAGAATCCTTTATACACACTTTTTACCAAAATCTTCTACGGAATAATGAGTTCGCTCATGAAATTGGATATGAATAAAACATCCGATTTCAAGCTTATTGACAGAAAAGTTGTCAATGCTCTTTTAGACCTTCCCGAGAGAAATACGTTCTTTAGAGCACTTACATTCTGGGCAGGATTTAAGAGCACATCCGTAATGTTTGATGTGGAAGAAAGAAAAGCCGGAAAGAGCAAATGGTCTTTCTCGGGACTTGTAAGATATGCGATTTCAAATACGACATCGTTTACAACGGCTCCTTTGAAATTTGTATTTATTCTCGGATTAATTTTCATGATTTTCTCACTCGTTTTGGGTGTTGAAACATTGGTTAATTATTTCATGCACATTGCGGCAGACGGTTTCACAACGGTTATCATCCTCCTTCTTATTGTCGGCGGATGTATCAATATAAGCCTCGGAATTATTGGACATTACATTTCGAGAATTTACGAAGAAGTTAAGGGAAGACCCAGATATATTGTTTCCAAAATCACTGAAAGGAAACCTTGAATTTGAGTAACGTCAGTCAAAGAAAACTGAATATGGAAGTATTGAGAATCGTTGCGATGTTGATGATTGTCACACTTCATTTCCTGGATAAAGGCGGAATATTAAAAGAGTTCACCTTGAAGATGGGATTTAATGACAATCTCGCGTGGGTATTCGAAGCTCTTTGCATGGTAAGCGTTAATATCTATGTTTTGATAAGCGGATACTTTTTGTCGGAGTCCGAATTTAAAGTCAAAAAAGTATTGATGCTCTGGCTTCAGATTCTCTTTTATTCATGGATCATTACGGCGGTTTTTGCGATAGTAACCAAAGGCAATTTACATTTCGAAAACGGAATTTACGACCTTATTCCATTGGTACTTCCGGTAACGGGAAATCATTATTGGTTTGCAACAATTTACATTTTGTTATACCTTTTCTTCCCGTTTCTTAATAAGTTAACTAACGCTCTTGATAAGAAGAATTTCAAGAGTTTGCTGATAATCGGAATCTGTGTTTTCAGCGTATGGAACACATTTCTTCCGTTTACGATTCCCGTTACGGATCGTGAAGGAATGGATATTTGCTGGTTCGTTGTTTTGTATTTAACAGCTTCGTACATAAGAAAATATCCGGAAGATTTCAAGTTAAACAAATGGGTATATCTTTTGATATATTTTGCGTGCGGGGTTAGTGCGTTTGCACTCGGCAAAGGACTCCTTCTTGCTGATACGTTTATCGGAAAGCTCGGAGGATTCGCAAGGAATTTTTATCCTTATAATTCCGCATTCATATTTGTCGGAAGCGTTGCATTGTTCCTCTTTGCAGTTAAGAGTGAATTCAAATGCGAGAATTTCTTTGCGAAAGTTATCCTCTTTTTATCGCAGGGAACATTCGGAGTTTATTTGCTTCACGAGCATCATCTTTTAAGATATTTGTGGCCGACATGGTTTAATAGCGAAACACTTTCGGGAAGATTCGCATTCGTTTATGTCGGAGCCGGAATCATAGTTACGGTATTTATTGTCGGAGTTATAATCGACTCTTTAAGAAGACTGATTTTCGGAATTTTTGATAAGAAAAAATAATCCGTTTGGAGGATAAAAAATGATTAGATTTAATGTACCGCCCTACACAGGCAAGGAACTTGACTACATTAAGCAGGCGGTTGAGAATCAGAAGATTTGCGGTGACGGTGAGTTCACCAAGAAGTGCAATGAATGGATAGAAAAAAATACAGGTATCAAGAAAGCATTGCTTACAACTTCATGTACGCATGCTACAGAGATGGCTGCACTTCTTTGTGATATTAAGCCCGGCGATGAAGTTATCATGCCCAGTTACACCTTTGTATCAACGGCGGATGCTTTTGTATTAAGAGGCGCCAAGGCTGTATTCGTTGATATCCGTCCCGATACGATGAATATTGATGAGAATTTGATTGAAGCCGCTATTACAGATAAGACCAAGGCAATCGTTCCCGTTCATTACGCAGGCGTGTCATGTGAAATGGATAAGATCATGGAGATTGCAGCTAAATACAATTTGAAAGTAATCGAGGATGCTGCACAGGGAATCATGTCCGAATATAAGGGTAAGCCCCTTGGAACATTCGGTGATTTCGGATGCTTCTCATTCCATGAGACCAAGAACTTCTCAATGGGTGAAGGCGGTGCGCTTCTTATCCGTGACGAAGACAGCATTGAAAAGGCTGAAATAATCCGTGAAAAAGGAACTAACAGAGCAAAATTCTTCAGAGGACAGATTGATAAATATACATGGGTTGATGCAGGTTCTTCATATCTTCCGAGTGAGATGAATGCGGCATATCTTTTCGCACAGCTTGAACTTGCAGAAGAGATTACGGCTGACCGTATGAAAACCTGGAACATGTACAATGAAGGGTTCGAAGGTTTGGAAAAAGAAGGAAGAGTTGAGAGACCTTTCATTCCTTCGGATTGCAAGCATAATGCACACATGTTTTACCTTAAGTGTAAGGATGTCGAAGAGAGAACCAAATTAATCAAGTTCCTCGGAGAAAACGGAATCCTTGCAGTATTCCATTATGTTCCTCTTCACTCAGCTCCCGCAGGACAGATGTACGCGAGATTCAACGGTGAAGACGTTTACACAACCAAAGAGAGTGAGAGACTTGTTCGTCTTCCGCTTTACTACGGCTTAAAGGAAAACGAGACGGAATACATTATCGAGAAGGTAAAGGAATTTTATAAGAATAATTAATCAATGGCAGAAATTACTATACGTCCAATTACATATGATGATACCGAAAACATAATCAGATGGAGAAATTCTGATTATGTTCGTGCGCGCTTTCTTGACAGAGCACTTTTCACCAAGGAGAGTCATGAGAAGTGGCTTAAAAACTATGTTGAACCCGGCAGGGTAGCACAGTTTATCATCCAGCTTGACGGTGAGGGTGTGGGAAGTGTTTATTTAAGAGATATCGATAAAGAGAAAAAAGAAGCTGAATTCGGTATTTTCATCGGTGAAGAATCTGCCAGAGGAAAAGGGGTCGGCACAGAGAGTGCAAGACTTATTCTTAAATATGCTTTTGAAGAATTAGGACTTAAGACAGTATTCCTTCGCGTCATCAAAGACAACAAGGGTGCGATAAGAAGTTATGAAAAAGCAGGTTTTAAATTAAACGGAAAAGTTGAAAACACCGAGACGGAAGACGGAGTAGTTGAAGTAGTTTTCATGGAGTTGGAGGCGAAGGATTTTGCAGGAAAATAAGAATAAAAGAATAATCGATACGATTGTTTCTCTCGTTTCGACTCTTGCATTTACCTTTTATTGCTTCAGTCTGGTATTACTTCATTTTAACCAAACGAGATATCCGGAGACAGGTTTATACGAATCAGATCTTTTTGCACATATATCGATGGCCCTGGACGGATGGGGCTACAGCATTATGGCAATTGTTTTCAGGCTCTTATCTAACCTTCCGACGTTCGGATTTTACTTTTCGATAGCTGCGATACTTGCCGCATTTGAAGCATTTACAATTGCACTTACATTTATTTTTCTTCGTCAAAACGATATCGAGAAAAAGGTTGCACTAATAGCTTCCTTCGTGTCGGGATTCGTAATGCCGATGTGTGTCAAAGCGATTCAGCCTTACAGATACATAGGCTATCAGTCGCCGAGTATCTGGCATAATTCGACATATATCGTGATGAAGTTTTTCGCACTTCTTTGCGTGATTTTATACCTTGCGATATCGGCTAAATACAAGGATGAAATGAAGGCGTCAAAGGTTATTGCATTCGCACTTCTTTTGGCACTGACAACTGCGGTTAAGACTAACTTCACTCTTATTTTTGCACCTGCCGCACTCGTATTTCTGATTATCGATATGATTCTTAAAGTACCTTTTAAAAGAATCTTTTTATGTGCGTTAACGGTAATTCCTTCGATAGCGGTTATACTTTTTCAAAACATTGTTTTGTTCGGGGAAAGTTCAGGAAACGGAATCGTTATCGATCCTTTATACAGTGTATATTTAAGAGCTGAAAAGCCGTATTTTACGATGGTTTTGTCAGCTGCATTTCCGGTAGCGGTTTTGCTTTTTAACTTCATTCCCGTTATCAAGGATACGCTTTCGGATTTGAAAGAGAGAAACGGCAAATTAAAACACAGAGCATTTCTTTTTTCATGGTGCATGTGGTTTGTCGGAGTATCGGAACTTTTGCTTTTAAGAGAAGTCGGCAACAGAGCGCTTGATGATAATTTCGCCTGGGGTTACGATTTCTGTTTGTTCTTACTTTTCGTTGTGAGCATCATATATTTTGTGAACAACGTTAAAACTCTTTTTGAAATGATAAAAGAAAACAAGAAGGGTGAGAAAGGAAACACAGCAACGATTGTAATAAGCTCAATGTACTTATCAGTTACGCTTTTGATGCTTATTTACCACACGTTTTGCGGAGTGTATTTCTTCGTAAGACTCTCACAGGGCGTGAGTTATTTCATGTATTTCTAAACGAAATTAATGTATAGAATTGCATTTTTAATACATTATCAGAATCGTATTTTGATTTTTTTTACATGAATTTTGATATATTTTGAATTGCATTTTAGAATATTATATATATGAATTTTGATATGTTTAGAATTACATTTTTAAAGTATTCAGACTTAAATTTATATAAATATTTAGGGGAAAACAGATGAAAATCAGTTTTGTAATTCCGTGCTACAGATCGGAAAAAACACTTACGGGTGTAATTGATGAGATTAAAACAACAATGGTTGAGATTGGCCATGAATATGAGATTATTCTCGTTAACGACTGTTCTCCGGATAACACTTTTGAACTAATAAAAAAATTGGCTTCCGAAAACGATAATATTTTAGGCATCGATCTTGCCAAGAATTTCGGACAGCATTGTGCGCTGATGGCAGGCATGAGACATACTAACGGTGATGTTGTGGTATGCCTTGACGATGACGGTCAGACACCTGCTAACGAGTTTGGAAAACTCCTTGAAAAACTCGATGAAGGATATGATGTCTGCTACGCAAGTTACGGCAAGAAACAGCATTCGGGATTCAGAAATTTCGGAAGTAAAATAAATGAATTGATGACCAGAATAATGCTCGGAAAACCCAAGCAATTACAGGTTTCGAGTTACTTCGCTGTTAAGAGATTCGTAGTTGATGACATGCTTAAATACGAGCATTCATATGCGTATGTTATCGGTCTTGTTTTAAGAGCAACCAAAAACGTTGCCAATGTTGAAGTTAATCACAGAGCAAGAACCGAGGGAACAAGCGGTTATACTTTGGCCAAACTTTTCTCACTTTGGTTTAACGGATTTACCGCATTTTCAATTAAGCCCTTAAGAATCGCAACAGGCATCGGATGCTTTTGCGCGTGTTCAGGTTTCCTTTACGGAATATTTACGATAGTTAAAAAATTTATTTTAGGTGCTGCTGTTGAGGCAGGTTTCTCGGCACTCATGTCGGTACTTGTATTTATCGGCGGAATGATTATGCTCATGCTCGGACTTATCGGCGAATATGTCGGCCGAATCTACATTTGCATGAACAATTCACCTCAGTACGTTATCAGAGAAAAAGTCGGAAAGATTGAAAAATAATACATGGACTCGAATAAAGATGTAAGCACGAAAAAAAAGAATAGCGTAGTTTTTGATTGCATCTTTTTGGCAATCCTTGTTTTGTTGCCTTTTTTACATTTGGCATTCGGTGTTGAATTTACCGATACAGCGTATAGTCTCGGCAATTATCAAAACCTGGATAAAATGAACTTAACCTGGACGGTTGCAACCTTCTGGGCTAATATGCTCGGCAAATTTTTCTCAATGCTTCCTCTTGGTAAAACCTGGATCGGAATGAAATTCTATACGACTCTGGTTCCTTTATCCGCAGTTGTTTCGTCATATTTCTTTTTGAGAAAATATATTCCGAAGTGGATAGTTTTCATAGGTGAACTCCTTGCGATTTCACTTTGCTGGTGTCCTACCACAATTCTATATAATTACGCTTCGTATCTTTTGTTTACGTTAACGGTTATCATTTTAATTGTTTCACTTGTAAATGAAAAAAGATGGGGACTTTTCGTAGCCGGAATTATTCTGGCATTTAATGTTTTCGTAAGATTCCCGAACATAACCGAAGTATCTTTGATCCTTCTTGTCT
>JAEEGL016020546.1_pt1 | contig 11571 bp, 15 predicted proteins | sample 9134231 | NCBI WGS metagenome assembly JAEEGL01 (sample SAMN16246548, study PRJNA631951) | gut metagenome | biome: gut microbiome; feature: rumen; material: fiber-attached | host: Bos | place: Iran: Karaj | collected 2018-10 | reverse complement strand
TGCTAAAGCTATTTTTCTTCCCCCGGTAGAACCGGGGGTTTATTCCCACGCCTAAAGGCACCAAAACAAAACGCCGCTGCGGAATTATTTCCGCAGCGGCGTTTTTATCGTTATCCTGATGAAACGGAACGGGAAACGGCCGGCTATTCCTTCCTCTCTTTTATGGGGATAACGCATTCGTAACAGAAATCCTCGGGATCATAATGAGCCCCGGAATAGGGCGCGGTAAGGCCGATGAGCCTTGCATGTCCGGAAGGCTCGAGACCCCGTCTTTCAACTTCTTCAAATAAGATTTCCCAGAGCCTGGCAATTACGGTATAGTAGCCGAAGCCGAGGATAGCAAGCGCCTCTGTTGCCGGGAAGAAACGAAGATTCGGGTCGTCTTTTGACTCGGGTATGACGGGAACGCACATGGTGAATTTTGACCCTGCGCCAAGCTGATCGACACACGCGCGGGGATCGTCGTATATCGTCATCAGAGGCTCGCCGCCGAAAAGCCTGTATCCCGCTTCCACGCACTTTTCGTGGGCAAGATAGGCCATCATCCCGGATTCGTCAAAAGAGGAGCCGTTAATTTCGGTGCAATAGCATGTGAGGGCTGGCAGCGATACGTAAAAAACCGAAAAGTTTTTTGATTTGTCATGGCGCAGCTCGTAATCGTTCAGAAAACGCTGCAGACGGTTAAGCTTCTGCCGCAGCCCTTCGAGAAGCTTGTCGCTGTCTTCCCGCTCTAAATACAGGTCGGCGATCTCTTTCCGGGAGAGGCCGATGGTATGCAGCCTCTGGTACTGGCCGACCGCCGCCACGTTTTGGGTATCGTAGTAGCGGTATCCGGTGTCGGGGTCTATCCAGTTTGGCCTGAAAAAGCCGTCCTCCTCCATACGGATAAGCGTCGCCCGGCTGACGCCGCAGGCGTGGGAAATTTCTTTTATCGTAAAAAGCTTTCTTTTTTCCGGATAACGCATGCAAACCGCCCCATTTCCTGTTGACCTGTTCACGGGTGGACAGGTTATAATTATATTGTAATCAGTACATATTTGTCAAGATTTGATAAATATTTGTCAAGATTTGATAAATAAAAGGAGCAGTCATCCATGTCGGCTGAGAATAAAAACTCACTTTTCAGAGAAAAGAGTATTGAACAGGCGTCCAGCCCGGAGTCTCTCAACGACTATATCCGCGTGACCACACCGCCCGTCTGGCTCGTGCTTCTGGCGCTGGTCGTCCTGCTGGCGGGAATAATTGTCTGGAGCATCGTAGGCACGCTGGAAGTCCACGATGAGAACGGCGCTACACGGGAGGTACATCCCATATCCTACGTGCTGAATTGAGGTCGCGGAAAAATGGCAAGTAAAACTGTCAATAAGCCGGTGACCAAAGGCGTCGCCAAGGTGCCGGTGGTCATGCAGCTCGAGGCGCTGGAATGCGGCGCGGCCTGTCTCTGCATGATCATGGCCTACTATGGGAAATGGGTGCCGCTGGAGCAGATCCGCAAGGACTGCGGCGTGAGCCGGGACGGCAGCAAGGCCGGCAATATCCTGAAAACCGCCCGGGGCTACGGCTTTGCGGCGAACGGGTTTCGGTTTGAGCCTGAGCAGCTCCGGGAAAACGGCAGGTTCCCCTGCATAATCCACTGGGAGTTCAATCACTTTGTTGTCTGCGACGGCTTCAGAGGCGACAGAGTCTATCTTAACGACCCGGCCCGGGGAGATTACTCTGTTTCCTTCGACGATTTTGACAAGAGCTTTACAGGCGTTTGCCTCATGATAGAGCCGGGGGCGGCCTTTGAGCCCAGCGGCAAGCCCAAGAGCATAGTGGAGTTTGCCAGAAAACGGCTGAAGGGCGCGGAAAGCGCGATGGCCTTCGTTTTCATAACCACCGCTATCGTTTCTCTCATCGGAATCCTGAACGCCGGGTTTTCCCGGGTGTTTATGGACGAGCTGCTGACCGGAAAGGAGCCGCACTGGTACGGCTCGTTCCTAATAGGGCTCTCGATCATAACGCTTATACATCTGGCCGCGGCGTGGATACAGGCCGTCTATTCGCTGCGCCTGAACGGGAAAATGGCCGTCGTAGGCAACAGCACCTATATATGGAAGGTGCTGCGCCTGCCCTTGGAGTTCTATTCCCAGCGCTGGGCGGGAGACATACAGCAGCGCAAGGAGGCAAACGGGGTACTCTCGGCGGAGATCGTCAATATCCTGGCTCCCATGGCAGTCCAGACGATAATGGCGGTATTCTATCTTGCGGTCATGTCCCGTTACTCCGTTTTGCTCTCGTCCATCGGACTGCTTTCCGTGCTTTCCCAGCTCTTTCTGGCCCTTTTTATTTCCCGCAAAAGGATAAATATCACCCGTGTCATGATGCGCGACAGCGGCAAGCTGGCCGGCGCCACCGTCAACGGCGTGGAGATGATAGAGACGATAAAGGCCAGCGGCGCCGAGAACGGTTTTTTTGAAAAATGGGCGGGCTTTCAGGCCTCCGTAAACACCCAGAACGTGCGCTTTGAGCGGATAAACCAGTATCTCGGCATGGTCCCCGGCGTCATCGCCGGCGTTATGAACGTCCTGGTGCTGGTGCTGGGCGTGTGGCTTACCATTCGCGGCCGGTTCACCTCCGGTATGATCCTGGCGTTTCAGGGCTTTCTCGTCTCGTTTATGGCTCCCGCGCAGCAGCTTATCGCTTCCGGGCAGGAATTGCAGGAGATGCGCACCAGCATGGAGCGCATAGAGGACGTTATGGCGTACCCGGACGACGAGTCGCTGACAGGCTCGGGGGAGGGGGACAGGGACGCCAAAACCGGCTATAACAAGCTGTCGGGCAGCATTGTCATGAAGGACGTGACCTTTGGCTATTCCCGTCTGGCTCCGCCGCTTATCGAAAACTTCAATCTGGAGCTCAAGCAGGGGCAGAGAGTCGCTCTCGTAGGGGCTTCCGGCTGCGGCAAATCCACGCTCTCAAAGCTCATATCCGGGCTCTATCAGCCCTGGAGCGGGGAGATCCTTTTCGACGGCAAGCCCATAGACAAGATAAACAGAAACGTGTTTACCGGGTCGGTGGCCGTAGTGGATCAGGACATAATCCTGTTTGAGGACACCATAGCCAACAACATAAAGATGTGGGACAACTCCATAGAAGAATTCGAGATCGTCCTTGCCGCCAGGGACGCCCAGCTCCATGAGGACATCATGCAGCGGGAGGGCGGCTATCAGTACAAAATATCGGAGGGCGGCAGAGACTTCTCCGGCGGCCAGCGCCAGAGGCTCGAGATCGCCCGCGTGCTGGCACAGGACCCGACTATCGTCATCATGGACGAGGCCACCAGCGCCTTAGACGCGAAGACCGAATACGAGGTGGTCAAATCCATAAAAGGGCGGGGCATATCCTGCGTGGTAATCGCCCACCGCCTCTCCACTATTCGTGACTGCGACGAAATAATCGTGCTGGATCACGGAAAGGTCGTGGAGCGGGGCACCCATGAACAGCTTATGGCTCTTGACGGCGCTTACAAAACGCTCGTCACGTCTGAGTAAGGGGGTGCGTTTATGGGTTGGTTTGAAGAACAGATACGCGCCAGGGAAAAGGCGGATCAGGCCGATTTCGAGGATTCCTTCCGCCAGATGGCGGGAGCCGTCATGGGCCGCCGCATAGCCGAGTCTTTAAATGACAATCGCCAGATAACCGCGGACGCCATAGGCGAAATACTGCGTTACTACCGCGTAAAGCCCCAGGAGATACCCGAGAATACCCGGGATATGAACGAGGTGCTGGAATATTTCCTGCGCCCCAGCGGGATCATGCGCCGGCCTGTCCGGCTGGAGAAAAACTGGTTCCGGGACTGTTCCGGGGCGATGCTCGGAAGAAGAAGTGACGACGGCAGCGTTGTGGCGCTTATCCCCGGAGCCTTTTCCGGGTACAGCTTTTATGACAGAAAGACCGGCAAAACGGTGCGCATAAGCGGCGAGACGCAAAAGCTCATAGAGGCGGAGGCCATAGCCTTTTACAAGCCGTTCCCGCTGAAAAAAATGTCCGTGAGCGATTTTTCAAAATTCACGCTTAAACAGGTATCCAAGGCGGATTTCGTGCTGCTGCTTATAGCAATGGCTTTCGTGACGGGTACAGGGATGTTGCTTCCCAGGCTCAACGAGCTGCTGTTCACCGACGTTCTCTCTTCCGGCAGCGGGAGGGTACTTCTGGGAGCCGGTATCTTCATGATCTGCGTGACGGTCAGCGGACTGCTTTTCACCTCGGTAAAAGGTCTTTTGGCCGCCCGCATCGGGTCGAAGCTAAACGTTCAGACGGAAGCGGCCGCCATGATGCGGCTCCTTTCGCTGCCCGCCGATTTTTTCAAGCGCTACAGCGCGGGCGAATTGAGCAGCCGTGTGGAATGCCTGACCGGCCTTTGCGGCCAGATAACGAATATGGCCTTTTCAACGGGGCTTACGGCGCTGCTTTCCCTCGCGTATATAACGCAGATCTTTTTCTTTACTCCGTCCCTGACGCTGCCGGCTTTGCTTATTACGCTTCTGACTCTCGCGGTCACGCTCGTTCAGATAGGGATGCGGATAAAAATCAACCGGGAACGCATGGAGGCCGGGAGCAAGGAAAGCGGCATGAGCTTTCAGCTTATTTCGGGCGTGCAGAAGATAAGGCTTGCCGGCGCTGAACGCAGGGCCTTTGCAAAGTGGGGCGCCGCCTACGCCAAGGAGGCCGCCCTTGAATATGACCCTCCGCTTTTCATAAAAGCGGGTAAAGCCATACCGCTCGCCATTTCTCTTATCGGGACGATAGTCATATATTCCGCCGCAGTCAGAAGCGGCGTTTCCGTGGCGGAGTACTACGCCTTCGCCTCGGCCTTCGGCATGGTAACGGCCGCCTTTACGGCGCTGGCAGATATGTCGGAAAACATAGCGCTTTTCCCCGCAATGGCGGAAATGGCAAGGCCTGTTTTTGAGTCGGTGCCGGAAATCGCGGAGGACAAGCCCCTTGTCACCCGCCTCTCCGGCGGTATCGAGCTCAACAACATTACTTTTCGTTATACGGAGGATATGCCCCCCGTGCTGGACGACCTGTCCCTGAAGATACGCCCCGGACAGTACATAGCCATCGTGGGCGGGACGGGCTGCGGCAAATCCACGCTTATGCGTATAATGCTGGGCTTTGAAACGCCGCAGAAAGGCGCGGTGTATTACGACGGACGGGATCTCAGACGGCTGGACATGAAATCCCTGCGCCGGAAGATAGGAACGGTACTGCAGGACGGAAAGCTCCTGGCCGGCAGTATCTTTGAAAACATAGTGATCGCCGCCCCGTGGCTGACTCTGGACGACGCCTGGACCGCGGCGGAGGTCGCGGGGCTGGCCGACGACATAAGGGCAATGCCAATGGGCATGTATACCATGATCTCCGAGGGCCAGGGCGGCATCTCCGGCGGGCAGCGTCAGCGTATGCTTATCGCCAGAGCCATAGCGCCCAAACCCAGGATACTGATGTTCGACGAGGCCACCAGCGCCCTGGACAATCTGACGCAAAAGCAGGTGTCGGACGCTCTCGAAAAGATGAAGTGCACCCGTATCGTCATCGCTCACCGCCTTTCGACCATCCGCCAATGCGACCGCATCATCGTGCTGGAAAAGGGGAAGATCGTGGAGGACGGCACCTATGAGGAGCTCATAGCCAAAAACGGCGCCTTCGCCGAGCTGGTGGAGAGGCAGAGACTTGAGACGCCGGACCGCCCGGCGGACGAATAGTACCGAAATATTTTTTCAAAAACACTGACACGTACAGAAGTTTTTCGTATAAACAAGCGAGAGGAAACAAAAAACGAAACGAAAGGAAAGCGAAATGACTGAAAATGAGCTGTTCGCGGCCTTCGATTTCCAACGGTTTTCCGGGAACGAACGTCTTCAGGCCGTAATAGACGCCTCTCACAAGCGCCGTCTCCCGAGAGAGCTGACCGACGAAGAGCTGGACTTGGTTGCGGCGGCGGGAACACCGGAGCAGAAAAAGTGGCATGAGGAGCGTCTTAAATGAAAGCCGCGGAGCTCAGTAAGCTTTATTCGGAATACCGCGGCAAGGTGATGAGCTACTTAAACGCCCGTATAAGCTGCCGGGAGGACGCGGAGGACCTTTGTTCATCGATATTTGAAAAGGCCGTTTTCGCCTATGACCGATACGATGAAAAAAGGTCGTCCGTCGGCACCTGGCTCTACTCCATTACCCGCAACGCCGTTATCGACTACTATCGCGTCAATCGCCCTTGTGAGGAGCTACCGGAGGAGCTGGCGGGGGATCATTCGCCGGAAAACGATTTTCTGCGTGAGGAGACCCTCGACGAGCTGGCCGGGGCGCTGGAAAGCCTCCCGACGGAGCTGACGGACATCATCGTTTTGCGCTACTATGACGGCCTGCCCCTGACGGAGATCGCGGTAAAGCTGGGCATGAGCTACGGCGCCGTCAAGCTGCGTCATCAGAAAGCCCTGACGCTGCTGCGCACCGCGTTTAAGGTCAACTGATTTATTTACAAGGAGGAAGCACTATGAAAAACGGAGAACGAATGAACAGCCTCAGCGAGGAAGTGAAGCGGAAGCTCTTAGAGTGCAAAACTCAGGAGGAAGCGAAGAAAGTGCTCACCGAGGCGGGCATCGAGCCCCTGGACGACGAACTCCTGGACAATGTCGCAGGCGGACTGAGAGATCCGAGTTTTGGTGGTCTAAAAACCTGGTTTTGATTTAATCCATATTAAGGAGGAAAAGCCATGAAAAACGATGAACTTATCAGAAATCTCAGTGATGAAGTCAGGCAGAAATTGGCTGAGTGCAAGACGGAGGATGAAATAAAGAAAGTTCTGACCGATGCCGGAGTGGAGCCGTTGGACGACGAGCTTCTGGACGGCGTGGCAGGAGGCTTTTTCACGCGTTTTCCAAAATAAACCGCGCTATAAGCTTCGTATTAATAAGCAGAAAGAACAAAAATAATCAACTGATGGGGCTTGACTAAACAAGGAGGAAACAGCATGAACAAGGTAGAATTCATAAACAGTCTCAGTGAAGAAACAAAAATGAAACTCAAAGAGTGCAAGACGCCGGAGGAGGCAAAGAAATTACTGGCCGAAGCAGGAATGGAGCCATTAGACGATGAAAAGATGGACGATGTGGCAGGTGGTTTCTATGTTTATCTGCCTTGGATCCCACTTCATTGACAAGGAGGGAACAAAATGAAAAAGGAAGAACTTATGAACGATCTGAACGAAGAAGTAAAGCAGAAACTGGCCGAATGCAAAACCGCGGAGGACGTTAAGAAAGTACTCGCCGAAGCCGGCATCGAGCCCTTGGACGACGAGCTTCTGGACGAGGTCGCAGGAGGAAACGGTCCGTTAGGGTTAGTCGATACTCGAATCCGCTTGACCTTTGATCCTGTTTCCACCGATACTTCGGGAGGCAGTACCGCCATTTATACGCCCGTAAAATGATGCCAAAACGGGACAAGACAGCCAAACAGGGAGGAAACGAAATGAACAAGGAAGAACTCATAAATAATCTCAGCGAAGAAGTAAAGCAGAAGCTGGCGAAATGCCAGACGGCGGAGGAAGCGAAGAAGGTGCTCGCCGAGGCGGGCATCGAGCCTCTGGACGACGAGCTGCTGGACGAGGCAGCAGGCGGCGCGGGCGCCTGGCCGAATTTATTTTTGCAGTTGCCTTGATTTGACAAACTAAAAAAATAATTATAAACTAATAAGGAGGGAACGACGTGAATAAAGAAGAACTCATAGGTAATCTCAGCGAAGAAGTAAAGCAGAAGCTGGCTGAGTGCAAAACGGCGGAGGAAGCGAAGAAGGTGCTCGCCGAGGCGGGAGTCGAGCCGCTGGACGACGAGCTGCTGGACGAGGTCGCGGGCGGTTACATATCGCGGGATCCGCCCCCGAAGTTCGGCGTGTTCGTTTGACGCATCCGAAGAGACATTCAAAGCTGTCGCCGCTCAGCGCAGAGCGCTGAGCGGCGGGGTTTTCGGACAAAGCGCGCTCAGTTAATACAAGGTTCGGAGGATCACATTATGGAAATCAATCTCAATCGGGAGGGCGGCACGCTTACGGTCGCCCTTGAAGGGCGTCTTGACGCAATAACCTCGCAGCAGCTTGAGGCTAAGCTCCGCACGGAAATAGACGACGTTACGGAGCTGATTTTTGATTTGTCCGGGCTGGAGTACGTGTCTTCGGCGGGACTCAGGGTGCTGCTGGCAGCCCAGAAGGTCATGAATCACCAGGGGAGCATGAGCGTCCGCAGCATTACCCCGGAAGTCATGGAGATCTTTGATATTACCGGCTTTATGGATCTGCTGAATATCGAAGAGTAAAATGGAAGCCGGAAGATTCAAAAAATTCAAATCGGAAGTCTTTTCAAAGGAGATCTGCAACACAGGCCGCCAGACGGAGCTTGACATAGGCAAGGCACTGCCCATACTCTGCCTTGCTTTCGTGCATTGCGTCATCGAATGCTGCACCGAGGAACAGCTTTTGAGCGGTATCCCGTTTGTCTTCGACGCGATAATCGGCGGCCCCCTCGGCGCGCCGATGTTCATGTTCTGCATGGGCGCTACGATCCATTTCGCAAAAAAACGCGCACCGGGGGACATAGCGCAGCGCGGCGTGCACCTGCTTTTAATGGGCGTCCTGCTGAATATATTCCGCTTTTTCATTCCGTTTATGATAGGCTACGCTATTACGGGAAACGCGGAAAAGTACCTCGTTCCTTTGCCGTTCTTCTTTTTCGGCAACGACATTTTCCAGTTTGCCGGCCTTGCGTTGATATGCATCGGACTCTTCATTAAGCTGAAAGTCCCGAAATGGGCTATGGCGGCCATCGCCGTCGTCACCTCCGTCGCCGGCACGTTCCTGCGGAGCACGGATCTCGGCAGCGGCGTGCTGAACGTCATTTTCGGATGGTTCATCGGTACTGAAAACGAGGCCGGGCTGGTCATTTCGGATTTTCCGCTGCTTAACTGGCTGATAATTCCCGTATGCGGCTACATATTCGGTTCGCTTTTGCTGCGGGTGAGGGACAAGAAAAGGTTCTATTTGTCCTTTTCTCCCGTCCTGCTGGCGGCCGCCGTTATCGTTATGGCAGTTGAGATACACTTTGAAGCCGGTATGTTCGGCCCGGGTGAAAACGCGTACTACCACCTTTTTTCGTATGACGCTCTGTGGTTCCTTGCGCTGACGCTTGGCCTTCTCGGAGCCTATTACGGTATCTCCCGGTATCTGCCGGAGAGGATCATCGGATTCTTTTCCTATACCAGCAAGCACATTTCCAAATTCTACTGTATCCATTGGGTGTTCGTGCGTTTGATAACGAACGTGGTGTTCTTTGTCGTGCTCGGCACGCAGATCGTGCCGCTGGGGTATATTTTCCTGCTCAGCCTCGGCATATCTCTCGCCACGCTTTTGTGCCTTTACGTTTACGACAGGTTTCTCAATAAACATAAAAGGAAGTTTTCCTAATGAACGAGCCGAAAAGAAAAAAACTGAGCAGAAAGCTGATGGCCGGTCTTGCCGCCTTCGCGGCGATACTGTTCGTGGTCACTTCTCTGCTCGTCGGCCTTCACTACTATTCCGTGAGAATGGGGCTTTACACCAGCTCGGCTTACGCTTACGCCCACGCGGCGGCAAAGTTCATAGACGGCGACAGGGTGCTCGGTTATATTGAGCCGAAGGGCACGGACGAAAACGGCGAACCGGTTTATGAAACGGACGAGTATTACGATAACGTATTGAAATATCTCCAGACGGCCCAGTCGGAATATCTGCTGATGAAATACTTTTACGTATTTGTCCCCTATGAAGACTATCTCATATATGTCTGGGACGCGGATACCTCTGAGGACTATTCTCCGCTGGGCTTTGTCGAAGGATACATGGCGGACGGAAAAACGGCGGTACAGCGTGTTTTCAACAAGGACCCTCAAGAGGAACTGATGTTCTTCAATGACGATACATACGGAAATATCGCCTGTGCCTATTACCCGATCTTTGACGGCACGGGAGAGCCCGTCGCCATTGTGGGCGTCGATCTGGTGATGGAGGGCATCGAGCGTGAGCTTCTGAATTATATCCTGACTATCGTCATCTCCGTCGTTCTCGTGTCTGCCGCGGCCTTCGTTATTTTCTACATTCTTATAAACCGCGTGCTGGTAAAGCCGGTAAGCCAGCTGAACAGCGCGGCCAAGAGCCTCGTTGACAATCTTGACAAAAACGAGAGCATCGATCTGGATATCCATACGAGGGACGAGCTGGAGGAGCTTGCGGGCTCGTTTCTTAAAATGCACAGCGACCTGGGCGAATATATCAAAAAGCTGTCCGCCGTTACTGCGGAAAAGGAGAGAATAAGCGCCGAGCTGAACGTCGCGGCTCAGATCCAGGCCGACATGCTGCCCAGAACGTTCCCGGCGTTTCCTGAATATGACTCTTTCGACCTTTACGCTTCCATGAATCCCGCCAAGGAGGTGGGCGGCGATTTCTACGATTACTTCCTGGTGGATGACGACCACCTGGCGCTGGTCATGGCGGACGTTTCCGGCAAGGGCGTGCCGGCGGCTCTGTTCATGGTGATCGCCAAGACGCTCATAAAAAGCAGGGCGCAGCTTGGAGAAAGCCCGGCAGAGATACTGAAAAACGTGAACAATCAGCTTTGCGAGGGCAACGAAGCGCAGCTTTTCGTGACGGTGTGGCTGGCGATCGTCGAGCTTTCCACCGGCAAGGGCCTCGCCGCCAACGCGGGACACGAGCATCCGGCGATTAGGCGGGCAAACGGCCGGTACGAGCTGGAGGTCTACCGTCATTCCCCCGCGGTGGCTACTATGGAAAACCTCAAATTCAGGGAGCACGAGTTTGAGCTCCGCCCGGGCGACAGCCTTTTTGTCTATACCGACGGCGTTGCCGAGGCGACCGATGCTCAAAACCAGCTCTACGGAACGGAGAGAATGCTTGAAGCGCTGAACAGCAATCCAGACGCCCCGCCGGAGAACGTGATAGCGGCTGTAAAAGCCTCCGTGGACGAGTTCGTGGGCGAAGCGCCTCAGTTTGACGATATTACTATGCTTTGCCTGCACTACGCCGGCTCTGACAAAAGCCGGGCAGGCGGCGAGCGTATCCTGAACGTCCCGGCAGAGGTCGAACGGCTTTGGGAGGTGCAGGGCTTTGTCGGCGAGGCTCTTGATGAAAACGGCTGTCCCCGCTCCGTAAGGCTCGAGATCGACGCGGCGCTGGAGGAGCTGTTTATAAACGTATCCAAATACGCCTATCCCGAAAAAAACGGCATGGCCGAGATACGAGTTTCCGTTGAAAACGGCGAGGCTGCAATAACGCTGAAAGACGGCGGCGTTCCGTACGATCCCATGAAAAAGCCCGACCCGGACGTGACGCTTTCGTCGGAAGAGCGGCAGATAGGCGGCCTCGGCATATACATGACGAAGAAGCTCATGGACTCGGTGAAATATGAGTATCGGGACGGAAAGAACGTTATAACGATAAAAAAGAAGCTGGTTCAGCAGGACCCGGATTAAGATCGCCGATACCGGA
>JAEEGL015894628.1_pt1 | contig 11571 bp, 8 predicted proteins | sample 9134231 | NCBI WGS metagenome assembly JAEEGL01 (sample SAMN16246548, study PRJNA631951) | gut metagenome | biome: gut microbiome; feature: rumen; material: fiber-attached | host: Bos | place: Iran: Karaj | collected 2018-10 | reverse complement strand
GAGCAATTTCTGCGGTACTGTGCGCTTCAACGTGCAGGTGAATGAGTGGGAGAACATGAATGATCCCAAGGACCCGCTGAAGGGTGTCGGTGATGCAGCCGATGAGGTTTTCTACTTTGAATCTTAACCCTGAAAGACTGAAAGTTATGAAGAAGATTTACATCGTTATGGCGGTTATCGCGACCGTGATGTTCTCCTCCTGCGAACGGGAGAAGTCTTTCGATAATCCCACCTTTGGAGAGAATGAGCTTTCATTCGTCATGTCTGGTGTGGCAACCAGGACTTCGGCTGATGTCCCTGCGCCGGTCAAGGGTGTTACCATTCCGTTTGGTACGGCAGCTAATGGGGAAGAATTGTTCCTTGAGGAGACCATCGAGGAGTTGAACCCTATTCCTTCTACGAGAGGCGTTCCAGCCTATACGGTCAATGTCGGGACCATCTACCCCGAAATGGGGGTTTTCTCCCAAGGTTGGAAATCTAACGGAGATGCTACGTTTGCTGTTATGGACAAATATATCAACAAAGACGAGACACTTGGCGAAGGCTGGCGTTATCACCATAATTATCAGAGTAGCCCTTGGCCTGATGACAAAAAATCAAAGGTTGATTTCTATTTCCGGATGCCGGTTTCCGATTCCAATGTCACGGATTTGGAGTATGCTGATAAGAAAATTGATTTCCATTATGTCTCTCCTTTGTCCGGTTCTTCGCAGAAGGATATTCTCTTCTCTTATACTTCTTTGAGCAAGGAAGATCACGAGGGCTATCTCGAAAACGGAGCTCCTGTTTTGATGCAGCATGCACTTACGGGCGTTAAGTTCCGTTCTGGTCATAGCAACACTAATACGACGCATACCATCATCACCCAGGTTGAGATTACCGGGTTGAAGGACACGGGTGATTGTACGATTGATTTTACCAGCACTCCTTCGATTTCTTGGGTTGCTAAGGATAATGGTAAGACCTTTACCCAATTGTTCGATAATCCTGATTATAAGTACACCACTGACGACGAGGGTAAGATTACGGTTACCTCTGGTGATGGGACTGTTGATTATCAAAAGGGAGACTCCAAGTTTGGTGCTTCCTGGACAAGCGCTGCAGCCGACCATAATCTTAATGACGAGGATGGTTCGTTGACGTTTTGGTTCATTCCTCAGACGTTGACTACGGCTACCACCCTGAAGGTTACTTTTGTCGTGAAGACTCCGGACACCTCTGGTAAGGATGGTGCGGGTGTTATCACCCATACAATCAAGTTTGGTGACATGACCAGAAAGCAGACAAAGAATACGGATGGCTCCATAACCTATGGCGAATATGCCGATTGGAAAGCCGGTCAGCTTCGCACCTACACGCTTAAGCCTTCTGATGTCGATGTCGATATCTTCGATCAAATGGAAGGAATGGAAAAAAATAATCTGCACGTGACCAACACCGGAAATGTTGACGAGTTTGTCCGTATGATGCTCGTAGGTAACTGGTATGACGAGGAGGGTAACATCCTTGTCGGTTACAAGTATAAAGATGAAGCCGAAGCGACAGAGAAGGGTGGAAATGTAAACGACATGGTTACACCTTGGTATCGCGAGGAGCCGATGTATTCCAAGTATTTTGATGAGGAGACTTTCAAAAACGGAAGGCCTTGTGGTGAGAATCCTTGGGTTCTTGGAACGGGAAGTTACTTCTATTATCCTGAGATTATCGGAGCTGGTGATAAACTGGCAGGAACAAAAGCCTTGTTCCAGAGCTATACTTTGCCGGAAAGTGCCATCCCTACAATCTGGATTGAAAAAGCAGGCACGGTAGGACGTGTTCAGGCAACTGGGGTTCATCTAGTCATGGAAGTTGTCGTGCAGGCGATTGGTACTACGAATCCGGAGAGTCCTACAGGGGCTGCTTTTGGTTCCTGGCAGGAAGCATGGAGTTATGTTACAGGTAAGGAAATCAAGGCAGAAGAGTAACAGCACAATCATTAAAAGAAACCAATTATGAAACATACTATCAAAAATGTCTTGATCGGACTTGCTCTTACGGCCTTTTCTGTGTCTGTTCCCGCCCAGTCCGTCACTGAAAACGGTATTACTACCAAGAAAACAGTAACAACCAATTCGAGTGGGAAATATGAAGTCGAACTCGAGATTAATGCTAACGGTGGGTCCTCAGCTACTGAACCTGTAACGTCTGATATTGTGTTGGTACTTGATGTCTCCGGTTCTATGGATGATCCTCTTGGCACACCAGTTGCCCTTCCTAGTACCTCCTATTCATATGATAGTTTTGGTAACAATACATATTATTATAAGAATGGGAATAATTACTATCCTGTCTATAGAGCAAAAGGTCGATCAGGCAATACAACCTATTATTTTTTATATTTCTATAGATTAGAGACAAGTTATTGGGGAGATTATTATCAGAAATACATCTTGTATTCTTCTAATGGCTCGCCTCAAACATATAGTTTTGGTGATTATAATAACGTAAGTGGAGAAAACGATTTTGGTAATTTGCTCAATAATACAAGGGCAAAGACGTCTTCTAGTGCTACTTTATACACAGGAGTATTATATAAAGGAACCCGTATGGATGCTTTAAAGTCTTCTGTTACAAGTTTTATCGATAAGCTCCAGAAGAATAGTGCGAAATTACCAGTTGGATATGACAATAAGATTGCCATTGTTAAGTTTGGATTGCAGAATGATCAGTCTATTTATTATAGTAATCAAGCAAATCAGATTCTTTTTAATAACGTTTCTACTATAGCTGACTTTACTACTCTTTCTGAAGAGGGAGCAGCATCGCTAACTAGTATTGTTAACGACCTGGTTCCCGGTGGTGGCACGCAGGCTAGGCGCGGCCTTGAGCAGGCGTTGAGTTTGTTTAATGACCCGAATAATGGTCTTTCTGAAAATAGTAAAAAGACTGTTGTTCTGTTTACAGATGGTGTTCCTTATGATGATGATAATAACACTGATTACCATCGTCCTGTCAATGTTGCTAAGCAAATTAAAGACAAAGGTATTAAAGTTTACACAGTAGGTATTTTTGACGAAGAGACCAACTCAATTAGAACTTATATGAATGGCGTCTCTTCTAATTATCCTGATGCCGTTGCGACACCTGCATCTAATCCTACTTCTACTTCTTTAGGGGCTCGTAATACTGATACCGATAAGGAGGGCAACTTGAACGAGTACTATTTTACTGCTGATTCTCAGGAAGGCTTGGAGTCCATATTTGCTACTCTAGCAGAGGCTTCCGGAAGTTCGGAGGAGCAGGTTGGAGCTAGTACCGAGGTTCGTGATGTGGTAGCGAGTTCTTTCACGCTTCCTGCCGATATGACTGCTTCTCAGATATCTTATAAAGTAATGAAGATAAGCAGGACTGGTGATAGTTGGGCGGAAGATGCTGAATACGATAAGTCTGATATCGAAGTTGAATTTGGCAAAAAGTCCTATACTGAAAACGGTAAAACAATTCAGAAAGACACTATAGGTGTTACAGGTTTTGATTTTAGTAAGGATGATACCGCTGTTGGTCTGGGCGATGGTAACTGGGTAGGAATTCGAATTCCGGACCCGTCCGATCGTTCGAAGGATTTCACTGCCGGTAGGAAGCTTGTTATTTCTTTTGTTGTTGAAGCAAAAGATGGTGTTACCGGTGGTGACACCATGACTAATGGAGAAGATTCTGGTGTTTATGTTTTGAATCCAGATACTGGCGAGTATGAGTGTAAGAACCATTTCTATCTTCCTGAGAAGCAATTGCCTATCAATATTCTGATAACTAAAACTGGTCTGCGCCATGGTGAGAGTGCCACGTTCAAGATTATGAAGATTGCACCTAAGAAAGATGCTGAGGGTCATATTGTTTATAATGCTTTAGGAAAACCTGAACCGAATGAAACTGAACCTGCTGCTGGTGAGACCGATCCATATAAGGCTAGAGGTTGGAAAAATTTCTCCAAGGTAATCTTGACCAATAAGGGTGCTGATGGTACTAACAGGATTACCAAGACTTTGCTGAATCTGGATCCAAACTGGGTTTATCTAGTTATTGAGGATGATTGGGCTTGGTCTTACGAGACAACTGGAGCTGAAAAAATGCAGACAACATCTTCTGTCCCGGTGAATCCTTTCTCATTCACCAATAAAGAGAAATCAGGTGTTGTTAAGCATGCTGAGGCTGTCATGATTAATCACTTTGCTACCAGTGAAGCAGGTGAAGCGGATGTTGAGCACTTTAAGAGTTCTAAAGTTGAAACTTTCTAAAGGAACTTAAAGTTAAGATGTGATGTAGCGGGGATGATTCCTCGCTACATTTATTATATTGGTTTTATGCAATGGTAAATGGTTTTTCCCTGATGAGAAGTTGCTTTTTTATTTGCAAACTTGAAAAAAGTGCCTTATCTTTGCTACTTGAAAGATAGTGTGGAATTGTAATCTATTTTTTGTTTATAATATGAAAAAATTATTTGTTCTGATTGCTGCGGCCGCGTTCATCGCTCCGGCCAGCCTTTTTGCTCAGGATGTCAAAGTGACCCGTACTGAGGATGAGAACACCATCACCATCGTGGAAGAGACCCCGACCGAGAACGGTAAGGTGGTTACGACGACGGTTATGGAGAAGAACTCTGTTTTCACCAACGGTTTCTGGAAGAACTGGCAGCTCAGCGCTGGCCTCGGTACCCAGATGTACTATGGTGACAACGACTGGAAGGTCGCCAAGAAGGTTCCTGAGATGTTCGTTTTCCCGGCCATCGACCTCTATCTGACCAAGTGGGCCTCTCCGAGCTTCGGTGTTGGCCTTGGTGTGAACTGGGCTCCGTTCAAGGGTCTGTATCAGACCACTCCTGGTAGTGGTGACTTCAAGAAGGCTTATTCCCTTGCCAACTTCCGTCCTGACAAGGTGGAGTATTATACGAAGGCTAACAGCAAGTATGATTATGAGAAGCTTGCGCTCCAGAAAGGCAGTTATCTGAATGTCTTCGCTCTCGCACACGCCAATTTGATGAATATCTTCGGCGGTTTCAAACCGGATCGTTTCTTCGTCATTGACGCTTATGCCGGTGGTGGTGCCGTTTTCGGTTTCGCTGATTCTGGCACTGTTGCCGATGCGACCTTCAATGCCGGTCTCATGAATACTTTCCGCCTCTCCGATCAGGTTAGCCTCCTGCTCAACATCCGCGGCGCACTCATCGGTGACGCTTTAGATGGTGAGGTTTATACGGGTGAGCCCACCAAGGCCCACTGGCTGGCCAACCACAAGTTCGATGGCATGTTCGGCGCTACCCTGGGCCTGACCTGCAACCTGGGCAAGGAAGCCAGCAAGTGGCGTCTCGCCGAGCGTACTTCCGTGTACCAGTACGACAAGGAGACTATCGAGAAGATCATCAAGGAGAAGGAGTATATTGACAAGCCTGTGCCGGTTGCCGAGGTTCCCGAGGTGTGGTTCCACATCAACTTCATCGTGGACCGTTGGGACATCTCTAAGAAGGAGCTCATCAACATCAATGCTGTTGCTGACCTGATTAAGAGCACCCCGAACACCAAGTATCTGGTTTGCGGTTACGCTGATAAGCAGACTGCTACCCCGGCTCACAACCTCATGCTTTCCGAGAACCGTGCCAATGCCGTGTACAATGCGCTCGTCAACGAGTTCGGTGTGAACCCGGATCAGCTGGTCAAGGACTTCAAGGGCGGTGTTGACTACATGTTTTACAACATGAAGGAACTCAGCCGTTGCACCATGATTACCTCCATCAAGGAGTAATTGACTGTAGACTAGCCTGTTATATTTCCATCATAGCCGGGGTGTTGTGCCCCGGCTATGATTGGATAAAAACGATGGAGAAGTAGGGCAGTGCAAGACTTTTTCGTTCACGAGAGCAGTTACGTGGATGACGGCGTCCAGATTGGCGCCGAGACGAAAGTTTGGCATTTCTGCCATATCCAGCGCGGGGCTGTCATAGGTAACAATTGTTCCCTGGGCCAGAATGTGAATGTTGGTAACAATGTCCGCATTGGGAATGGTGTCCGGATCCAGAACAATGTTTCTATTTACGAAGGCGTTGAGCTTGAAGACAATGTCTTCTGTGGGCCTTCCTGCGTTTTTACGAATGTAAATACTCCGCGGGCGCACTTTCCGGTGCACGGAGTTTACGCGCGTACGCGCATGCGCGAGGGAGCCTCCCTCGGTGCGAATTGCACAATAGTGTGCGGTCATACGGTCGGGCGCAGCGCCTTGATAGCCGCTGGTGCCGTTGTGACGAAAGACGTTAAAGATTATGCCTTGATGGCCGGGGTGCCGGCCAGGCAGATAGGGTGGGTGTGCGAGTGTGGACGTCGTTTGGATGACAGTCTCGTATGCACGTGCGGGAGAAAGTACAGGCTGATCGGGGAAAACCTCGAGAAAGCTGAGTAGATTCCTTCACTTCGCTCGGAATGACACTCCCTGTCATTCCGAGGAGGTCGTAAGACCGACGAAGGAATCTCATTATCAATAAATTGCTTGCTTTCTTATAGGGCGAGCAAAGGCGAAGCCATACTTTTGACTGCCATTTTGAACTTTTTTTCATTTCGAGCTAAGTCGAGAAATCTAGTCAAATGGAATTCAGAGATTTAAAGAAGCAGTATCAGGTCCTCCGCGAAGAAATGGACCAGGCAGTCCTGGGCGCGATGGCGTCGGGCGCCTATATTATGGGCCCGCAGGTGCGGGAGTTGGAAAAGCAGTTGGCTGATTATGTGGGTGTTAAGCATTGTCTGACCTGTGCGAATGGAACGGATGCTCTTACACTTGCACTTAAGGCTTGGGGCATTGGCCCCGGTGATGCCGTTTTCGTGCCCGATTTTACGTTCTTCTCTTCGGCAGAGGTCGTTCCTCTAGAGGGAGCGGAGCTTGTTTTTGTGGATGTTTGTGAGGATACGTTCAATATCGATGCTGTCGATCTTGAGCATGCGGTAGAGCTTGTTTTGGCTGAAGGACGTTTGCGCCCGCGTGTAGTTGTCGCCGTAGATCTCTTTGGCCTGCCGGCGGATTATCAGGCGATAAGAGCTGTTGCTGATAAGTATGGGCTTTTGATCCTAGAAGACGGAGCGCAAGGTTTCGGCGGATCTTTCGAGGGGAAGCGCGCCTGTTCTTTCGGCGATATCGCGACGACGTCGTTCTTCCCTGCCAAGCCGCTTGGCTGTTACGGAGACGGCGGAGCTGTGTTCACTGACAATGAAGAATGGGCTGCGCTCATTGCTTCGTATCGTGTACACGGTAAAGGGACGTTCAAGTATGACAACGTCCGTATCGGCCTGAATTCCCGGCTGGATACAGTTCAGGCTGCTGTCCTGCAGGTGAAACTCAAGGCGTTTGCTGAGTATGAGTTGGATGCTGTGAATAGGGTTGCAGCCCGTTATACTGAACTTCTGCAAGGTCTGGCTACGCCGGTCATTCCGGAGGGCTACCGGTCCAGTTGGGCGCAGTATACTGTTCGTTTCGCTTCCCGTGAGGAGCGCGATACTGTTCAGGCCGCACTCAAGGCGGAGGGTATTCCGGCTATGGTTTATTATCCGAAGCCGCTGCATTTGCAGACGGCGTTTGCTAAGACCCCCGATCAGGTCGGGGATGACAGGGGAAACGTCATTCAGGGTGACCATTCCGTCATTCCCGGCTTGACCGGGAATCTCTGCCCCGTTGCAACTAGCCTCTGCGAGCGGGTGCTGTCGCTGCCGATGCATCCGTATATGACGGACGAGGAAATCGAAACGGTCTGTGGGGTAATTCGTATAACCCTCCGATGAGTCTTTTCAAGCGTAAGAAACCCTGGGTCGAACTCCAGCACGAGGAGCAGTTCATTCCGAAGGACTACTCAGAAAGAGGTGTGGAGACTGGGGCAAAGTTTGAAGAGCATCTGGTCGGGAATGAGGATTTGAAAAGAATCTTTGCCGCTACGGAATACATGGACCTGCCATCGAGCATGGCCTGGCTGGAGGAGCACCATGAGGAGTTCGATGAGAGTACTTTCATTGTCAATACCGATGACGGGAATGCACTCGACACGCTCAAAGGACACCATCCTCGGCTCATTATTAACAAGATGGGCCTAACTCGCATCCGGCACCTAAACACCTTCCTGAACAAGGCGAACGAGACGATGGTGGATGGAGGGTATCTGTTGTGTCATTCTCGGACTTCGGGATTGAAGCGCCAGATCTTCATGCGTCGGCATCCAGGATTCTTTGGAAAGGTTTTGTATGCCTTCCACTACCTTTGGCACCGGGTCATCGCCCGGATGAAGTTCACCCGCTGGTTCTATATGTGGGTGACGAAAGGAAAGAACCGCAGTTACCCTCGTGTGGAACTGCTTGGACGGATGTACAGGGCAGGATTCGAGGTCGTGGACGAGCGCTTCCACCAGGGAGAGTTCTTCATCTTGGGGCAGAAGATTCGCAAACCTATTTGGAACGACGATCCAACTTACGGGGCACTTGTGAAACTGAACCGTGTAGGATACAAAGGAAATATGATCGGCGTGTACAAGTTTCGGACGATGTTCCCGTATTCCGAGTATCTGCAGCCGTATATCCTCGAACACGAGGGCCTTCAGAAAGGCGGAAAGTTTGCGCACGACTACCGCGTGAATTTCTGGGGGCGCAAGCTTCGCAGTAGTTGGTTGGATGAGTTGCCGATGTTCATCAATATCCTCAAGGGACAGATGAAACTCGTGGGCGTGCGGCCGCTCAGTCGGCAGTATTTTGGGATGTACACCGACGAGATGCAGGATTTGCATATCAGCGTTAAGCCTGGGTTGTTACCTCCGTTCTATTACGATGAAAAGACGCCCGAAACCTTGGATGATGTCCAAGCCTCGGAGAAAAGATATATCGAAGCCTATCATCAGCGCCCCTTTGCCACGGATTGGCGGTATTTCTGGGGGACTGTAGGTAACATCGTTTTTAAGCATAAAAGATCACATTAGAGATATGGCAGAAGAGAAGTGGGACATCGTCATTAAGCCTAAAGATAATCTGTTTTCTGTCGACTTCAAGGAACTTTGGGCCTATCGGGATCTTTGTTCCCTGTTTGTCAAGCGGAATATCATCACGCAATATAAGCAGACCATTTTGGGACCTGCATGGTATGTGGTTCAGCCAGCGCTCACCGTCATCATGTATATGATTGTTTTCGGCGGCATTGCCGGAATTCCGACGGATGGTGTGCCTAGGCCTTTGTTCTATTTGGCTGGTACCTGTCTATGGCAGTATTTTGCTGATTGTATTACGAAAACATCCAATACTTTTGTTGATAATTCCAGCATTTTTGGGAAGGTATATTTCCCACGCTTAGTGATGCCTATCTCGAACGTAATAAGCAATTTGCTTCGTTTTGGGATCCAGTTTGGGTTCTTCATTATCGTATATGTTGTTTACTTTTTTTTGGATCCGAATTGTACAGCACACCTTACCTGGTGCATCTTTCTCTTTCCTTTATTAATTGTGATGATAGCCGGTCTCGCGTTAGGATTTGGCACAGTCATTTCCTCTTTGACGACGAAATATCGCGACCTTCAGATTTTCTTCACGTTTCTGATTCAACTATGGATGTATGCGACACCTATAGTCTATCCGCTCAGCCAGACGAAAGGCATGCAGTGGCTTGGAATTCCTGTCCATAAATTGATGTGTTTGAATCCCGTTACACCCGTCTTGGAGACTTTTAAGTATGGATTTCTCGGAGCAGGCGAGTTCGTCGGCTGGAGATGGCTGATATATAGTTTTGTTTTCATGATTTTTCTTTTGGCCGGAGGAATTGTGATCTTCAATAAGGTGCAGAAGAGTTTCATGGATACGGTTTAAAATGAATAGTTATGGTATCCGCAATCGAATTCGATCACGTTGGAAAACAATATAGACTTGGGCTCGTGTCCACGCGTACTCTCTCCCACGATCTTAACCGGTGGTGGCAAATGTCTATTCGGGGTAAAGAAGATCCATATCTAAAGATTGGAGAAACGAATGATCGGTCTAAGGCTGGCGGCAGCGAATATGTTTGGGCACTCCGGGATATTGATTTTAAGGTAGAACAAGGAGATGTTGTAGGTATAATTGGAAAGAATGGAGCAGGGAAAAGCACGCTTCTGAAACTTCTATCAAAGGTTACCGGTCCTACAGTAGGTGAAATTCGCGCCCGTGGGCGGATTGGAGCCCTACTGGAAGTTGGTACAGGATTCCATCCTGAAATGACGGGGCGGGAGAATATCTACATGAACGGGGCGATTATGGGGATGACGAAAAACGATGTATCCAGAAAACTGGATGAAATCGTAGCGTTTTCAGGTTGCGAAAGGTATATTGATACTCCGGTAAAGCGTTATTCTTCCGGTATGACAGTACGCCTTGGATTTGCCGTTGCTGCGCATTTGGAACCGGAGATACTTGTCGTTGATGAAGTCCTTGCGGTGGGTGATGCCGAGTTTCAAAAGAAAGCCATTGGAAAAATGCAGGATGTCAGCCGTGGCGAAGGACGGACAGTGCTATTTGTGAGCCATAATATGGCAAGTATCCAGAATCTTTGTAAGACCGGAATCCTTTTGGAGAAAGGAACAATAAAAACGACTGGTAGGGTAGAGGATGTTGTTAATGCATATGTTTCCGCGAATCTGGCAGAAATAGGAGATGTTTTTCATCTATTACAATTCAAGCGTATCGGACTTACTACTAAAGAATTGGAGATACTAGAATTGATTCGTGTTTCACCTTTTAGAATGGATAGCCAAGAGGATGTGGTTTTTACTGCTAAGGTGAAACGGAACTCCGGAACAATCAAGAATTTTCAGTTTACGACATTGATTGATAACATAGCCAGTGGCGGTACGAGAGTCGGAATGTCTTATTCCCCAGAGGTGTTGTGGCCAGAGGGAAAGAATGAGGCGGAGTTTGAAATCCGGATTCCCGAGCATCATCTAACCCGTGGAAAATATATTCTGGATGTTTGGGTTGGCCAAGGAGATATCACATCATCGTATAAATACTTTGATTCCGTTTACGATACATTGACCTTTGAGGTTGACACCATACATGGTATCCCGATCAGCGAGTGGCATAACTACTGGGGAGAAAGTGTTTGGGGGATGAGGGTCAGTGAGATATAGGGATGATCCTGCATTTACTTTTTGACGATAAATTTGGAGAGTATGCCGTGAGGCAATTCTCAGAGCCAGAGATGTGCTCAGAGTTTATCCTTGTTACCCATTCTACGATTCCTGTTTGTCCCCAAAAGTATAGAGGGGTCAATGTCGTATTTGAGGATCAAGAAGGTTTTCTGAACCTCCTTCTGCGTTTGGGAGAATACAAGGCAATTGTCCTTCACGGGCTTTTTTATCCTTGGCAGGAACGGGTTCTCCGTGCTGTCCCTGAGAATGTAAAAGTAGCTTGGGTGTTTTGGGGAGGAGAGATATATGGTCGAAAAGATATCGCTGATAATTATCTTTCCGCTTCATCAAAAAGACTTAGACGGAAACAGATTCTTAAAAGGCTGATCAGACGAAGAAAGAGTCTCAATCGGTACGAAATGCCATAT
>JAEEGL015590069.1_pt1 | contig 11571 bp, 13 predicted proteins | sample 9134231 | NCBI WGS metagenome assembly JAEEGL01 (sample SAMN16246548, study PRJNA631951) | gut metagenome | biome: gut microbiome; feature: rumen; material: fiber-attached | host: Bos | place: Iran: Karaj | collected 2018-10 | reverse complement strand
TGGGGCGCAGCCTAATCCGTGAGCTTGACTTTCTCTATTTTGCCGATGTCTTTAAGACTTTCTGTAAGCCCGATGATATCAAGATTATCAGAGGTTTTCACCGTGTAGATAATTTTTGTTTTCTGTTTCTCGATGTCGCGTGTGAAATCTACGTTCATAATGATAAGTCCGTAGCTCAGAAGGTCTTTTTTAAGCAGCTTGAAATCGATTGAGTCGTTTCGGAAAATCAATTCAAGCTGTTTGGCGTGTTCTGCTGGAAAATATACGGATTCCAGTTTCTCGAATACGACCATGCAGATTACGCACAGAACTGCGACAATCATACCGACCAATGCCATTCCACATCCGAGTGCCATTCCGATTCCTGCCGCTGCCCAAATCGTAGCCGCTGAATTAAGACCCTTGATGTTCAGTCCGTGCCTTAGAATGGCACCACCACCTAAAAATCCAATGCCGGAAACAATCTGTGCCGCGATGCGGGTAGGGTCGCCCGCATTTTGAAGCCGGTGCTGCGAAATCTGCGGAATGTACAGCGAGATAATCATCATAAGGCATGATGACATACATATCAGGATATGGGTGCGTAAGCCCGCGTTCTGTAAGTGAAGCTTGCGCTCAATGCCTAGAATGAAACCTGCAATCATACTTATGAAGATACGTAAGAACATTGCAGAAAAAGTAATTTCAGGACCTGTCAGTGCATCAACGAAAAAATCAATAATAGCCATTAGCAAATTATAACATAAATCTAGCGATAATGAATATATACTGAAAAAGAAACGATTCTTCAGAGTTTTGTTCGTATTACATGGGTTAGGGAGAGCGCGGATTAAAATGTTAAATGACAGTTATAGGGGTAAATTTTTGAAAAACGTTAAAATATACCCCCATAACTTGCAAATAACGACTATCTGACATATAATAATGCTAAGATTGAGGTGAAAATGAAATATTTAAAACGCGAAACCTATTTGCAAAAGATACGTGGTTTTTACGATGAATCAGAAATAATAAAGGTAATAACTGGAGTTCGTCGGTGTGGAAAGTCCAGTCTTATGCAAACCATTGCGGATGAAATTTCTGAGCGTGGTATTCCGGCTGAAAATATCATTTATCTTAATCTGGATAAACGTGGATATCGAAATATCAAAACCCCAGATCAACTTGAAAAACTTATAGATGAAAATTCAAAATCTTTGGGTCTGAAATATCTTTTTATTGATGAAGTTCAGAATGTAAAAGATTTTGAGGAAGTTTTAAATGAATATCGTGATGACGGTGAATTTTCAATTTTTATAACTGGTTCAAACTCTTATCTTTTTAGTGGTGAACTGATTACAAAACTGACAGGCCGCTATATTGAGTTTGAAATGTTTCCTTTGAATTTCAATGAGTATCTTGAAATGAAACATTTCTTCAAAAAGAATGTTAGCCAGAATCTGTTGGAGGAATTTGATAACTATCTTGTAGAAGGCGGATTTCCTAAGGCTATTCAATTTGATTCGATTCAAGATAAGAAAACTTATATTTCTAGTGTTATTTCAGAAATATTTGAAAAAGATATTAAACGCCGTGTAAAGGTAAAGAATACATCTGTTTTTAATAAAGTTCAGCAGTATTTGATTAATAATTTTGGTTCAACAACAAGCCTTACAAATATTCTTTCAGATTTAGAAAAGTCTGGAATGAAAATAAAACGTGAGACTTTAAACCGATACATAAAGATTCTCTGCGATTCAAAAATATTATATGAATGTGAACGCTTTGATTTGAAATCAAGAAAATCAATTGCCGGTGAAAAAAAGTATTATCTGTCAGATTTGGGATTCTATTATGCAACAAATACCGATAACCGCATTAATTATGGTCCTGTGATGGAAAATCTTACATACGTTTATGCAAGAGGAAATAATTATTCAGTGAGTGTAGGGCGAATCGGCAAATTTGAATGTGATTTTATCCTTCGTAAAAACGACAGCGATTACAGTTATATTCAAGTTTGCATGACTATGATGACGAGTGCTGAAACAGAAGATCGAGAATATAAACCCCTTGAAACAATAAAAGATAACTTCCCAAAATACATTCTTACTCGCAATGATCTTATCCAACATCGGAATGGTATCATTCATAAAAATATGCCAGAATTTATGAAGAATGGAGAACTTTTTTAATCATGTTTACTTCTGGTATTCGTCCATGAGTTTTTTTAGGTAGGCGCGGTCAGCGAGTGCCTTGTCAAGCTCCTCGTCTTTTCCGGCAGCCCTCAGCTTTGAGAACAGTGAGGTTATCGTATCTGTCGCTACAGCTTCCCCTTGTGCTCGACCTTCCGTGCGACCACGATTAAAGCCGTCAGACACTCCGCGATTGAAACCTTCATCCAGAATCTGTTGTAAAACGCTGTACATCTTGATACCTCCTTTGTTAGCTTTTTTGACCATAAGTTTTAAGTCCGGCTCTATCCTGTTGAAAGCGTCTCTTTCGCCCGCCATAATACCGATAAGGTCAATGATCTCCATGACGTGCTTTAGCTTACGTCTGGAGCCGGTGAATGGTTCTTTCGTCCGTTTGCTGCGCAGGAACAGGGCGACTTCCCGGAAATCGCTCCTGAAAAGCTTTATCTGCTCGTCCGTCAGCCACGCAAGCTCCGCGACGTTGATTTTGAAGTCGTTCACGAACGGCTCTAGCTCAGACGGAACGGACACAATCTCTTTAAGCGATAGATTTTTCTTCCACCTGCGCTCTGTGCCGAAATAAAGCACCAACGTAATTACAGGGTACCACGGTTCACCCGTTTTTTCAACAATCTGTGTCTTGTAAGCCGCCGTGTCGTAGCCCATGACACGGATGGGCATCTCCTTCTCCGGCATGGACTGGTTCTCAAGCCCGATAAAACTCAGCCTGATTTCGCCGTTCTTCCAGTATTTCGCGACATCGCGTTCCTGCGAGCGGACTTCACCTTCTGCCATCTTGTAATAGGAGCTTTCCTGCGCGTCCGTGAGCGCGTTCTCTTTCACAATCCGTTTGCCGTTGAAAAGAAGAACGTTCACTATGTCCGCGAACACGTCGTTGTATGATTCCAGCGTTTTCTGCACGGCATCTTTTTCTGCCATAGCGTCTCCTGAAAATGGATATGTAGGGACATCAGATTAATCCCTACACATTTGTTATTAGACGGAAAAGATGAAAAAAAGAAACTTTTTCGGGCGAAATTAGAAAAAAACGCAAGAATTTGGTTGCTGATTACTAAATGGGCGTATAGGTGATTTCGCGAGTAACACACGGTTTTAATTATGCAGACATTTGCAATTGTACCGATTCTTCAAAGCTTTTGTTGGTTGGCTATACTATATCACCATAACCATTTTCATTATGAAAATAGGTTCCCGAATCTAATGGCACAATTTGAGATTGTTGTGGTGTGTTACTGAAAAAGAATAATACTATTCTCTTTCTATTGTCCCCCGCCTAAAAAGAATTTTAGAATTCCTGTAATTACGCGCCCTGTAGTATAGAGTGCCTTTCCAACTTTTGAATCAGTCTCTTCTGCATGATATTTAAGAGCGTCTTCAGTTTCACGACATGCATCAGAAAATTTTTTTTGGTTTTCTCTAAATTCCTTATATTCTTCTCTTGTCATAATTACCTCCATTTCTGGTAAACAGCATCAGGAATAGTCTTTTACTTCATTACAACCTTGTTTATTTAACTTATAGAATTCATCCAGCGTCATGCATTCCTTAAAATATTTTTTATATATTAAATCAACACGACATATCTCTGGCCGAGTTTCATAAATAGAACAAAGATTATTTATTAGATACCTGCAAGTACCATTCCCTGTGTCAAATACTTTCAATTGAGGAATTTTATCAATATTACGACAGCATGCTCCGCATTTGACACAGGAGAAAGGCATATATTACGATTCCAGCTTTTTGTTTATATCATTGCAAAGAACAAATGATTCACCGGTAAGCGAACCATCTTCGGCAAGAATAGGTGTATCAAGAATCGCTTTTATTGTACCAGCCCATGCAAGTGCGGCAGCCACTGTTTTCTTTTGGTCATCATTGTATGCTTGGTAATCAGTGCCTGCGGCTGAAAGAATCTTCTCCAATTCGTAGACTAATGGAGAAAACACTGAATCCAATCTTATCAAAAGATAGTAAAACAGATTCGCTCTTATTTTAATAGCATCACATAAACATTTTGCAGTATCTAATTCTTCTGCAATCTGCTTTGCTTTTGCAAGATTACTATACGCTTCATCTTTTTGCTTGCTAGCCTTCGCTCCAACAATAAAACCAACTACAGCAAGGGCTGGCCCTGCAACAAGACCACCTAAAACAGCTGCTCCGCCAGCCATACCAAGCCCTCCAGCAGCCAAAGAACCGCCTCCAAAGAAAGCTAAAGTCGCATTTGTAGCGGCAGCTCCGCTTAAGCTTGCAATTGCCGTTCCTGTAGAAGCGGTAGCTAAAGTTCCTGCAGCACTCCAAGCACCAAATGCCGTCAACGCTCCCCCAATAGCCCCTGATGCCGCACCACCTAAAATAGAAGATGCATATCCACCTAATTCTTTTAATTCAGAGAAAGCCTGTTTATCAATTTTGAACTTATTAAGTTCTTCTAATCCTTCTGATTCCTCTAAATCAATATTATGAATTTGCTCAAATGTTTTGATAAAAGCATTTATACTTTTATCAAGTATGAATACTTTTTTTTCTCCAAGATTTTCAAGTGCTTTTCCGCTTATTTTTCTTGATTTTTCCAGTTCCGCTTTTGCTTCGTTGACACATTGATTAGCGGCAGCATTTGTATCTTTAGCATCCTTAATATCAATACCTGCTTTAACACCTTTTCCTACTCCAACTGCACCGAGAGCGGCGGCAGGAATAATAAACAACAATGGTAATGGCATTCTTTTCCTCCTAAACTTAGAATAATACTGCTATATTATTTTTTATGATTTCTTGGTTTTTATCAAATTCCTTAACTAAAATTTCAATTTCTTCATATGGTTTAGAAACTTCAGTTTTAAGCCAATTTCTTTGTACATCTAAAGCATACAATGCCTTAGCGGCATCCAGCATTTGTTCAACTATACTCCACTCACAGTCGATATCATGTGCAACAGCTACAAGAAATTGTCTTTCATTTGCAGCAATTATTTGGTCTGCAAACGACATATTTACCATAGTCCATAAAAGCAACATTTTACGTTTTTTCCTGATTATACCAGAGAATATGCTAGCTTCTGCTTTTACTGCTGTTCCTAATGATAAAAACGCTGCGGTTGTCAGAGTTGAAGTTTGACTAGCAGAACCGCCTGAATGTTTTTTTATGATGGCTTTTTTATATAAAGCATATAGAGATTCCATATTATTTTTTTCATCAGGTGGTAATTGTTCCAGGATATCCTGTGCCATACCAATTAAAGAATTCTTTTCTGCCTTTAGTTCGTAAGCCTCTAAAAGCTCATCAAATCTAGTAGATTCCATTTCGGAAATCTCTCCATCGACCGACATGAGAAGATATATTAATACAAAATCCTCTCTAGTGAGTTTTTCTTCCATAATAACCCCTTTATAGCTTTATTATCTCTTCGCTTAGCATAAGCGAATCAAATTCATTAAAATTAATAAACTGTGGTTTTCGTCCCATTTTCATGCTCATTCTGTTTGCGGCATCAATAAATGCATCAATATCATTTAACCAAATACTTTTATCTGCTTTAAAAAGTGCTGCATCAAAAGTTTCTCTTATATCTGTCAGATACTTGTTAACAGTTTCATTTATCTGATCACGATATTCGACTATCATTTTTATTGCTTCTTCACACTCTTTTTCAATTTTCAATCGTTCTTCGTGAGCCAATTTCGCATCTTTTAAAGCTGATAATAATTCACCATAGCAGGCAGAAGTTAAAGCATATCCGATAACAGAGCCTACCATGCCACCAACAACAGGTATTGGAATTAATGCTTGTCCGGCAACTGCAAACATAGCTGCACCAAGTTGTGATGTTCCCTTTTCGCCTAATTCCTCCAAACATTGTGTTCCATCAATATCACCTTTTATAAAACTAGTCATAGTTTTGCTTACTTCTATGACTGAAGTTACGACTGTTGCTGCAAAGTTTGTTTTTGAAATTGCCTGCATAATCTGAGATTCTGAGTTTTGCATCGCGCCTTTTAACACTGCCCCAGAAAATGCAGTTGCATACGAAGTTCCGGCAGCAATACCTGTATCTTTCAAAAGCGACACACCTGCTTCCTCTGGAGTTTTATCACCTTTTATTACAGCGACAGTATTTTTGATGAATGAAATTCCACCACCGATAGCTGCTCCATAGACAGCTTGTTCAGCTCCAGCCCTATGAGCGACTTTTACAACATCTTTAGCGGTGGAAAGTTTTGGATGTAACCGAGCTTCCATGGCCTCATTATTAGATACACCGCTATCTTTTATACTGTCCTTTATTTTCTTGTATTTTTTAATTTTCTCTTCTAACGCTTTTACTAAATCGTTATTTCCTGTCTCTTTAGCATGTTTTAACTGCTCTTCAAAAGACTTAATTGACTTATTTGCTTCTTCAATGATTCCATTATAATAATCACTTGGAACGGTAATCTTTGCGTCGGCATCGAAATATTTTTGGAATTTCTTTGATGCAAGTTTATCTAAACACGATTTTGGATTAGAACCGACAAATTTCATCTGTTCTTGTGATATAACAATTCCATTTTCATCTTTGACTATATGATCAAATAACTCATTATAATTCCCACTTTCTTTTACATCAGTATTGTAAACTCTAGTTTTTTTCTTGTTTATAATGTTTTCTGCATTTTGACGTGCAGTATATTTGTTTTCAGCAGCAAAACCTGCTTGTTGCTTTAAATTTGCATCTTTATAATCCGGATTAACCTTTGCCTTTGCTATTTGTTTTAAGCCCCTTTTTAATTCTTCGCCTGTTTCGTTATCTTTACCTGTATAGGCAACAAAATGTTCTTTTACGGCAGAGCCATAGCGTTGCACAACTTCAGTAGCTGCACCTTCAAGAGCGACATTCTCCAAGGTTTTTATTTTTTCATTTTTATCAGCCATATTATCTCCTCATTTATCAATATCTTTATTCTACCACACTATATTCGTATTAGCAAAACTATTTTACGAAAATAGCCTTTTGTTTATTTTCGTGTTTTTCCTTAAATATAGAGGTATGCCAAAACCGCTGTTAGAAATCCTCGCGGAAAATGTCAAATATTACCGCGCTAAAACAGGGCTTAGTCAGCTTAAGTTTGCCATACAATTGAACATATCTCCCAGTTACCTGAATGACATAGAAAACGGTCGCCAGTACGCTTCTCTTAAAATGCTTGAAAGGCTGGCTAACGAGTTCAGCATTGAGCCTTATCAGTTACTTCTGCCAAAAGATATTTCCGTACAAGATATACATTTGGCAGAATACGAAAACGAGCTTCGGACACTGAAAGAACAAGTTGTGGAACTCTTTGACAAGCGTTTAGAAAAATAAGCAGCTCCATAAAGCATATCCTCCACGAATCTTTATGATTCAATTCTACGTCTGTATATATGACAAAGAATGTCATATATATTTTACGAATATGGATTTTCTTATGATTTTCAGTATAAATTTACGCATTTATTCTCTAACCTGCATTGAAAAATGAAAAAAGTGACACATGCTGGCAAATAATTATTTATGCAGGGCATTTAGAAAGCCATGCATAAACATTTTCATGAGGTCAACTTAATGACACAAACTTCAACAAGTTCTCCAACAGGCACGATTCAGACGACTCCCACCAGGGAATACCGCGACAGGCTTTTCAAAGCAATTTTCGGGCGTGACAATGAGCAGAGTAAACGCTGGCGACTCGACCTTTACAACGCACTTAACGATACGAGTTACACAGACCCGGACGCACTGGAAGTCAACACGATAGAGAACGTAATCTATATGACGATGAAGAACGATATTTCGTTCTTGGTTGATTCGCAAATGACTTTGTATGAGCAGCAGTCAACGCATAACCCAAATATGCCGTTACGTGGTTTCTTCTACTTTTCGCAGCTCTACCAGATGTACATCGAGAAAAAAGAGATGAATATCCTTACTTCGAGGCTCGTAAAGATTCCCGAGCCTCGTTTCATCGTGTTCTATAACGGCAGCACGAAAAAGCCAGACACGTTCAAAATGCGACTTTCAGATGCTTTTGAAAGATGTGGCAATGGCAGTATCCCGGCAGATATCACGAGGGATTTTGAGTGGACTGCAACAGTTATCAATATCAATCCGGAACGCAACAAAACGCTTCAAAAAAACTGCAAAGCATTGTATGATTACGTAAGGTATGTTGGAAGAATAGCGGACAACAAGAAGAAGGGGTTTCCTATAAAGGAAGCTGTAGATGATGCTGTCAACTGGGCGATTGAACAGGAATTCCTTGACGGCTTTTTCAGGGTGAATAAGGCGGAGGTTAGAGCAATGTGTCTTACCGAATATGATGAAGAAGCGACAATGAGGGCTTTTCGCAGGGAAGGTTACGAAGACGGATACACTGATGGTGAGCAGAAAAAAGCCGAGGAAGCGGCGCAGAAACTTATTGAGCTGAACACGATGTCCGTTGAACAAATTGCGTACGTCACTGAATTGCCGATAGAACATATCCGTGAACTGCAGCAGCAGGTTACCGCGAACGCATGATGCCGTCAATTGGGCAATTGAACAGGAATTATTTCTCTGAATAATAATCCAAGACTTTTCTAGCAAAAAGGTAGGCGTTCTTTATATCATTATGGCCTTCGAAGTACTGCTTCCTATAAATCATGCGTCCGTCAAAGAAATCTTTGATTTCTTGAATCGTGATTTCTTTGATTTTGGGCGATGAAATCAATTTTGTATATACGGAAAGCATAACTGCAAAATCATTCAGCAAAGGAACTTTCATACAATTGGAAATTATCCCGTTCCCAATGCCTATGTTTCCACTCAGAAGTTCAAAGTTAGTTTCCAAATCTGGCTTAAACCCCTGAACAGACTTAAAGGAAGAAAGCATACAAACATTATGTGCACAGGCATTGCGAATGCGGCGGACAGATTCAAAATGCTTTGTATATTCGCATTCTTTTCGCATAAAATCATAGTAAAAAGCATAAAAGTTGATAAAATCTGCAAAACTGATCATCTCTACAAAGTTCCAGACGGCAGGGGCTGCTACATATTTCCTGAACGAATTTTCTCCGTATCCGGTTGCTCTGTTGAACTGTGTTAGACTGTCTTTGACTTTAGGATAACTTTCCAAAAACTTTTCTACGACCTCATAACCATCATCAACTTGATTATTCTGGCAATCATTAACAAGCTTAACTTTAAGGTAGTGCTCAAGATCAATCGTCATTTTAAGAAGAATTTTCCGCAGGAACATATCGATGGTAGAAAGTTCAACAAGATGTCCAAAATCGAGTCCGATGTATTTGCCGTTTTTTGTCTGCTCGGTGCAAGTGGAACAATATTGCTTAAGCCTGAAAAAGAAATTGTTCTTTTCAAGAAACTCTTTGGCTTTTGCTTCATCCATCAGGTTGAAGGTAATTCCAAGCGTATTTTTGCAGTAATCTATAATCTCTGAAACAGTAAGCTTTGGCGATTTTTCGTTAACGTTTGCATCGTTTTTGGACATGGCAAGCTCCTGTTTTGATTATATCACAATATCTGAAAAAAAATCTAAATCTAATCAGGAGTGTCATTTGAATCTGAATCCTTTTCTGCGTTTTGGGCAGCTTCTTGTTCCTGTCGTTTTTTTTGGTCTGAACTCTCATGTCATACCAGTCGTGCAATAATTTGCTTTAGAATAAGGAGATTATTACTATGGAGCGTATTTCTTACTTGGAGCTTTGCCGTAAATACGGAGTTGGTCCAGATTTTAGTCCGAAAAGTGAAAGCTACATCCGGCAGAAAATTGAGGAAACCGATTTCTTTATTTGCGATGATAAATGCATCCACAGAATGATAGGAATTTCCAGCGGGATAAGGACGAATGGAGGACTAAGAATCTCGGCAATTTTCTCCAGAAATGATATGCCGCTTGTTAAAAAGCTTCTGTTAGGAACTAGAAGTAATAAAAGGATACATTACGATTCAAAAGCCTCTGGAGTTTTCTTTTACAGGTATCGAGTCGGACAACGTATATACAGTGATGATGCTCCTTTATATGTAAAATATCTTAAAATTTTCTTTCGTGATTATTTTTTAAAGAGGCAATTCTTAAGAGTATCTTTCTGAAATCTTTGTATATTTACCTATATTGTTCCAGTGCACCGTTAAGTTCTACCTTTATTTGTTCAATCAATTCTTCAGGCTCCAGAACTTTTACCGTTTTTCCCTGTCCAAGAACAAGGCGTTTTACTTCTGGTAACTGGGTAGTCTCAAAAGAGACGATGACAGAACCATCTTTGTTTTGTTCGACTGTCTGACCTTCGTGCCAGATATGTTCTGCAGCGAAGGTTCCTATCTCAGAACTAAATAGCAGTTTTACATTATATTTTGTTTTCGCGCTGAGCCATACACCCATTGTCTTGTCAATGTAGTCTTTTGCATTGAAAGTCTCTGGAATCTTAAAATGCACCTTTTCTAACCGGACATTTTTCATTCTCGAAAAACTGAATATACGAACTTCGTTTTTCAGGTGGCAGAATCCTATTACATACCAGTTTCCCCTTTGGCAGATGATATGATACGGATCTATTTGTCGCTCCATATATGATGTTTTCTGCAAAGGTTTGTATTCAAAAGAGAGTGTCACCTGTTTGTTTACGGCTGTGAATGCAGTGTCAAATACGTTTTCATTTATGGGAGCCAAAGCGTCTGGAATGTATGTAACGGAGCTGTCCAGAAATCTGGAATCGATAGTAACTTTTGATGGCAGACTTTTGCGGATTTTCTCAAATACAGAGCGGAGTTTTTCTTCTAAAGGTGTATTTTTGTATTGTAGAAGAAGGGTGTCGAATAGAGCCAGACTAAAGAACTCTCCTTCATCAATCTGTAGAAATTTAATGAAGAAATTCGGTTCTGTGTAATACCAGCCACGTCTTTTTGCATCGTATTCCATTGGAGCGTGGTAATAATCGCGCAGTACATCAAAATCGCGGTTAATTGTACGTTCAGTTACTTCGAGTTCTTTTGCAAGAGATTTTGCATTCGGGTATTGTCCATCGCGAATCTTTTCATCAATTTGATGAATCCTATACATTCTGGCGGGTTCGTCTCTGTGTTTCATAATAGTGAGTGTACCATACCTCAGTGATAAATCAAGGGACTGTCCGAAATGCTGTATAGATGCTGAAATAGATTCAGCATGACGGCTCTTTTTAGACAGCCCCTTTTTCCAATTATCGCACAGTGAATATAGGATGCCCATTTCTCATAAGTGCATTTCTAAATATACGATTAAATATTTTTAGATACATCTTATAGAATGCTATTTCGGCTTCATCTATTATATTAATCGTTTTTCTTTCCTTTTCCTCTTGTGTATTCTGAGAACT
>JAEEGL015288767.1_pt1 | contig 11571 bp, 6 predicted proteins | sample 9134231 | NCBI WGS metagenome assembly JAEEGL01 (sample SAMN16246548, study PRJNA631951) | gut metagenome | biome: gut microbiome; feature: rumen; material: fiber-attached | host: Bos | place: Iran: Karaj | collected 2018-10 | reverse complement strand
TTGATTGCCTCCAAAAAGTTCCACCAGTCGTATTGGTCGTTGTCCATCTCAATGACGTAGTTTTTCTTTGCGTCAGCAATAGGCATATACACCCAGTCCCAACGGCGCTTGAAGGCGGAGTCGATGGGGAACAAGCTTTGGTCGCTGGTGTTCATCGTGGCCCAGATGTGCAGGTTCTTGGGCAGGCGCAGCTTGTCGTCCTCGATGCCGTCTTTGTTAGTCAGCACAGGCCGTCCCTCCTCGTCATTCCCATTCAGGTATTTGGCAATGTCTTTGTCTGCCATAATCGGATATTCCGATGCCCCGTCGTCGTCTCTGTCAAGCAGTTGGAACAGGTCACCGAATATCTGTGCGCAGTTACCTCGGTTGATTTCCTCAATGACAAGGAACACTTTGTCATCAGGATTGTTCCACGCAGCCACGTAGGCTTGCAGGAAGGCTTGGGGGATGAACGAATAGGTGATGACATCTTCATACACATCCTCTTTGTTCGTATCTTTAACTATGTCGCCAGCCACATTGCGGACAGCCCTCTTTGTTGTGGTAGGTTTGTATGCCCCCACAAATGTAGAATAGTCGCTGTCTGGATGAAAAGTAGTGCGGAATACCAAATTCTTTTCGTCTGCCGCCTTTACATCTGCATCATCCTTTATCTTATGACTTTTTCCTGTCCCAGGGGCACCATAAAAGATTTGCTGGAGTGGTAAATCATTCTCAATGTCATGTTTTATGTTTCCTTTAACAAACGGAGGGAACACATACTTCCCGTCGCGAAGATTTTTCCATGCATTTATTCCACCAGAAAAATAGGCGCCGCTTCCAGTATTAAATCCTCCATCAACCAAAAGTTGCTCATAATTTCCTTCATAAAATGTGGTAATGGCCTTTCCATGCGTAAAACCAAAAAACATGCAAAAATCATTTTTCGAGATTCGATGGTTGGAAAAATCTTCGAATCCCTTTTTACATGCTTCTATTAATTCCTGTTTCGTTTTGATAGTTTCTTCGAAGGGAACCATAATGAAAATATTATTTATTAAACATATGCTTTGCAAACAACTTCACGCAATCTACATTCACAGCATTTCCAAACTGTTTGTAGGCTTGTGCAGGTTTTATATCGTATTTAAACGTATCGGGAAAACTTTGCAGACGTGCACACTCTCGTGGCGTCAGAAATCTGCGTCGTGAACCTATAATAGAAGTCTGCACAATAGCTACTAATGCTGGGAAATAGGAATTCACCTTGACCCTTATACCCGAAGGTCTCAACTGAAATATCTGTTTCCAGATATCTGGTTTGTCCATTTGCCCAGCCTGCCATTCCAACTTTGCTTTTGCACCAAAGAATAGTGGATTTCGCTGAGCCCTCTTTAGCCACTTGTTTATAAAAACCCTGTTTGCCACGTATAACTCATTGTTTTTATGAATGAAGTTTTGCTTCCACAATGGGTATTGTGACAAATCTTCTGTAGGGTCCAAATCGCATAACCTGTCAGTCCAGACAGGGAAGCCTGGTAATTTATCCACTTTTATATTCTGAAGAAATTCATTCCATAGATCCATAAGATTCTCCATGTCTTTAGATACACGGTATTCTTGAATATGAGCAATCTCATCATCATTCTGAAGAATTGTCTCTATTGAGCAAGAGGGAATATTTTGTTTGTTGAAAGAAAACGGTTTAATATCGCCCATATCTTTCCTTATGCACATAATATAGACCCTTTCTCTGTGCTGAGGGATTCCAATATAATGAGGACTGAAGATGACGGGCTCTGGCAGTAGATTATATCCTAACTTCATTAACCGGTCATGTATTACTTTCCACGTATTACCGTGGTCATGACTTGCAAGATTTCGCACATTCTCCAATAAGGCATATTTGGGCTGATGAAACTCCATTATTCTACAGACATCAAAAAACAAAGTTCCCTTTGTCTCATCTTCAAATCCCAATCTTTTCCCTGCTTTAGAGAATGCCTGACAGGGGAACCCTGCGCATAAGACATCATGTGCAGGTATTTCGCTTGCATCGATTTTTGTTATATCGCCTACAGGCTTAATTCCATAATTATTTTCATATGTTTTGCGACAATCAGAATCTATGTCACTTGCAAAGACACATTTCCCACCTATGGAAGACATCGCCTGATGGAATCCACCAATTCCGCAAAACAAATCTATAAACTTGAACTTATTCATTCTCATTATATGTATATCGGAAAACAACAAAGTTGTCATTCTCCAACACCTTTTTATTGATATTAAACTTTAATGCTCGTTCTTTGCCGTCGGGCTGATGTCCTTGATGGAAATCAGTCAATGCCTCACGATAATTTATTCTATTTAATTCTATAATTGTCATTTTCACAAATTTTACAGAGTTCTTCATTCGCTCATGGTAAGACATTTCGTCTTTACCATAAGAAGGATCGACGCTTTTAATATAATGGTTTCTCCCCTTTGTTGCTTCATAACCTGTGGCTACACTATCTTTCAGTGTTTCATGCTCATAAATAACATACCAAAATTTATGGAACTGGCGAATGCATTCAATTAGATTTTCCTGATCATTGCCGGGTGTTTCTTTCTTTGCAATATCACTTGCCTTCAAATCACCATAAAAGTCTTCCTCATCAAATCGTATATCGAAGTCCAAATCACCTTCACGTTTCAAAGAACTCCCTACGTAGCGCATCTGATTAGTCACACTATTGTCTATAGTAAATTTATTAAACTTATATTCCAGGAACCAACCAGCCCATTCTACCTGCCTCCATTGAGGCCATTCGTCCTTATGCATTTCCTTTATTACATCAAGAGCCTTGAGCCATTGACCAAAGGTAAAACCGCTATTGAACTTACGGAACAAATCAAATAAAGTACTTGTCTCCGGAACTTTGTTCGTCAGATAGTCACGAAATTTATCTTTTCGAATTGTAGTAATACTATTGCCAAAATAATCTTCTTTAGTAAACACACCATAAGTCATAGCCTGAAACAGGTCATTCGTATAAACGTGAGCCGAAGAGTTATGACCTTTTTTTGTAAGATAAGTGTCTTTTTGGAAATCTATAAATATAATATTATCCCCATGATATTCTTCACCATAATGATACACACCAATATAGCGGACGTCTACATTAGGGTTTTCCTTTTTTTTAGTATTAGTATATTCATTAAACCAAAGGGGCAATTGAACTCTCTTCTTAAATATAGGATGCGGATTTCCCAAATATGTACATGTTCTAACGAGAAGATGATATACTTTACCACCATCAACATACTCTAAGACCCATTTACGAGTTGGCACTAAAAGAATTCTGCACTTAGACTTTCCAAGTACATTTATAAGACATTCTTGAAGTTGCCTTTCAGATAATGGCTGATCTTGAGCAACAACAAGATTCTCGTCAAGTGTTATTTGTTCGCTATCAACATTCATTTTTATTAATCTTTTAATCATTTGTTTTAATCTGCAAAAAGTATCAACATTCATGCTTTATATCATCTAACAAATTCTCTATCGTTGTAAAATAAGGAGAATAACTCCTCCATTTGTAATTTGATAACACAGGGAAGACAACATTATCTCGGATGTCCTTCGATTTTTCGTTCTTCAGCCTAAAACAAAGATAGGTCTCCCCTGAAGTCTCGAACCCTAATGTTTTCAAGAATGATGCATCTGCAAGAATAGGTTCTTCTTCTTCAAGTTCAAATATTTCGGCATCTTTATTGTGAAGCAATAAATATTTTGGAATAACAGAACATTCACTTTGAAACATGGAACCTTTTCTCCCGTCAGAACGAACATAATAAAGTTGATTTTTTAGTATAAGTTGTTTATGCGAACTCCCTTTATAGTAACCGACAAGTACCGTCTCATCCTTTATCTCTCTTGCATTAAATTGAGTACCAGCAAGTACTGTTTCCGTATTACAAAGAGCGTCATGAATAGACTTTGCTATTACATATCCCAATTGCGGAGGAACGGCATTTCCTATCATCTTATAAGCATTTTTTATATCATTATAATAGAAAATGAAGTTGTCCGGAAAGGACTGAATTCTTGCGCATTCACGAACGCTCATTCTTCTGTACTCGTTCATCTTATCCTTTTGAAAGTTCCAATTCTCATGACCAAAAAAGATCATCTTCGGAGATGACGGATGTAATGGTGCGAAATCTGCAGTTGCATTAATTGTAAATGAAGGCTGATGCCATCCTCTACGTCTGTTTCCTCGATAATAAAATGGCCCAAATTTCGATGTTAAGACATCGTGGTTTTCATAATGTGAATTGCTTCTTGTTATTTTAGATTTACTGCCCGAGAAGCCATTGGGATTTTCTGTAATATCACCAATCGCGTTTTCTAGAGTAGCCGGATCTATACATGTAGGTGCTGGAAATGTAAACACTACATCTAATTCTTTTCTAAAACCGACGATAAAAACTCTTTCACGATTTTGAGGAATACCATAATTTACAGCATCAAGCAACGCCCACTGAACATTATACCCTGCATTATTAAGCCTTATCATAAATTCCCTAAACGCGTCTTTGAACTTGTCATCCAACATGCCCTTCACATTCTCTATTACGAAAAACTTAGGTTTCTTGGTATTAATAAGTTCTATGTATTTCAGAAACAATTGGCCTCTTTCATCATCAAGACCTCTTTGCTTACCGCCCACACTCCAAGACTGACATGGAGGTCCACCTATAAAACCATCACAATTGGGAATGTCATCAGAGGCTATCTTGCAGATATCTCCTAATACAAATTTTGTATTAGGATGATTATGGGTGTATGTAGCCTGACAATGTGGTTCGAACTCGTTTGCCCAAATCACCTGAAAGCCCGCCTGTTCAAATCCAAGGTCAAGCCCACCACATCCTGCAAAGAATGATACAACTTGCATTATATTCTTTTATATTATTATATTCTTTTTACTTACCCATTAACTTTTCCGAGTTACCCACTAAATGTAATGGAGTTACACACTAACTCATTTTTCAATTATGCCAAATAGATTTAGAGAGAACTTATATCTTCGCCCTTTTCCATTTCTATTTTGATCTAACACAATATCACAATCACAATCGTCAAGCAATTGTTGTATGATGAAGAGCCCAAGGCCTCGACCTTTTCCTTGTGGTTTGCATGTCACGAATGGTGAAAAAAGAGTATTCTCTACTGATTTATCCACTCCTGGACCATTGTCCTCAAAATGAACCCAGGGTTTATCTATTGTTATCGTTATCTTCCTATCTTGCTCAATAGTTTGCAACCAATAAATAGAGTTGTTCATCAGATTATCAAATATCTGAATTATTCTACCCTTATTTGCTTTTATGACAAAATCATTCTTTTTTTCTATAAACAGGCTAATATCCTTTTCGCCTAATTTCTCACTATAATAGCATCTTTCTTCGTTTTCAAGTAAATCATATAAGGAAAACTCTTCCATCTTTATACGACTGTATTTCATAGAAGAATCAAGATGCCTCATCTGAGACTTTAACGATGTGACAGTTGTCTTTATAAATGATAATAATGTGTAGATTTGCTCTTGCGAAACACCCTTCTGTGTTTTCAGTTGAGACTCTAACTCACGACCTTTCCCCAACATACGGTCAGATATTTGACCTAAATCATGAGAGACCATTTCAGAAATAAGACCTAATGATGCCAACTCTGTCATATCTTTTAGACTCTCTTCAAGCATTTCAAGTTTTGGCTGCAAAACTATGAGCGCTTCATTCAAATAAACAGAATTCTTTAAAACCTCATTGGCTTGGGCTAATACCGAACGTGAACTCTCCATTAAGTCGGATACTTCCTTGAGCGCTTGTTTTGTCAACGAGTCTTCTTTTTGTGCAAACATATTTCCATCTTCAGATTTCACAACCTTCTGTATATGTTTCTGAATGTTACTAAATTTCGTCTGAACTTCGTTATAAGACTTTGATATTTCACTACCTCGTTCTCCTTGTTCTTTTATGGCACTAAATGCATCTTTCAATGACTTTACTTTTTGATTGTCTTGGACCATGTCCTTTTTAAAGTCATTGTAGAATCTCCGCAGATTTTCAAACTCGCGATTAACTGATTTTATAAAAAAATCCAAAAGCCCTAGAAACACGCGGTAATAATCGTTTTCTATAAGCCCTTCTCGGTCTGTTTTGTCTTTAAGATGACAATTTATTCCTTCATCAATAGACACATAGCCAACCACATTGTCTGGTCTTAATCCATAATATGAAGAACCGCCTGTCCAACTTGCCCCCAACTTCAACCAGTCGTTAGAGTTGATGCCATAAGGACGAATAGCAAATCCATTACGATATATTTTTATTCCCTTTTGAGGTTCGATGAAAGATTTATATTCATCGAATGTCGCATATAAAGATGACCACCATTCTTCATTTCTTGAATTACGTTGGAAAGAAAACTCTTGTATGCGACCAAAGAAATTCCCTGGATCATAATCTTCCAAATTGAATAATGTTTTTGGTTCCTTTGTATCAGACAAAGAGAAAGATAATGCAACGCGAAGCCATGTCCCTTCAACATTCTTTCTGAAATTTGATGCTCGACCTTTTTTGTCCTTGAAGAAACTCTCAATAAAACGTTTACCATTATCTGACAAGACTATCTTCTCATAGGTATCAAAATCATTTCCAATAAGTTTACGAATACTTATATCTGCATACCAAGAAAAGATATCCTCTTGATACCTAAAATGTATGTCTGAAATACTTAAATGCTGCAATTTCTCACTTTCTTGGTCAAGATTTATTTTTTCACCATTGATACTCAAATAGACTTTAAAGGGTCTGTTTTCTTGATACGGAGAAATAAGTTGACACAACAATGCCTTGAATCGCTCTAAGTTAGAACCTTCCCAAGCCTTTGTGTCGGATAAGTTAAGAAGAACGAGCCGTGTTCCTCCTTTTTTGTTGAAAGTGGCTTCTTGGAAATCAACTTTAACATCAGACAATTTTTGAACCTTATCAAAGTCATTCCAATTGAAACCTACATGTAATGCTTCGCCATTGTCTTTCTTTGTGAAAATCTCACAAATATCAGCCAGTCTTTGCGTACTAAGTCTTCCCAAGCCTTTATCTCCTAACGGAGTTCGCCCTTTAGGAGTTTTTGGCTTAACACCATCTACAGGCCGCTTTTTAGAATAAGATATGACAAGCCATGATTGTAGAATTGTGTTACGATCCATACCAAAACCATCGTCATCCACAATTATATATCCTTTGTGGCTTTTATTGAAGATGTCACTACTGTTCAACGTTTCTTGAGTATCAATTGTAACCTTGACATAATTTGCATCTGCATCGTAAGAATTTTTTATTAACTCCATCAATGCAGTAACTTGATCTGTTACTAACTCTGCACCAAGTTGTCGAATAACATGTGGATTTATATCAAATCTTGCATCTCTTTCTTCCATATCTATTACTCTTTCTTATCTTGATGGAATATTAAAATCCTCTCCTTCTCCATCGTCTGTGAAGAGCTATTCCTTTTAGCTTGTTTCTTATTTGAGATTTTTCTTTCCGCATCAAAAAACAGGGAAGCTCCTCGTCTTTCCATGAGATCTTTAAGTATTTCTGCATTGGGGACTTCTCTTCCACCTACGAAACGATTACCGATGGTCCAAATATAGAATGCTTCTGGCTTCATTGCATTTACTATAGATTCTAGACTCTCATCAAAGTCCGCTATGAATGCAAAAGTCTTCTTATAATTGCCCTTTTCGTCATCGGGTATCACACTATAAAAAGCCGATAATGAAGGAGATTTGTCTAGGAGCGAGTTAATAACCCGTTTTAGTTCCTTGCTATCTATTCTTCCGCCAAGACTTTGCCTGTCAATTTCTTGCGTAGTTTTAAGATAGTCATAAGGACAATTTATATCTTGTGGGTCAATCCATTGTAAAGGCAAATAACTTGTTTGTCCATAAGTAACCGTTGTATGATTATCACCATATGGAGGAGAAGACACTAACAAATCATATTTTTTATTAGATTCTATTTTTTTTTGCGTATTCCCCCATACAATCTCAGATATGCCAGAAAACTTGTAGCCATCTAACAAATGTTCTTCTTGCAATTTCTCACGATAATCAGCAAGATCCTCTATACCGCGCTTACTATAATAAAAAAACTCCTTGATTATATCAATTTTCCTATTTTCAATATCTTTTTGGTCTCGCATGTGTAATTTGAACGTAGATGTCCTATCATTACTTCCAATCCGTATAACCTCAGACATTACAACCCAAAAGAAAATTCTATAATCATAACATGATTCTGCCTGTATTGCTCTTCTTATTTTAGAAAGCGATATCTGGACGTTCTTATTAAACCATTTATCAATATTTGCAAAAGAAACATCTATATCTGTTGCGTTATCGTTTTCAATATGCTCCTGAATAGACTGGAAAGCCTTTTTAAATCCATCTAAATCATAACATGCTGCTTTAGCTCTAGACAGCAATACCGCAAATGGGTTAATGTCCTGTCCAAATACTCCAAATCCATATTCCATGCATGATAACAAAGATGTACCAGAACCCATAAAAGGATCCACAGCCAAACTATTAGAGGGGAGGATGTGTGTCATCGCCTCTATCATGGCGCTCTGAGTTGCAGGCACCATCATAGCAGGATACATAAACAGACGATGCATATTTTCACTGCGATCTGCCTTCTCCCCATCTAAAGTACCCTCTTCTTTAATAGTACTTAAACGAGCTAAAAGATCCTTTAATTTATCTGAATCTATCATAATCTTCACATTAACAACGTCCTAAGTCACCAGGAAATTCCGGCCTTGACAAATAACTCATAAACTGTTGTAACAAGACGTGAGCTCCATAGCTGTTATACCGTCCTACGCGTTTCACATCGAATTTAATCATGGTTCCTGAAATAGTCGGTTTCTTCACAACTTTTTCATCACCCATTTCATATGATTTACAAAAGAACCGTAATATTGCCGTCTTTTGCCGCTTCTCTATCTTATTGTCTATCGTGTCACACGCATTCTTATATTTTGCTATTTTCTCCAATATCTTATTATATCGTAACAGCATATTTTCTTGCATTATCTCTCTTCCATATAGCTGGTCACAATTTACATTAATATCAATTTCTGCTAAACCATTTGCATTATATGATACTAAATCCAGTAAAGATAGAGAAATCCTTTTCCGATCAGAAAAAAGGATATGGGAATAATCATTCTTAAAGGGATATTGGAAATCTCCTTTAGTCCCTTCGCTAAGATACAACTTTTCTTCGGCTTTGTCTTTAGTTGTTAATGGCAAAAGGAATGCTTGATCTAAATCATATCCTCTTTTTCCTTCTGGACGAATACTTAAATTACAAGGTTGCCCTAACAATATATAGTATTTATTTCCAATTTGAAATATATCACCATTTGAGATAGGACTATATACTTGATTTACATAATCAATTTCATCAAACCATTCTCCACCCCTTATCAAATTTAAGATTTCATCATTTATGATTTCTGATGAATTTGGGCCGTCTAATGCACGAATAGAATTTGTGTTTTGCTGGAATTCAGCAAATTGTTTCTTTATTCCTTGTTTTAACCCTTTATTCAAATAAACCATAATAATTCGGCTAAGAGACTCAAACTCCCAACAACCTTCAACTTTAGAACTAGCTATCACCATTCGGTTGAATGTGGCAGGATCTATAGATTTCATTCCATTTTCAAAAACAGCACAAGCCTCGTTTACGGCATTTCCCGCCATTTCCTTTACTTTTTCAATTTGCTTTAGCCAAATAACATTTTTTAATCCCTGAACCATTAGCGACTCGTCATCTCCGTCAAATCGCTTTTTTGAAATTGGATATATATTTTTATTAAAATTACTTTCTTCCCATTTTTTGATTTCCTCATCTATGCTAAATGTCTCAGAAAAAACACCACATAATATATTGCCATCATTAGCAATTGATTCTAACAATTGATCTCCATTTTTCACAAATCCTTTTAAATCATAATCTATTAATATCATACAAACCTTTTGAGTTTCTTTCATTTGATGAATCAATACTTTTTTATAATTATCATCAAACTGCTCTGGTGAAAGAAGCTCCACATTACACACTGAAAGCAAATCCAATAGTTTGTCTGCTATTGAAGGATTTGTACGTTTCACTTCGTACTTCTTCACAAAGCCATCTATCTCTTCAAAAGATGCTTTTTCCCACCATTCTTCAAATTGTTCTTGCCATAGATCTGCCTCCATAGTAAATGGATATTGTTGATTCCAAACTCCATGATTCACTAAATAAGCAACCTTACCAAAAACATTATCGTGATAAGACACCTTACCCAATATATCATCGACATAGATAACTTTTTCTATGTTTTTTTGAGAGAAAATATTAAAAATTTGCTCTTGAACACTCATGGTTATACTATTTCTTTAAGTTCAACATCATTTTCGCATGCTCCGCTCAGGCCTTCTAAGGAGTATTTGTAGGCTTGATGTCCTTTTACTGGAGTCTTAGCGAGTGTATATAACCGCATCTCTTGTTGATACTCAGGATACTCTTCCAGCATTTCATTCAGGTGGTTGAGCGTTTCCTTGCTATGGGTAGTAACGAACACCTGCTTGTTTGTTTTGGTTGCCAGCGCAAAGATGGCTTCCCACAGTTTCTTATAGGCAGAATAGTGCAAGCCATTTTCAATCTCATCTATCAGAAGAATGTTGTTCATAGGGTTTGCCGATGCAGCCACGATGTTCAGATAACGGCGAAGACCATCACCTTGCATGTTGACCGCCAACAACTGATCTATACCTTCCAAGCCCACGTAAGCGACATTATTCAGAATCTCCAATGTGGTGATGCGGCTATCGAAATGCTTTAATTGTTCTGTTACACTATCTTTTAACCTGCGCTTTGCCAATTCAACCAAGTCATTGGCTGGATTTCCTGCTGCTAAGTCAGAAGACAGATATGCCACGCTGTTCTTTTCCAAATATCCTTCAGCCAGTTTCTTGTTAGATATCAATCCCTGCTGATTGACCGTTAGGCTGCATTCGTTTGTGCTCTTTTGTTGACCGGATTCAACATCGAAAAGCATCTTCAATGTATTCAGGAAGGTCTTTGTTTCTGAGGTGGGAATCTGTCCGTTTTGCAAATCAGGCTGTGACTTCTCATCAAAGACATAGGTCAACTCTAAAGATAAATGACGCTTGGTATCATCAAACAATTCGGAAGAAATCTCTGGCTTTACTTTTAAGTCATAATTATGGAACATATAGCCCAAGTCTGCGAAACTGCTATAGTTGCGAGACCTGATAGAATTGATAGTCTGAGGCAGGTCTGGGTTGGACATCCCCATCATCAGCAAAAGGCACTCCAACACAGATGTCTTTCCGGAGCTATTTTGCCCGAGAAAGATATTCACGCGGGAGAAGTCGTCAATCGTCAGATGGTCAATACCTCTGAAGTTCTTAATCTCTATATTTTTGAATCCATCCATAATATATGGTTCTTTTT
>JAEEGL014388124.1_pt1 | contig 11571 bp, 8 predicted proteins | sample 9134231 | NCBI WGS metagenome assembly JAEEGL01 (sample SAMN16246548, study PRJNA631951) | gut metagenome | biome: gut microbiome; feature: rumen; material: fiber-attached | host: Bos | place: Iran: Karaj | collected 2018-10 | reverse complement strand
GCATACAGCTACGCGACCAACGGGAGCGGAGCGAATGCCGAATTTTGTTGCAGCGGCGCGGGAGCACGGAGTGCGAAGCGACGCGGCCGCTTTCACGGGTAGTGAAGCTGTGCGTAAGGGCGATATCATATGGTGCGACGCGGCCGCTTTCATGGATGATGAACAAAAAGCGGGGCGGTTCTTATGGCTTATATAACCATAAGAACCGCCCCGCTTTTTGCGTAGCTGTTACTCCTCTTCTTTCCACCCGCTGTAGTCGTACGCATGATGCGGCGATTCGTCATACTCTCTCAGATACCGCTCCACATAATCCACGTCCGACAGGCACGGCGCATAGGTGGTGCCGTACTTTTGTCTGGTTTCCCGACCCTTTCCCGTGATCAGGATCACCGTAGGCCGGCGGCACTCCATCACTGCCTTGTGAATGGCCACACCCCGGTCCTCAATGATTTCGTAGGGGCAGCCTTTTTCCGCAACATATTTTGCAATCTCTTCCGAGATATGCTGCGGCGGCTCCTTCCCGGGATCCTCCGCGCACAGATATACCTTCGCGCAGTACGCGCCGGATATCTCTCCCAAATCCTTGCGGCGAATATAGGCCTTGTAACCCGGACAGCCAAACACGGCCACGATGTCATGCTCCGGATACTCTTCTCGGGTAGAACTAAACAATTTATCAAAGCTGAGCTTGTTATGCGCATAGTCCACGATGGCCGTTACCAGCCTGTCCTGGCTCTTAAATACTTCCATGCGCCCGCTGGCTTGTGCGCGCAAAAGCCCTGTGCGAATGCAGGATGTAGGAATCTTTAAAAGGTGCGCCGCCGAAGCAGCCGCCAAAGCGTTTTCCACATTAAAAAGCCCACGCATGGTAATGGCAAAGGGCTCGTCAAAGTCCTTGCAGCGAATTCGGAACTCAATCTTTTCCGGCTCTGGTTGGATGGCATAGGCATAGAAATCCGCTTTCTCATCCTTCAGGCTGAAGGTATATGTTTCTTTTGCCGCCGCTGCTGCAGGCAGCACCCGGTCCATGCAGTCCGCGTCCAGATTGACGAGCGTCTTATCCGACAGCGCGAACATCTTCATCTTAGAGGTCAGATAATCCTCAAAATCCTGATGCTCGATCGGGCTGATGTGGTCTTCGGAGATGTTCAGGAACACCGACACGTCAAAGCGCATGTGATCCACACGGTTGTACTTTAAGGCCTGGCTGGAGACCTCCATTTCCATGAAGGTGATGCCGCTTTTCACCGCGTTGGCCATGTGCTCCTGCAGCTCCACGGATTCCGGGGTGGTGATGTGGGACTCGCGCCTAATGACTCCGTCGTACTCGTCGATCGAGGACGAAACAGCACTTTCCTTCCCGCCAGTCTCCTGCATGTAATCGTCCACGATGGCCTTCATAAAATACGTGGAGGTGGATTTGCCCTTTGTCCCGCCAAAGGCTGTGATCTTCAGTTTCTCCGACGGAGCGTTGAAGAACTGATCCGCCAGAAGCGGCATCGAAACGCGGATATCATCCACCAGAAGGCAAGGAACCCCTGCTGCCGCCGGATAAGCCTTTTCCGAGACATAGCCCACGGCTCCCGACTGTACCGCATCCAACAGATATTCTTCCTTAAACGCTGCTCCCTTGCAGATAAACAGCGTTCCAGGGACAACCGCCTTGGAATTGTAGGTCAGATATGAGACGGAAATCTCCTCTTTTCCGAAAAGATTTGCCGAAACCAGGCGCCCGGCGTTCTTTAAAAGTTCTTCATACTCTCTAAGATAAAAATGTTTCATGGTATCCTCTTCCAACTACTTATTTTGATTTTGAACGAAACATAACAATTCAGCACGGTTATTCAGAAAAAAGCCCCTACATCGCTGGCGCTTTGCTGTATGATCACGCTGAATAGCCAACTACAAATACTTTTTCAGGATATCCGGATCATTCAGGATTCTCTTCGTCAAGAACAACCGGTTTGGCCGCAGCAGCTCTAACCTTTCTCATCTGCTCTTCAGAAGGAACAGCACCTTCCTCTAATATAAATTTCTTAACAGCCATTAAAGTACCTCTTTCTTTCCTTCAAATAGCAATTCTCGCTTCCTCCCGCTATCTCCTCGGTTCAGTATATCACATAAAACCACTATTGCAATGCATTTTGCATTGCTTTTCATAATACATTACGCAATGCTTTTCAGCAATTGCACGCATAAAAAAGATGACTTGACGTACGCAATGTGTTGTGTTAGAAAGAAAACGGTCAATGGTCAAACCAAGAAAGGGATATTCCGTATGATGATTGTCATTCTTCTGCTTTTGTTTCTGCTGCTGTGTAGTTCCCCCGGGATGGATCCATTCTGGAATTTTGCGCCTGTTCCGGCGGCGGAAACCATCAATTATGAGGAGCCTTTCACAGCAAATGTGTCATTTCATGAGGATTATACGCTGCTATGGGATACGCTGGAAAACAGCTATCCGTATCTGCCCTATCTGGAACAACAGGGCCTTGATATGAACGCTATTCGAAACCGGTATGCCGAAAAACTTACAACGGTAAAGGACGAGGATGCTTTTTCAGGGTTGATTCACCAGATGTTCTATGAATTATACAATTTTGCCCATCTGAATCTGATCACTCCGGAGCAATATCAGTCCCTTTATGCGATCTATGTGCTGGATGATCAGTTTGCCGGCAGTGTCTATTCGGAGCCTTTTTCCAGGATCCTGCAGGATCCCAGACTCTCAAGCCGTTATCAGCCTCCGGAAAGTCTGGATACGTACCAGGAACAGGTTGTCCCGAAAAGATATCCGGATGTGAATCTGTATTACATATACGAAGAGAAAGCTCTGTATTTTCAGATATCTTCCTTTGCGCATGCGTTGGTTGCCCGGGATAAGAACCTGATTTCGGACACACTCCAGCAATATCCGGAGACAGAACATATCATTTTTGACATCACCGGAAACGGGGGCGGAAGTGATTATTATTGGATGGAAAATCTGGTAGCCCCGTTCGGAAGCTGTCCGGATTTTGAGTTTCGGAGTTTTTTTAAGTCGTCCGCTTTTATGGAGGAGTATTATCCCAGTTTGGAATCCTTCCCGGTATCCGACTTGGTGGATGCCCCTTCGTGGGCACAGGAAATGGGACTGGATCGATATATTGTCAATCACTGGGTTTTTCCTGAGGAAGAAGAAGGAAAAACCTATATACGGAATATCAAGCGATGGGTTCTGATCGGTCCGAACAATTATTCCGCCTCCGATAAATTTGCCTGTTTTTGTAAAGCCACCGGTTTTGCCACTTTGGTGGGAACTCCCACCTCGGGGGACGGGCTTGGTTCTACGCCGCTTCTCTTGTTGCTTCCTGAATCCGGTCTCCTGGTTCGCTTCTCATCGATGGCCGGAGAAAATCCGGATCAAAGCCTGAACGCTGCTGTCGGGACTCTCCCGGATGTGCCTTGTGTAAAGAAAATGACTGCCTTAAACAGATGCCTCGAATGGATCCGAAACAGGAAGTAACTTCTCACGTAACGACTCAGCACAACCGCTTGCACCACGCTGCAAGCGGCGTAACGCTGAAGCTAGCATTGCCTGTGGCTTTGGGGCTGTCGAACGTGCGACAGCCCCCTTCTCACTCCATATATTCCCCGTTATAGGAAACCAGCACCACGTCTTCCACACAGTCCAAGGCCGACAGCTGGCGCACAAAGGGGGCCTTCTCGTCTTTAGGCTGTACTTCCACAGTCAGTTCCATGCGTCCATCCCCCTGGATGGTTTTCCCCTTCACACGGCTTTTCACCGTACCCTGGCGCGTAAGATCCATCACCTCATCTTCCCGGTCAGCCGAGGTAAGATGCACGATCAACAGGTACGGATCTTCCTTTCCTTCGTGGCCGGAGAATTTCAGAAGGACCAATCCAATCGCAAGGCTGGCAAACACTGCCAGCGGGATCATGCCGGTTGCCAGAATAATGCCTGCCGAGATGGACCAGAACAGGAAGACAATATCCATTGGTTCTTTTATGGCGGTGCGGAAGCGGACGATGGAGAGCGCTCCCACCATTCCTAAGGAAAGGACGATGTTGCTGGATACGGCCAGGATCAGGACCGCGGAGATCATGCACAAAACAAGAAGAGACAGCCCAAAAGAAGCCGAGTACAGAACTCCCCGGAAGGTTTTCTGGTAAACATAATCGATAAACAGACCAACCAGGAACGACAAAAGCACGGTCAGCAGAATATCGACCAGCGAAACGGCCGTCACACGCGGAAGCATGTCGGAAACCAGAATATCGGTAATACTCATAACAAAATGACTCCTCCTATCTTTCATTTACCCGTCAAAAGCGATTCGGTGGATGGTTTTGCGCTTTGCATTCCCGCAATCCCCTCAATCACAGATCTATTCAGCGCAGATCCCCGTCCGGCAGGCGGCGTATTTAGAGAAAGCCGCCTGGCTGCGGCAGGCTGTCTGAATCGCGTCCTGCACGGGGCGTGGGAGAAACTGATCGTATTTGACTTCCATAATCGTTACGCCCGGCGCGGCCGGGATGAGCACAGCGCGGCCGGAAAACAGATCGGTTGACAGACGGCCGCTTCGGATATCGCTGTCCAGGGTGATGCGCACATTGCCAGGCGCGTATAAAAAAGGTTCCCGGATGTAGGAGACCAGCGTTTTGGGGCGGAACGTGCCGTAGCGCATCCGGACGTACAATTCCCGCACCAGGTCCCGGTTATCCTTTGCCATCCAGGACAGGTCCCCGGCGATGATTTTCTCTGTCTCCTCGCGGCTCAGGCGCTCGGACAGTTTGGTGCCAAGCCCGCCCACTTTACATTTTTTCTCCAGGCGGATAAAGCTGTCATCGTCGTTATACAGACGGATGCGGAATTTCGCGCGACGTGAGACGCCGTCCAGCTTTTCTTTCAGCGCATGGTCTTCCCTGTCATCAAAATACAGGCTGACAACGTGGTATAGGCCGTCCGCTCCCGCATGCGGGTCGTGGGAAAGGACCGCTGAGAGCCTGGGGCGAAGAGCCATCACATCCAAAGCATTCAGCCGGAATTTATATTCGTGCCGATATTGAAATGTATTCATGGACTCACCCCCGTACGGCTCCGCTTCGTGCAGGAATGGAACTGTTTCCCTTCACCAGCACCGTGGTCTGATTGGTCTGTTCGCCTGCGATGGAAAAATGTCTTTTCCTCTTCCACGGCTCTGCGTCTTGATCCTCTGCCCCGCCTGACGCGGAAAACAGCCACGAGCATCAAAATCAAGCAAAGCAACGTCAGAATACCCGGCAGCACCGCCTGCAGAACCTCGCGCCGCAAATAGGCACTGTTCTTCCAAACATCGACCACCATGGCAGGCAAGAGGGAGGGATGACTCAAAACCTCGAAAGTCCTGGCAGACACGGTCTCCAAGGATCTCTCCCGGTTCTGACAGATGCCATCTAAGATTGCGATGATGTCTTCCCCCGTTATGCCCATCACCAGGCCATCAAAGGAAATGGTCTTTCCCAGGTTCAGATCCCCGGTTGAAAGAAGGCGTTCCGGGTGCTTTAACTGTCCGTCTTTCGTAGCGGGAATAAGGCCCTGTATCTGTCCTTTTATACTTTCCGCCCGCAAAAGGCAAAACCGGGACAAATGGTTGGCCGCCTGTCCAAACTGGCTTGTCGTATAAAAGCTGAGTCCCTGTTCCACAAGAGGGTGCAGCATTTCGTAGACGGCCTGGTATTCGGCCGTAAACTTCCCGCTTTCAAAATAGTCCGAGCAGAGCCGTTCGTAGATCCGGTAATATTCCTCATGCGCGGACGGATTGTCAATCCATGCGCCAAACATGGGGCGATCCTTATTCTCGTACAGCTGCACGGGGGTATCAATCGGATAATTGACCGCATTTTCTTCCGCGGAAAGGCCCTCCCCATAATCCATGTGGGTGCCATAGGGCGTACCGCCAAACATGCTCTCCATCGCCCCGTCCGCGGTAAACGCGCCAAATGCAAGGTTGTAATCCAAAGCGATCATCGACAGTTTCCCATCGCATTCCCGCAGGTAAAAATTGTGGATGGCGGAACCGGTATAGCCATCGTAATTATCCACGAAATTATGCGCCGCGAAATAGGGGATGACATTCGCAAGATCCAGCGCTTCCTCCGGATGATCCGGGGAGTTTAACGTCTTAACCGCCTGTATATAGCTCCGCTTATCTTCCTCGGTCAGAGGGAAAGAGGCGCTGTCAAACATCAGCCGGTACTCTTTCGGATCGTCTCCTCTATACTGCACCGCCGCCACGGCCAGCTTATCCCGGCTGCCCGCAAACAGACTGTCCAGAATCTCCGCCAGCAGCTCCACCCGCTCCCCCGGTTTGGCGCCGGTAATCGAATTCAGAGAAAACCCTTCCGTATCCGTAGAAGCGGACGTCACCGTTGAGAGAGAAAATACGGTACCGACACCGTACGCTTCCGGTTTATAAATCTGCCCGCGCTTCTCTCCATAGTTTCGGAGCGCGAAGGAGTCTTCCACCCCTTCCACGGCCAGATACAGTCCAAAATCCTTCCCATTCACCTGCACCAGCGTGTACGCGGCCAGCGGACCTGCTGCCCCCGTCTCCTGCTGAAGCCGATAGGCAAAATAATCCTTCATGCAGGTGGGGTCGCAGCCCAGATTGTTGAGCGACATTTTGTCCAGCCCCAGGTACGTATTTCCGGCGCGGTAATGATCAAATTCTATTTTAAAACTGTAATGTTCGCTTTCCTGCTTTTGAATGGCCGTCAGGGACGAATTCCCCTTCGGCCGGATCGCGATGTTTTCGATCCTGTTCCCATCTATGACGGCGTCGCACAGAACATATTCTTCTTCCGTGGCATGGCGTATCATATAGGACCAGTTCAGATCACTGATCCGCAGATCGATGGTGTGCAAAATTGTATGGTCAAATAACGTATCGGCATAGTCCGTACCGATGCCATTCTGCGCTCCGGGATTTCCCTCTCCGGTAGTTGCCTTTCCGGTATCCGCTGCGACAACAGACAGGACAAGCAACAAAATGGCGATGACTACAGCTGCCGCGATCCCCGCTGGTCCGCGGACATCGGTTTTTTCAAGACGCTTCATCCGCTCTATCCTCCCGTCAGCGATTGCCTGTGGCTGGCATGCCAACTTTTGTTTTACGCCGCTTGCAGCGTAGTGCAAGCGGCTGTGCTAAGTAGATACTTTGGCTTTCATATTTTATGGAGCAGTGCGTCAGCGCTGCTTGTGTTTATGCGCACGCGTGCGAAATGGAAAAGGTTGTCTGGCGGCATCTAAGCCCGCGGCGTGCATCACTCGTAAACGAGTCTTGATTGAATTACGCTAGCATATGAATGTTCTCTTGTCAATCCCTGCACAATTTTCCAGATAAAACAAGGATCAGGTATAGTTACTATTCCGGGTCAACGGTGTTTATTGAAGCGATTATGGCTTCTCACTCCTGTCAGATGACTGGCAGCCATACCTTTTTCTCTTATTTCACTTTTCGGTATGGTTTCCTTGGCCCTTCTAATGACAGGCAACCATACCTTTTTCACTATTCCAGCATTTGGGTATGGCTTCCTAACAAAAACTCTGAGAAGCAGAAAAAAGAGGCCAGGTTTTCTCATAATTCGAGAAAGCCCCGCCCCCATTCAAATTTTTTCAATTCATAAGAATTTGCCCAGTTTTACCACTTTTTCAATTCTAAACGTTCACCCGGTTTTATCATTTTTCAAATCAAAAGTTTCGCCCGGTTTTACCACGCTTCATACCCGCCGTAGGTGATGACGGGCAGGCCTATGTAGCAATATTGCTCATAAAGAAGGGCTGCGTCCGACATCGGAAGGTTTACGCAGCCGTGCGAGCCGTTGTACCAGTAAATCTGTCCGCCATACGCGCTGCGGTTTAAGTCGTGCAGGCCGATGCCCACGGAAGGGATAAAGTTCATCCAGTACACGCAGGGGATTTCATACTCCGGAACGCCGTTGGCGTCCCGCGTTCCCCGCATGATGTGGTTTTTTTCCATGACGGCTACGTACCACACACCTTCCCAGGTATGCCGCTCCGGTTTGGACGCCGTGCCCGTTACACAGGCCATGTCATGCACGCACTGCCCATTCTGCCAGATGTACACGTGCTGTTCGTCCATATCCACTTCCACGTACGTATTTCCAAAATCATGATCCGGAACATGGCTGACCGCCCTCTGCTCGTAAATGAAATCCGCGTCCTTCCGCGCCTCCCCCTCCTGCACCATGGCGATCAGGTCGTTTAACGACGCGTCAAAATCCAGTTTCCATCCGTACGTCCCCGTCCCCAGGCTGCGGACGGTTCCGTTATGCGTCACGAATGTCCGATTCTGGTACAGAGTGTTGTACAAACCCGCTTTCTCAATCAGGAACTCTTCCAGCGGCTTCGGATCCATAACGATTTCATAGTTTTCATCCAGGGAATAGACCTTTTTCAGGAGCTCTTTGTCCACCGTCTCCGTGATCCCGTCGCCCAGGTCATAAGTAATCTCTGCCGCCAGGCGCCGGTTGATATCCGCGATATTGGAAGCGATTCGCTGCGCTTCCATTTCCGTCATCACGGGCAGCAGCGGATCCATGTAGCCATCCGTGTCATTTAAATCCAGGCTCTTCCGATGCATGGAAACCGCCGTCTCCAGCTCCTTGAACATGGTTTCGCGGTAAATGCGGGTTCCCTGTATCTGCTTGTGGTACACATATTTTCCATCTTCAAAGGTCAAAAACGCTTCCTGATTCTTTACCCGGCCGGGAAGGGTAAAATAAGCACTGTTCTCATACCACTTCCGCAGCTTTTCGTGATCGTAGGAAAAACTCACGCGGCTTTCCGCGGGCTTTTTCGCTCCTTTACGGAAATTCCAGGGGTTCTGGCGGGAAAGAAGGTCGTTTAAATCCATCTTCACTTCCGCTGTCATGCCAATCTCTTTTCCCGTCAAAGTCAGATGCGTTCCTTCCCGGGTCAGAATGTCCATGCGATAATCCGCCAGGACTTCCTGCAGATAGTCCTTTGCCTCCTCCGGCGTCCGGTCAGAAATATCGATGCCGTTTACGGTGGTTCCCGCAAAGAAATGGTCCCTGTAAAACTCCACCCGTTCGCGATAATTCTGAACCGTCGGATTCGCCGCCATCACCAGAACATTGATGACCAGTCCCATTGTCACGCCGACCATCGCTGACAAAACTGCCAGGGATTTTCTGGTTTTCCCGTCCTTATTCGAATGGTTCATTCCAAACATATCCATAACCTCTCTTCCTGCCTGTCTGTGTTTGAGCTGATCTTTCACGCCCGCGCCTTCATGATAGCAACTTCCTTTGCTCTTTTACGTTTTTGTCCGCAAATCGCCCTTTTTTGTCCGCGAATCACATTTAAGTCCGTGAATAGCAACGAAAAGCCGGCAGGATCAGCAGGAAACCCTACTATAACTATAGTAACGTTTTTTCAGGAAAAAGTTACAGGTAATCCGGATTGTTTTTAAAAAAGCACAAGTTCAAAAAAAGTGTCCTGTTCACAAGGCCACTCCATACAAGAACTATCCTATCCGCTTTTTCCGTAAAGCGTAAGCTCACGTTTCATCATAATCGCCTTGTATTTACCTCTCTGATCAGGTGGTGCTTTGCGTTGAGGATATGCCGTATTGTTTCATTAGCCACTCTGCTTTTCGCGCGCATTCTTGATATGCCTTGCTTTCTTTTCCAAGGCTCTTTGCGATTTCTTCCAGACGTTTTTGAAAGCCAACGTCTTTTCCATTGTGATCAACCTTAAGATCTGCTTCCCAAAGCAGAAGAAGCTCCTTGGGGATAGCGGAGGGGTCGCAACCCTTTGCCTGCATGTACGCTTCAGGCATTGCCCCATGCCAGCGAATCAGGTCAGCATCTTTATAACCTGCTTCTTCCGCCATCTTCGCGCCGGCTTCTTCGTGTCCTTCCGTGCCCTGCAAATAGCCAACATCGTGCAAAAGGCCAAGCAGATACATGCGCTCCGGATCCAACTGATATTTTCCTGCCTCACGGTACATATACTCCGCCACGCCATGCATATGCAGGATTCGATCCTGCGGTATAAGAGTGGTCATATTCACCTCCTGTTTTCTGCTTTCATAGACTGCACCCGGTATATCTCACCCTACTCTGCCGCACATGATAGGACTCCGGGTATCCGATCTTTGTACCTTATGATTTCCTGCTCGATCTCCTGCATTTTTTCTTCTACAATGCGGCTGTTATCCGGGCAGTTTTCTTCGTACCATTTGTCAAATTCAGCCTCATTTTCACACTTTTCAATTTCCAGACGCTGCTCTAAGGTTAACTGGCTTGCTATGAAAGCCGAATAAGGATACAAGACTTGAGCTGAGAGTTTACTCTCATACTCAAGTCGTCTATCCGAGCGGCAACAAAATGAGCATGTAGCAGGATGCAAGGACAGCCGGAGACTGTCTGTTTAGCACTGTTCGCAGCGGAGCGCAGACCAGTGACACCGCGAAATACGAATTCTGTTAGCGCTTGCAAGCGTCCAAAGGGCGTAGCAATCGCGTTCAGCTTTCATGGCATGTAGAGCCTTGCACCAATGCTGCATGGTTTTTTTCCGGGGAGTGTTTGACTTAAGGTTACTATTCACAAGTCAATGGTAACGGTTTAAGAGAAGATAGAAGTTAAGAATTGCCAACATATCTTACGTGTCGCATGCTTAGATTGTGTATCACATTTTTTTCCATTCTTTCATAATGGCTGTTCGCGTCCCACTGCGCGCTATTCTACCCCGCCTGGAGGTATTTGTCATTGAACGCGTAGTTGAAATGCTTTTTTCGCTATGGTCTCTCATCATCGTTATCGGGTGGAGGAATTCACTTGCACGGGTAATCATCAAAAACACAATTTTCCCCCGCACCGTAGCTCTTTTAAAGAAGCTTCCGGGCGGGGGTTTTTTCCTTTTTTTTCTTTTTTCTCCCGTACCGTTGAGCCGTTACCTTACTTCTCTTTCTTCCCCGCCAGGAAGCTAAGTAACGCAAACAGGGCGGTTAAGATGCCCATGCCGGCGATCAGGCAGGTGAGAAGCGTTTCCCACCAAGGGGTGTACACTTCAATTCTGGTGTTCGGCGAGATGCCGTTCATCGCGGATGAAAAGTTCGTGGTCACGTACAGCATGCGCTTCGTGGCCTCGCGTACCCTCTGGTTGAAGGTCGGGCTGTAGGCGTACGGATCCAGCGTGTTTTCGTTGCCGGATTTCAGGAAGCAGGTGGTGCCGTTCATGAAGCCGTCGTCCAGCTCCATCAGGCCGCCGCCGTTGGATTCTGCCATATCGGTGATGGCGTAGCCGTCCCAGGCCCACTCATCCCGCAGGATGTCAAACATCAGGTCGGAGGAGGCGCTGGTCCACAGGCAGCCGGCGCGGTTAAAGGAGGTCATGATGGCATGCGCGCCGCCATACTTGCTGTCTTCCTTCGCGTTGCCTTCCGCATCGGTTTCCAAAGGACTGCAGCTGTACTCCCAGGGCAGCAGATAGAACTCGCGCACGGCCTGCTCGGTTGCCCAGATGCCGATACCGTTGCGGTT
>JAEEGL013977024.1_pt1 | contig 11571 bp, 12 predicted proteins | sample 9134231 | NCBI WGS metagenome assembly JAEEGL01 (sample SAMN16246548, study PRJNA631951) | gut metagenome | biome: gut microbiome; feature: rumen; material: fiber-attached | host: Bos | place: Iran: Karaj | collected 2018-10 | reverse complement strand
GCTCTCGATATACTCTCTAAGGTCACGAATCTTCTCACGTGTCCACACCTCGCCGAGGGGAACATCATGAAGGGCTGTGACTATACCCTCTACACCAATCTGTTTCAGCATTTCAAGAGTAATGTTGTCTTTCTTGCCAAACCAGCGCCATGTTTTTTCCATTCTTTATATTGTTTTTTGTTTAATATCTTTGTTGCTGTTTGATATGGATTTTATTATTCTCCCACGGAGCCACGGAGAGCAGAGTGTTCATGTTCAACCAACAAATTTATTGGGAACTCTCGGAGGTCGCTCGTGCTCCATGGAGCTCACAGAGCAAATTCGCTCTGACACAAACACATTCTAAACGCTATCCCGGATGGTCTCCGCTTTCTCCATGGAGCACTTGCGACCTTTGTGCGCTCTTGAAAAAACACAAGAAAGAATCTCTGTGCGCTCCGTGGCTCCGTGGGAGATAAAAAATCCTATGATGCAAAGATACATCATTTTTGAGAACCTTAGTGTCAATAAATGTTTCAATTTTGTTCGTATGTGTATCATTTTTTAGTATCTGAGTGTAAAAACCTTTAAAAGAATGTGTTGTGAGAAAGAAAAAACTCGTACCTTTGCAACGTTTTTGCGAAGCCGCTGTCTGGAAATAGAGTAGCCAGAGAATGCTTCGTTAATATTTACATAAAATTATTTAATAAAATTTATGGCTAAAGTAGATTTGATGAAGATTGCTGAGGAAGCTTTCGCTACAGGCAAGCAGCACCCAGCATTCAAGGCAGGTGACACTATCACAGTTGCTTACAAGATTATCGAGGGTTCTAAGGAGCGTATCCAGCTCTACCGTGGTGTTGTTATCAAGATCTCAGGTGAGGGTACTAAGAAGCGTTTCACTGTTCGCAAGATGTCTGGTACAGTAGGTGTAGAGCGTATTTTCCCACTCGAGTCACCTAACATCGATAGCATCGAGGTGAACAAGATTGGTAAGGTACGTCGTGCTAAGCTTTACTACCTCCGTAACCTTACAGGTAAGAAGGCTCGTATCAAGGAGAAGCTTTCTCGCAAGGAGGACTAATCCATTCACTTCGGTACACACTGAAGAAAAGACAAGAGGACATTTCCCATCGGGATATGTCCTCTTTTTTGTTTTGTTAACCTCTGACCCTCTTTTACGGATTTCGCCAAATACACAAAATCCGTCTGAACAATGAGTTCAAACGGATTTTATGATTAAATGTGCATTTAATGAGTAATTAAAGATTAGCAATGAGTTGTCGCAATTCAGGCAATAGCGATGTCTGCATTACTCATTACCCATTACTAATTACTCATTAACATTACACAGTCATGATTTCCTTGTTCTTCTCCTCGAGCATAGATTCAATCTTCTTCACGTACTTGTCGTGAATCTTCTGAACCTTATCCTCTGCATCCTTCTCAACATCTTCTGCCACGCCATTCTTGACAGACTTCTTGAGTTTGTCGATAGCGTCACGACGTGCGTTGCGGACACTTACCTTGGCTGTCTCTGCCTCCTTAGAACACTGCTTTGTGAGGTCCTTACGACGTTCCTCTGTGAGGGCAGGAATACCGAGACGGATAATCTCACCGTTATTCTCAGGCATGATACCTACTGATGAGTCGATGATAGCCTTCTCGATAACCTTGAGCATAGCCTTTTCCCATGGCTTGATAGTGATGGTACGAGCGTCTGGAGTGTTAAGGCTTGCAACGTTAGCCAATGGCACGTTCTGACCGTAAGACTCTACACGAATCTCATCAAGGATATGTACGTTTGCGCGTCCTGCACGAATACGGCTGAATGCTTCCTCAAGGTGCATTGTTGCCATCTCCATTGCCTCTTCAGCTGCGCTGATATAAACTTTTACGTCTTCCATATTTTCTTGAATGAAGAATGAAGAACGAAGAATGAAGAATGTCCATTCGGATGATGGGCATACCTCATCCTTCCCTTTATCCTTCTTGTTTTTTTGAGTTAATAATTCCTTTTAATTAGAAGAATAGATGTGAAAAAAGAATTCTATCTGTTAAAGAAAATTCTTCATTCTTCACTCTTTATTCTTCATTTTTACATGATTGTGCATCCTGTGCAAGGCTTCAACTGCTTGAAGAAGTCATTGCCCTTGTCATCAACGAGGATGAATGCAGGGAAGTCCTCAACCTTAATCTTCCATACAGCTTCCATTCCGAGCTCTGGGTACTCAACGCACTCGATGCTCTTGATGCTGCTCTGTGAGAGTACGGCAGCTACACCACCGATAGTACCAAGGTAGAATCCACCATGCTTCTTACATGCGTCTGTAACCTGTTGTGTACGGTTACCCTTTGCAATCATTACAAGGCTTGCACCGTTTGCCTGGAACTCATCAACGTGTGGGTCCATACGGTTAGCAGTTGTAGGTCCCATTGAACCACATGGATAGCCCTCTGGAGTCTTTGCAGGACCTGCATAGAGAACTGGGTAATCCTTGAAATACTGTGGGAGTCCCTCGCCTGCATCAAGACGTGCCTTGAGCTTAGCGTGAGCAATATCGCGTGCTACGATGATTGTACCCTTGAGGTTGACACGTGTAGATACTGGGTACTTAGAGAGTTCCTTGCGTACAGCATCCATACCCTTGTCAAGGTCAATCTCGATGCCCTTTGCACCTTCGCCAGGACGACGGTACTCCTCTGGGATAAGCTCAGATGGGTTAGTATCCATCTTCTCAATCCAGATACCGTCCTTGTTAATCTTTGCCTTGATGTTACGGTCAGCAGAACAGCTTACACCCATACCGATTGGACAAGATGCTCCGTGACGTGGGAGGCGGATAACGCGGATATCGTGTGCAAGATACTTACCACCAAACTGTGCTCCAAGACCAATCTTGTATGCTTCCTTGAGAAGCTTCTGCTCAAGGTCAACATCACGGAATGCACGACCTGTCTCGTCGCCTGTTGTTGGGAGGTTATCGTAATACTTGATAGAAGCAAGCTTGACTGTGAGAAGGTTCTTCTCAGCTGATGTTCCACCAATGACGAATGCGATGTGGTAAGGAGGACAAGCAGCAGTACCGAGGTGCTTCATCTCCTCTACGAGGAATGGAAGAAGAGTACCTTCATTCTGGATTGTTGCCTTTGTCATTGGGTAGAAGTAAGTCTTGTTGGCAGAGCCACCACCCTTAGCAACCATAACGAACTTGTACTCGGCACCTTCTACAGCTTCGATGTCAATCTGTGCAGGGAGGTTACACTTAGTGTTTACTTCGTCGTACATATTGAGAGGAGCATTCTGAGAGTAGCGGAGGTTGTCCTGTGTGAATGTATTGAACACACCACGGCTGAGAGCCTCTTCGTCCTCAAATCCTGTCCAAATCTGCTGTCCTTTCTCACCATGAATGATGGCAGTACCTGTATCCTGGCAGAATGGAAGAATACCCTTTGCTGCTGTGTCAGCATTACGAAGGAACTGTAGTGCAACATACTTATCGTTCTCTGAAGCCTCTGGATCCTTGAGAATCTTAGCAACCTGAAGGTTATGCTCACGACGGAGTGTAAACTCAACATCGTGGAAAGCCTGCTGTGCAAGCAATGTAAGTGCTTCCTTAGAAACCTTTACGATTTCATGACCTTCAAATTCTGTTACAGTAACGCCTTCCTTAGTGAGAAGACGGTATTCTGTGTCGTCCTTTCCTACTTGGAACATAGGAGCGTACTTGAAATCTGCCATAATTGTTTAGAATTTTATATGTTTATAATGTTTAGCGCAAAGATACAATATAATTTTTATTATTGACTAATAGAAAATAAGAAAAATCAAGAAATTGTTAAAATTCACTATGCACAAAATGTGGTCACTTGTTAAAAGTATAGTAAGTTAAAAACACGAAAGGAAGAATAGCGCTATATTTTTGGAGAAAAAGTCAAAAAACCATACCTTTGCAGTATTGAATAATCACCAATTTAAGGAATGCTTCAAAAAACATATTGAAAACAGCCTTAATTTATAAAAAACAAAACTTCTAAAGATGAAAAAATCAAATTACGAGTTTCCTTCAACTGTTGTAAGGAACGCAAAGATTCGTGCAAGTATTCTTGCTGGTAGTGTAAAAAGCGTAGATTTCAACGGAAGCAATATCCCTATGCAACCAGCAAGGGAAAGAAAGACAGACTTCGACTCAATGGATTAATAGCATGAAACATTATTTATCTTTCCTATTGAGTACGCTTGCATTAGCAGCTTGTACCTCAAAAGACGAAATCCTATTACAAGAAAATGAAAACAAGGAGCAGCCAAAGATTTCATGCAATGTAAAGGATTTCAAATACGAATTTGAAACAAGTGCCGATACAAGAACATCATTAGTATATGAATCTTCAAGCTTGGCTTTCAGTTGGTCGGATAATGACATCATCGGCATTTATCCTGACGAAGGAGAACAGATGAGATTCAAGTTAGGCAAGAGCAACGGAACATCAAAGGCACATTTTGACGGAGGTGGATGGTCTATGAGTCAAGAACACACATATCAGGCTTATTATCCATACTCCATATCTAACACAGCAAACGATGTTCCTTACTATGCCGTTCCCGTAAGTTACGAAGGACAGAAGCAAAGCGGCAACAATTCGACTGCACACCTTGGAGCATACGACTTTATGTATGCGACTTCGGAATATCCTGCAAATGACGAAATCACATTCAACTTCTCACACACAAGTAGCGTAATGCTTGTTGATATTGACGTGTTACAATCCGGCACATATTCAAAACTGACTCTCTCAATGGACGAACCACTATTTGCCACAGAGGGTACGGTTGACATTTCAACGGGTGAAATAACTCCAATAAAATGGTCAAAGAATATGACTGTTGACCTGGATGATATCTACGTCGAGAAAGGAAATGCGTTAAAAGTGTGGCTCATGTGTCCTCCTGCCAATTTATTGGATAAGCTGATAAAAGCAACAATCACAACAAAGTCAGGTAAGGAATACTACACTTACCTTATTGGCAAGAACATGACCGCAGGTTATGGATATAAGTTTAGAGGTTCCATATCTGAAGGAACGCCTGTTATTATCATCGGTATTAGCACTTACTTTGAGAATACAGGAGTACGACTTGTCGTTTCAAACAATTCAACCACTCGAGCAAGAGTTGTAATGCGAACAGAAGAATCTGAGCATCCTTTCACATACTTTGGAACACAAACGCCTACGTATGGTGAAGAAACAGCAGATGACAAGTACACATTCATGTATGTACCTAAGGATGCGAAAAAGGTAACTTGCTATTTTGACGACAAGAAAAACAGAAACTTTGACTTCGGTCTCAACTTGTTTACAGAATCATCCATACGACTTTATGATACAGGATGGCTTAGCTACGTTCCATCATATTCTTTGGATTTGACAAAGTTCAGGCAAGGTGACAAGGACTTGTGGTTCCTCGTGTCATACAGAACAAACGATGGACGTCGTATTGCTGAACAGGTTCAGGAAGCTGGAGATCCATACGAATTCTGTGGATTACGAATCGTTTATTCTTACTAAAACAAAAATGGGAGGGCGGAAAAGGCTCTCCCATTTTGTTTCTCACTTTATCAATCTGCTTGCAAAGAATGCGGCATGCCCTTTGCGTTTATCTTCAGGAGGCAACTTCATATAGTCGCCGTAGATATTCTTTAGATACTGGTCAGGATTGGCAGGTGCACGGAATGTCTCTCCTTCAAATTCGACAAATGATGTTGGAGCGACATCTTCTTTCTTAAAGCTTACACCAAAGCCGTTGGTAGAAATCACGTTACCAGTAATCTTATCCTTTGAGCAGAACAGATTAGCGAGTAACCAAATAAAGCGTAACCACATTCTCTTACCACCAAACCAGAAGAGTTCTGCAACCGACTTCCATGAATAGACGTGCTGCTGACGAAGAATATTATTACAACGGCAATACTCCTTCACAATCTTCTTTATCCCCATGAACGAAAGGCTTGGATAAGGAATCTGAAGGAAGATGTCCACATACAATCCCTTGTGGTAAGGGCGTGAGAAGTCATCACCATCCTCAACTATTATAGAGTTATTTAGACGAACCTTATTAATCTCGAACCTGCAACTTGGATCTGTCTCTGGTGTCTGTACAAAGAACTCATCAGGAAGTTCCTTCTTTGCTGCTTCAAGGAATATTGGAAAATCCTTCTTGAACATGGCGATGTCAATGTCATCATCCCAAGGAATGAATCCTTTGTGGCGTACAGCACCAAGAAGGGTGCCACCATCAAGCCAGTAATCTATGTTGTTGTGCTCACACACATCACGTATGGCACACAATATCTTAAATTCCTGCAACTGAACCGCACGCAATTCCTGTTGCATGTATGTATTTAATTCGTCCATTTCAATCTTATGTTAATGCCATAATTAGGCATGAGAACATATCTTTTAAGTCATACCTTGGTGTCCAGCCGAGTTCTCTTAACTTTGCGGTTGAGAGGTTAAGTTTCGTGACGGGGGCATACCCCATTTCGGGATGTTCCTCGATACGCACATTTACGGATGGATTGAAGTTGTCACAAAGGAACTGAGCCATGTCACGAATGGAGATGTACGTGTTCTCGTTTGCAACATTATAGGCTTCGCCATCCTTACCACAGAGGAGTATGTAAAGAATTGCGGACACAGCATCTGTCGTATAACAATATGGTTTTGAGGATTCGCCTTTGGTATGAAGAACTATATCACTCTGGGATATTATACTTCGGGCAAATTGAGCAAATACCCTATTGTCATCCTTAGCCACCCCTGCTCCAAATGTCTGTGTGAGTCTTGCTATCTTTGCAGGTACTCCATATTCCTTGGCAAAGGCAGTACAAAGATATTCGGCAGCTCTCTTCGCCAAAGGATAAGAAGAGCGTGGACTTGTTGCATCAATATATCCTTGCATGTCCTCCGTAACTTTATCTTCATTAAATATCTGTCCGTAGTATTCAAGAGAAGAAACATAGACAAATCCCTTAACATCATGCTCTTTAGCAAACTTGAGCAAATGAAGCGTTGTCTGGTACGTGAAGTCGTATGTCTCAAGAGGATGTTCGCACATGAATGCTCCAGATGTTGGACTTGCACAATGAATGATAAAATCGAAATCTTCATCCAACTTCTTTGTCCATTCTACAAGGTCGTCCGCCAAACGTATGTCCAACCTTGAAACGTCCAAGCCGAAAAGAGCCTCAGCTTTCTGCGGATTGCGTACAGGCAAAGTAACCTTTATATCATCGGATAATGCCAGCAGACATCTTGTCAAAGTGCTTCCAATAAGTCCTGTTGCACCCGTTATGCAAAAACGTTTACCTCGTAAATCTTCCTTCAACGGAAAATTTTCAGCAAACCGTATGGCATCTTCCTTTACCAAATCATGATTCATAATCTCTAATGTTAGAAACCGAAAATCTGTTGGTTCTCGTGAACCTCAACCATTGCCTTGAACACAAAGAAATCGGTAGGAGTAGTAATCTTGATATTCTCCATAGGACCGAATATTGTGCCAAGTTTGTAACCATAATGGCTCATGATGGAACACGAGTCGATAAAATCAGTTTTTCCTTCTGCAATAGCCTTACGATGAACATCAAGTATCTCATTAAGCCTAAAGCTTTGTGGTGCTCTTGCTATAAGCGAATCCTTGCGTGAAGGAATATTGAGAGTACCATCCTCATTCTTCACAATAACCGTCTCATGAGCAGGAACACAGGTGATGCAAGAGCCAACTTCTTCAACCTTACGAATATTGTCCGTGATGGTTTCTTCGGTAATCAGAGGTCGTACTCCATCATGGATGAGTACTGTGGCTGATTGTCCCGCAGCATATACCTCGGCTGCCTCAAGTCCCTTGAATATAGATTCTTGTCCAGATTGTCCTCCGGGAACTATGCGTACAACCTTGTTAATCTCAAACTTGCGAATCTGTTTTTCAAGAAAAGGAATCCACGACTCAATACAAGCCACGACAATACCATCTATCATCGGATGATTGTCAAACAACTCCAAAGTATAGATGATGATTGGTTTTCCGTTGAGTTCAAGAAATTGCTTAGGCCTTGACTTGGTATGCATTCTTGAACCTGAACCACCTGCGAAAATGACGGCTATATTCATCGTCAGTTTTTTGAGTTTTTAGGTTTTTAAGTTTATGAGTTCTTATGTTTTCTCTAAAGAAACGGGGTTCTCTACAAAACCATAGATTTTACAGTTTCAATAGAGTGGCTTTATACACTTTTACCAGATGTTGCATCCTTTGATAGCTGAGGAGCAACTGGTTTTCGTCCAAACAGCAACTCGCTGAACACAGGACTTGTCCTGAGTATGTTGCTTGTCAAGAGACAGAATGTTATAATGACAAGTGCCACAGATACGGCTGCCACGATATCCACAACGAAATTGGGACGATATGTATCGAGGAACTCTCCTACCATAGGCAACTTCGGAAGGAAGATGAAATGGAGAAGATAGATATCGAGTGTCCTTGTGCCAACATATTGCAAGTGTCTGCCGAGAAATCGTTCCTTCGTAAAGGAATCCTGATAGTGGCGGAAGACCACAATAACCATAAGCATGAGCGAGTACATCGCCAATGTTCGTGGCAGATTTGTCCATTGTCCAGTGAGCGTCTTCCAACGGAAAAAGTCAGCACAACAGATGACCGCTACCGTAACAAGTACGGGGAAGAACCATTGTGAGTCAAACATCTTTTGCACCCATGTCCAATACCTGTGGACAATATTGCCGAGCAGGAAGAAGTGGAAGAACTTCATCGTCTCGTAGAGGCTTGAATACATATAGAATGGCGCTTTCCAATACTTGCCGAATTGTTCTGGCATATAGAGGCTTGCATAAACCGCAAGTGCCATAATCCAAAGGATGACCACAGGCTTATGCGAACGAAGCTTCTGTGAGAGTGCAGCCGTAAAATAATAGATGATAAACATCTGCAACAGCACCCATGTAAACCAATAGCCACTCTTGGTTGGTGACTTCATGCTTGCCCAAAACACGTCAAAGAAATTGTGGCTTCGTCTAAATATCAGGAACAGACACAAGAATACGAGTGCTGGGAGAACCTGTATCTTGACTTTCTTCCATGTGAGCGAGAGGAACGAAGATGTTGTCCACACAAACCTGCTCCTATAGGCAAGGAATCCACTAACAAAGAAGAACAAAGGCATACGGAATAAAACAAGGAACGGTAGGGATGCAGATAATTTTTCGGACTGTCCGAAACCAAATTGAGCTACATGATACGCTACGACAAGAATCATCGTGAATCCTCGCATAGCGTCGAGCCATTCCATTCTTTTACTTTCTGCCATTATCAATCATTTCTACAAGTTTGTCACTCTTGCCGCTGACGACCTTACGTGTAAACATCTTTCCGCTTGCCATCAACGTATCATAATCTGTCTCGTCCATAACCTTTATCACAGGGTCATATACGATATGGTGAAGAGGCGTGAGGGCAACAAGCCCAGGATACTTGCCTCTGGTGTGAATACATTTCTTTGCCAAGTCGTAATTGTTGAACACGATTGTCTGGATGACCGTCTCTGCCTGACCGAATGAATCGAGGAAATATTTGCGTATCTCCGGACACCTCACATAAGACTGATAGACGTGTTGTGCGAGGTCTTGTGAGATGCACCACCATGCAGAGCCTTTGTATAGTGACCACATCTCCGGCATAGGCAAGAAGCTCGGATTAAGCCCGACTGGATTTGTACACATGAAACTGAGTGGCTTAGTCACTCCTTTCAGCTTGTTGTATTTTCTTGCAAGCACTCCAAGACGCATGTTCCATTTGTTGTTCAGTTTCTCGTAAGCAAAGAACGGGCGAGGTGTCTGATACAACATCTTTTGGTCAGACGAGATATCTTCCGTGTTCATCTGTATGCCTTGTATAATTTCCTTGTCACGATGGTGGTCAAGCCAAGCCGTGATGCGGTCGTTGCTCCATAGAGGATAATCAAGACCACTTAGGAAGAATATGCGCTCAAAGTAGAGTGGAAACTCTACAGCCGCCTTGATGAGATTCATCTGATACTCCACTTCGAGTATAGTGCCCCAACGGACATCCACCCTGTCTTCTATGAAATGGATATTGATGCCCTTGATGATAGAAGTGAACTGATTGATGTCCGACTTCTTATCGATATGTATGAAATAATGCGCGTCTGGATGAAGAGCTTCAATGAGTCTCTTCAGTTGTGGCGCATCAGTATGAGCCGAAATTAGATATGCTATGGTCATTTATAGTAGCAGACCCTATGCCCTGCCCTTCTCCACACATTGGGAGGCAGGTATGTCTGTCGTTATTGTTAATGCTTTATTTATTCGTTAGATTGTGCAGAATTGGCTGCTTCTATTGGTTTTACAGCTTCCTCCAGTTTCTTTACTTCCGTACCAATTGCCTCACCCTTTGGAGTTTGAGGACTCTTCTTGAACCTTCCTGAGAGGTATGGATTACCCTCAACGTAAGGCACAAGCCATGTGCAGATGCAGAGAACAAACACGAGAAGGATGATGAAGTCATCCCAACGTCCGTAGATGCTTCGTCCGAAACAGATGTGAGTGAACCTGTAGAACTGAAGGATTGGATAGTGGCACACAAAATATACCATGCTATGCTGACCTATGTAATTGATTACTGGTACACGCTTGAGTGGTAACTTAAGTAAAAATCCCGAAAGTCCGAGCAGGATGATAATCGTGTTGACGAAAGCCGCAAACGGGTCTCCCTCAAACTTGTTGGCAGACATGATGTACTCACCATGCCACACGAAGTTGCTGATAATGAATGCCACAATAAACACGCACGAGAGCATGAGTATGTACTTGCGCTCAATATGGTCGATGAAGAATCGCCATCCACGTCCGAGGTAGAAAAAGAACGCCCCCATAAATACGTTATTGAGCGACAGCCATATAGGATTATCGTTCTTCCACAGCCAGTAGCTGATGAACGGGAATGTAGCAAGCACAACCGTCTGGAATACGGATATTGGCTTGACAATCTGTATCTTCTTCATAAAGTGTACGAGCACGTATGCCGAGAAGAATGAGCATAGGAACCACACAGGCTCATTGCCCCAGAAACTGCTTGTGCGCCAGAGGTGATCCCACGACATAGGCTCAATCGGATTGTGATAACGGTCAATCTCGAATGGCAAGTAGAAGCAATATACGAGGAATCCTATCGTACCCCATGTGATGTAAGGAGTGAGCAGACGCTTTGCCTTATCCTTGATGTATTCTTTTGAGTTGCCGCTAACCGTCTTGTTGAAATAGCCTGCCTTGAAGAAGAAAAAGCACATGAAGAAGAATGACCAACCCATCACCTCCTTCCACCAGGCGTCATTATGATGTCCGCAGAAGGTAATGGTGTGAAGCGTAATCATCCTTATGATACATATTCCACACAAAAAATCGAATGCATGATTTCTCTCTTTCATACGGCAAAATTAAATATTTTTTCCGTAGAATACAAAACATTTGTCTTTCGATTGTTCAAACTTGCCATATTTC
>JAEEGL011112644.1_pt1 | contig 11571 bp, 9 predicted proteins | sample 9134231 | NCBI WGS metagenome assembly JAEEGL01 (sample SAMN16246548, study PRJNA631951) | gut metagenome | biome: gut microbiome; feature: rumen; material: fiber-attached | host: Bos | place: Iran: Karaj | collected 2018-10 | reverse complement strand
GTTAACGGACAGGTGGATTTCATTTATACCAGAAGACTCGGATTCTACTATGATGAATCCGGAAACGTTCTTGTCAATTCCGACGGACATATGGGAGTTTATTTCGATTATGTTTATACGATAGGAGATAACGGCTTTGAGTTTCTTGCAAGCGGGGATTATTTTGACATTTACGATGATGAGAACGGATATACCGGAGAGATGGAGTATTATATTGGAGAGCAGGAAGTAAGCGAAACCGAGTATTACGATGTGATCGAATCATATATTCCGGTGGAGGAAAGGTTATACTGGGCAGACGGAAGTACTTATGACAGCGTTATCAATTACCTTAAGGGAAATGTTTATTCGGATTACAAGGAAGCATACAGGGAAGTTGCGGATCAGTGGATCGGAGCTGACAATGTTTATTTAGCACTGATAGAGTCGGATAATGCTCCTTCGTATCTTGTGCTTGATAACAATAACTGGATGTTTATTTATTATTTCCAGGACGGTATGGCGTTCCGCGGAGAAGATTTTTATTTAAGCGAATCATCAAAAATATTCTTTTATCCCGAGACCGGAGTGGCAGAAAGTTTTTATGAGTCTTCCTATGACATGGGATTAACCTATTACATATACTCATCCAATATGGGTTCATCACATTTTTCATATGCCGGCAGAAGCGGAAAACTTGATGAAGAAGGAAATCTTTTAGAAGACGAAAACGGCTACATCTTTGAATATACCGTAAACGGCACTAAGGTTTCGGAAATGGAATATGCGGAATATCTTGATCAGTATCAGGGTGATTGTGTAGAAATCAAAGTGCCGGGAGCCGAGGACAGCGAAGTGGAATTCCTCACCCCCGAGGAAATGTCGGATTATTTAAGTAGATAAAAGGATTGAAAAAATGATCATTCTTGAAGAAAATATAGAATTTGAAACCGATTTTGACAAAGAACAGACTGCAAAAGATGTGGTTGAACACATTCTGGATAAAGAAAACTGCCCGTGGGATGTTGAGGTTGATATTCTGATCACCGATTCCGAAGAGGTTAAAGAATATAACAGGGAATACAGGGATATCGATAAAACTACCGACGTTCTATCATTTCCCAATATCGACTGGGAAGCACCTGCGGATTACGAAAATGTCGACGAAGAAGAATTTAACTGTTCGTCTTTTAACCCCGAGACCGGACTTCCGATCTTGGGAGAGATATGCCTTAACAAAGACAGGATCATAAGTCAGGCCGGGGAATACGGACACAGCGTTAAGAGGGAATTTGCCTTTCTTATCGCACACAGCATGCTTCATCTTTTAGGATATGACCATATGGAAGAAGACGAAGCAAAGGTTATGGAAGAAAAGCAGAAGGAATACCTTGAAGATCTTAAAATCTCAAGATGAAGCGCGTAATTCGTAACATTATCGGAAATAGGCACATTTAAACGGACAGAATTAGCAGTTTAAATGGATTGTAAAATATGTTAAAATACATAACTGAAGGTACCGATAGATAACACTTTTTACGGAGGGAAAAAATGGCAATTGGACATGCAAGAAGACCCAGCAGGGGCGGAATGCCCGGAATGGGCGCAAGCAGAGGATCGTTCGGATCCAGACCGGGAATGGGAATGGGCGCAATGGGCTCAATGGGTCGTATCCCGTCAGTAACTCCCAAGCCTCCGGTATTTGGTTCACGTCCTTCGGCTCCGTCTTCACCTGTAAATATCAATATAGGCAATTCGTACGGCGGCGGACTCATGGGAATGCTCATCGGTAATGCCGTAAGTGCGGGCGTCGGAGTTGCTTCAGCTGCGATCGTTAATAAGATGCAGGAAAACAGCCAGATGAAACTTGCCGAGCAGCAGGCTAAACAGCAGCAGGAAATGCAGAGACTTCATGCCGAACAGCAGGTTGAGATCGAAAGAATCAAGGTTCAGCAGGAAGAAGCCAAACGCGACGCGGCTCAGGATAAGAGATATTATGCCAACTGCCCTTACTGTCTGGGCGTTAACAACGGCGATAAATTCTGCAGATACTGCGGAAGTTCTCTGGCATATTACGAAGATGACGAAAAAAATGCATCCAGGTCAAAGAACGCTTAAATATTGAATCATGTTAAGGTAACCGGAAAACCCGGTTACCTTATTGTGGTATAAGGAGGGGTTTATAAAATGCAGTATGTTTTGTATAATGAACTGTCAAACAACGGTAATTCTTCTGCGAAAGTTGAAGAGCTCAAAGGCAGACTTACGGGAGAGTATGAACTCGTAAATGTAGTGGGTCTTGATCCCGAAGGATTCATTTCAAAGATGACGGCTGACGATGTGATCATCCTTTGCGGCGGAGACGGAACTTTGCAGAGATTCGCAAACTACACGGATAAACTTGATATTCCCTGTGATATTCTGCTTTATCCCGCAGGAACGGGCAACGATTTCTACAGGGATATCAAAGAGAACTATGACGACAGCGAAATGCCTTCTATCAAGAAGTATCTTGCAAAACTTCCCACCGTTACCGTTAACGGAAAAGATTACAAGTTCTTAAACGGCGTAGGCTTCGGCGTAGACGGCGTATGCTGTGAGATGGCCGACGACATGAAGGCCGCAGGCAAGAAGAAAATAGATTATACCGCACTTTCCATAAAGATAGTGCTTTTCAAATTCAAATGTCCGCATTCATGGATCACAGTGGACGGCGAGACGGTTGAATATAAGAGAACATGGATCGCCTCCGCAATGTTCGGAAGATATTACGGCGGCGGAATGAAGGCTGCTCCCGAACAGGACAGACTCGGCGATTCACTTACATGCATGGTATTTAAGGATAAAGGCAGAATCGGAACACTCATGGGCTTCCCCGCAATCTTTAAGGGCGAGCATGTGAACAACAAGAAGCTTGTCGAGATCAAAACGGGCAAGGAAATCCATGTTAAATTTGACAGACCTACCGCTCTTCAGATCGACGGTGAGACCGTAAGAGGAGTTACCGAGTATACCGCAAGAATTTAAAATAAGCACGCGACCATGTGAGCAGTTATTAAAAATGCAAACAGAGGGGCGCGAAAAAAAGATAAAAAAACAAAGGCAATACAATGAAAATAATCATAGTGGGCTGCGGAAAGATCGGACTTTCGATCATCAAACAGCTTGTAATTGAAAAACACGACATTACCGTAATTGATAAAAGTGCGGAAGTTATCAATGACATAACGAACAGCTACGACGTAATGGGACTCGTCGGAAACGGCGCATCCTATTCGGTTCAGAAAGAAGCCGATGTCGAGAAGACCGACCTTTTGATCGCGGTAACGGGTTCTGACGAGATCAACCTGCTCTGCTGTCTTTTCGCAAAGAAAGCAGGTAACTGCAACACCATCGCCAGAGTTAGAGATCCCCTTTACAGCAAGGAGATCCAGTATATCAAAGACGAACTCGGTCTTTCGATGATCATCAATCCCGAGTACGCTGCGGCAGTCGAGATCTCAAGACTTTTAAGATTCCCCTCTGCAGACAAGATCGATACTTTTGCAAAGGGCAGGGTTGAACTATTAAACTTTGTAATTACGGAAGATTCGCCTTTTGTGGATAAGACTCTTATCGAAGTTTCCAAGAGAGTTTTATCCGACATACTTATCTGTTCGGTAGAACGTGGCGAGGATATCTTTATCCCCAACGGTGCGTTTATTTTACGTGCAAACGATAAGATCACAATCGTTGCATCGGCGGTAAACTCCCGAGAATTCTTTACGAAGATCGGATACGATACTCATCAGGTAAAAGATACGATGATCATCGGCGGAGGAAGAATGACTTTCTATCTTGCGGAGATCCTTCTTAAGCTCGGAATCAGAGTAAAGATCGTTGAAGTTAACAGGGAGAAATGCGAGACATTAAGCGAAACCCTTCCGAAAGCAACGATCATTAACGGCGATGCTACAAATCAGGAGATCTTAAAAGAAGAGGGTATCGGCGGATGTGATTCTTTCGTATCATTAACGGGAATCGACGAAACCAATATTTTCTTATCACTTTTTGCGAAAACACAGACAAGCGGAAAAGTTATTACAAAGATAGACAGAATATCTTTTGACGATATAATAAATACGTTCTCACCCGGAAGTCTTATCTATCCGGACAAGATCGCGGCGGATTACATCGTATCGTATGTACGTGCGATGCAGAATTCCATCGGAAGCAATGTCGAGACATTAATTAAGTTAAACGGCGGAAGAGTTGAAGCACTTGAGTTTAAGATCACCAAAGGCTCGCCCATCGTCGGAATTCCTCTTATGGAATTGAATTTAAAGAGAGATATCCTTATCGCATGTATCAACCGCAAGGGAACCATTATCATCCCCAAAGGCCAGAGCGTCATTGAAGAGGGAGATACGGTCATAGTGGTTACGACCAAGAGCGGTCTGTCCGATATAAAAGATATCCTTGGATAATTAAAAGGTTTTTGTTTTATGAATATAGCAGTAATAATCTACACGCTCGGAAGGGTAATAACGATCGAGTCGGCCTTTATGGTGCTCCCCGGGCTTGTCGGATTATATTATCATGAAAATGTCTGGTGGACTTATATAGTTATTGCCCTGCTTGGAATGCTTGCGGGGATTTTGGTGTCTGTAAAAAAGCCCAAAAACATGCAGTTTTTCGCAAAAGAAGGTTTTGCGAGCGTCGGACTGGCATGGTTTTTAATGAGTCTTATCGGAGCATTTCCTCTTTTTTTCACAAGAGAGATCCCCAATTACATTGATGCGGTTTTTGAAATGGCTTCGGGCTTTACCACGACCGGAGCAACGATCCTTACCGATGTGGAAGCAATAAGCCACGCCGGTCTTTTCTGGCGCAGTTTTTCACACTGGATCGGAGGTATGGGAATTTTCGTATTCCTTCTTGCCGTAATGCCCATGGTAGGCGGCGTAAACATGCATCTTCTTCGTGCGGAAAGCCCGGGACCCGTTGTAGGCAAGCTTGTTCCCAAAATGAAGGACTCTTCCCAGATCCTGTATTTCATTTATATAATGCTTACATTTCTCCAGATCGTTTCGCTTAAGATAATGGGAATGTCGCTTTTTGAAGCGGTTTGTACATCCTATGCAACAGCTGGCACCGGAGGATTCGGTATTTACAATTCGAGCATAGCCGACTTCAGCACGGCGATCAAATGGAATGTTACTATATTCATGATCCTTTACGGAATCAACTTTAACGTGTATTTCCTTATCCTTGCACGTAAATTCAAGAGTATCTTCAAGATAGAAGAAGTAAGGGCATATCTTATCGCGATAGTTCTTTCCGTTGCGGTTATCACGATAAATATCTTTAAAATGTATGATTCGTTCGGAAATGCCCTCACAGATGCGGCTTTTCAGGTTGCTTCGATCATTACCACTACCGGTTTTGCAACCTGTGATTTCAATCTCTGGCCTTCGCTCTCAAAGACGATCCTGATCTTCCTTATGATCACTGGTGCCTGTGCAGGTTCTACGGGAGGCGGTCTTAAATTTTCCAGAGTCATCATCGTATTCAAAGCGGTTCGTCAGGAGATCAATTCTTTTATTCATCCGAGAAGCGTAAGAGCCGTGGGAATGGATGACCATACGGTTGACAAAAATGTTGTAAAAAGTGTCTGCGTATACTGCGTACTTTTTGCATTTATATATTTCGGATCGGTATTTATCATTTCCATCGACAAGTACGACATGGTCACGAATTTCACATCTGTTCTGGCAACGATGAACAATGTCGGACCGGGCTTTGAAGTAGTAGGAGCAACGGGCAATTACGCAGGATTTAATTATTTATCCAAGATAGTCTTTATCTTTGACATGCTGGCAGGAAGACTTGAACTTTATCCCATTCTGCTTCTTTTCGTTCCGCCGATGTGGAAGAAACATTAATGTAATAATATGTAAAAGACAGATCCCTGTAACGCTTAAATGCATTGCAGGGATTTTTTGTTTGAGTTTTAACTTTTCGATATGATAGAATTAAAGATGACAGTGATAATGATGTATAATGCATCGGGGGTCAGATTAATGAAAAAGACTTTAAGTATATTATTATGTTTCGCAATGACGGTTTTTGTGCTTGCGGGTTGTCAGGCCGATTCGGGCAAAAAAGGTGAGCCGAGTCTGCTTTTAGGCTTCTCGCAGATCGGTTCCGAGAGTGCGTGGAGACTCGGAAACACACGCGATATCGAAGAACAGGCCGAGAATTATGGCGTGTCCTTAATGTTTGAGAATGCGAATCAGAAGCAGGAAAACCAGATCGCGGCCATAAGAAGATTTATCGCATATCAGGTTGACGTCATAGCTTTTTCACCCATTGTCGAAGACGGGTGGGATAATGTTTTAATGGAAGCCAAAGAGGCAGGCATTCCCGTTATCTTGGTTGACAGAGACATAAGCACAGAAGAAGAGGATCTGACTACATGTCTCATAGGAGCCGACTTTTATAAAGAAGGCGTTATGGCCGGAGAATATCTTATCCGAAAAGCCGACAGCCTCGGACTTGAGCATTTAAATATAGTTGAAATAACCGGTACCGACAATTCGACTCCGATGCGTCAGCGTCAGGCAGGATTTGCGGATGCGATCGCGGGAGATGAGAGAATGGAGATCCTCGAGAGCATCGACGGCGACTTCATTAAAAGCCGCGGAGAGGAATGCATGAGATCGCTCCTTGAAGAATACGGAGATCAGATCGATGTTGTTTACTCACATAATGACGAAATGACTCTGGGTGCACTTCCCGAAATTGAGAAGGCAGGCCTTGTTCCCGGAAAGGATATCATCATCATTTCCATCGACGGCGGACAGGAAGCAATTGACGTGCTTAAGCAGGGAAAGATCAACTGCGTGGTTGAGTGTACTCCCAAGCTCGGCAAAGAGGTTATGGAGACAGCCATCAAACTTAAGGCCGGTGAAGAGGTTGAAGGCGTGATCCATCCCGAAGAAAAAGTATTTTCCGATGAAATGAATCTATCGGAGATCGGTCCGAGAGGCTATTGAGGATAAAAGATGGAAAAGATCAAAAAAGAAAAAAGTATCCTCGGACGAATAAATGATCTAAGTCACAGACTGGTTTTAATGCTGGTTATCCCCATTATAATCAGTCTTGTTTTGATGCTTTTTTATGCATGGAAATATCACAGCGCCATCGAAAGAATGGAAACGATCGCAAACCTTAAAACGGTTGTTGTCGATGACATTACCGGAAAAGCATGGAACATCGTATCGGGAAGCGAGACTTTTAAAGACAGCAATATATACGATCTGATCCATGAGGTTGAAACTACAATAGATTCGGTAGCGGACAGTACAACCGAGGAAAACAGACTCTCGCTCATAGTGGCATCCAGAACCATGGATACGCTTGAGAACTATGTCAATAAAATAAGAAAAAACATTTATGATCAGGTTCCCGTTGTCGAAAACGAAGATGTTTTAAGGGAGTTAAGAAGTGTTGCGGATCTCGTAGACAGCATGCTAAACGATTACATCGCACAGGAGATCCAGTCAACCGCAAAGATGTCCGTAAGCCTTATGATCATCATTATCGCAACGGCTGTCGCCGAGATTCTGATCGTTGTTATTTCACTGCTTGTAAGAAACCGCTCAATGAAAAGAACGGCCGCATTTGTAAGAGGTCCTATTGAAAGACTCGAGGAAGTTACAGAGAAACTTGCGGACGGAACTCTGGATGCGCGACTTACCGAAACGGAAGTTACGGAACTAAGAAACCTTACAAAGCAGGTTAACACCATGGCGGACAGACTTGAGACCATGGTTAAAAAGAGCGACCGCGATGCGAGAAACTTAAGAAAGGCGGAACTCAGAACGCTTCAGGCGCAGATAAATCCTCATTTCCTTTACAATACGCTCGATGCGATCGTATGGAAGGCAGAGGCCGGTGAAAAGGACGAGGTTATCTTCCTAACCAGTGCGTTAAGCGACTTTTTCAGAATATCCCTTTCGTCGGGTGCCGACTGGATACCCATCAGTCAGGAAAAGAAGCATATCGAAGGTTACCTTAAGATCCAGCAGACCAGATATCGCGACATCATGAATTACGAGATCGATATCCCCGATGATATCGGAGATTATTACATACTGAAATTACTGCTTCAGCCGCTTGTCGAGAATGCGCTTTATCACGGGATCAAGATCAAAAGAGGCGGCGGCAAGATATTCGTATCAGCCAGAGAGGAGGAAGGCTTCCTTGTCTTTTCCGTAAGGGATACGGGTTCCGGCATGACAAAAGAACAGCTTGAAGATCTGAACGAGAGAATGAAAAAAGGTCAGCCCTCCGTTTCGGAAGGCGGAGGCGGCGGGTTCGGTCTGGTAAACGTCAATCTGCGTATCAGACTTTACTATAACCTGCCCGACGGATTAAAGATAGAAAGTAACTCTGAAGGAACCGAAGTAAGTTTCAAGGTTCCCTGCAGAACTAAAGAGGAGATATTTGAGAATGAAAGTATTTCTGGTTGATGATGAAATCGTAATAAGAGAGGGAATAAGAGAATCTTTCCCATGGGATGATACACCGTACATGCTTGTCGGCGAAGCTCCCGACGGAGAGATGGCCCTTCCCATTATCCGAGACACCAATCCGGATATTGTCATAACAGATATTAAAATGCCTTTTATGGACGGTCTGGAACTCTGCAGGATACTTCGTACGCAGATGCCCTGGATCGGGATCATAGTTTTAAGCGGATACGACGAATTCGAATATGCGAGACAGTGCATCAAACTCGGAGTCAGGGAATATCTTTTAAAACCGATCAATTCCGGAGAGTTAAGAGAAGCACTCGATAAGGTGAGCGCACAGTTAAAAGAAGAAAGAAAAACTCTTGAACATGCGGCAAGCCTTCGTGCACGAATGGAAACGGGCGGAAGACTTTTAAAAGAAAAGCTTGTCGGATCGCTTTTCTCGGATGAGGCTTCTGAAAAGGACGCACATGATGTTTTAACTCAGCTCGCTTCCATGGGATGCAGCCTGCCGGCACCTTTTTATGCCGTTGTAGATGCAGCTTTTTCACCCGTGGAAAAAGGTCAGGAGGCAGCAGCCACGCTTGCGGAAAGCAGCGGCGGGATCGTTCAGGCATCGGCGAGCAGAACAGGAACCAGACTTCTGGTAGTCGGGGATACGGCCGAGGATGCGGAAGAGAGAGCATATGCATTTGCGGCTTCACTTGCGAGTGAGCTTGAGCGAGCCGAGTGCAGCGGAATACATTTGGGAATCGGAGAGATAGTCGATAATCCCGAGAAGATCCTAAACAGCTTCAAGAGCGCAAGACACATAAGACACCTTCTTGCCGACAGAACTGATGAGAAGGCGATCATTTTAGGCGTAAGGGAAATGGGAGAAGTTGCGGATGAGACCAAAGTTCCTTCGATAATAAACGAAGCGAAACTTTACATGTCCGAGAATTACCGCAATCCCAATCTCATGCTTCAGGATGTTGCGAAAGCGGTCAATATGAGCAAGAGCCGCTTTTCAACGGTGTTCTCGCAGCATGCGGGACAGACTTTTACGGAGTATCTCATTTACTTAAGATTAAACAAAGCAAAAGAACTTCTTCGGACCACTAATTTAAGAAGTTCGCAGGTTGCGGAAGAAACAGGATATAACGACTCGCATTATTTCAGTTATATTTTCAAGAAAAATACGGGTATGACACCTTCCGAATACCGCATGCAGTATCAAAATCAACCTGAATAAAACGAAAATTAACTTTTTTTAATACATCGGTAAAAACATAATATTATTTTCAACCAAGACGAAACGAACCTTGATTTACCTGAATAGGGCGCTGCGATATCATACAGTCAAACAGTCGCAAACGACTATAATAAAGGAGGAAAAATCAAAGATGATGAAGAAAAAAATTGGTTCATTGGTTTTGGTTGGATCACTCATGGCAAGTTTGTTATTTAGTGCCTGCACAAGCGGCGGTTCTACAACAACAAGCAACACAGGATCCACAGGTACAGCTGCTACAGCTACAACAGCTTCAGCAGGAGTCATCAAGGTAGGCGTTGTTAATAACCCTCCTTCAGAATCCGGTTATCGTGAAGCAAACGTTAAGGATATGGAAGCAGTTTTCTCAACGGCTAACGGTTATGAGTTAAAGACAGCTTACAGCCTTAAGAATGACGAGCAGCTCCAGGCAGCTCAGGGCTTCATTACAGAAGGCGTTGACTATCTTCTTATCTCTGCAGCAGAGACAACAGGATGGGACGAAGTTCTTAAGAAAGCTCAGGAAGCAGGAATCAAGGTTTACCTCTTCGACCGTATGATCGATGTTGACGAAGGTCTTTACGAAGCAGCAGTTGTTTCTGACATGAGCGCAGAAGGCGACACAGCAGTTAACTGGTTACTCAGCCAGAACCTTCCCGAATACAATGTAATCCACATTCAGGGTGCTATGGGTTCTGATGCTCAGATCGGACGTACAGGTGCTCTTCAGGCTCAGTTCGATGCAGGCAAGATGAACTGTGTTGTTCAGCAGACAGCTACATGGGACGAAGCAGAAGCCAAGAAGATTGTTGAATCCGTTATTAACAGCGGTGATGCTTTCAACGTAATCTACGCTGAGAACGACGGTATGGCTAAGGGTGCTGTTGCAGCTCTCGACGAAGCAGGTATTACACACGGTGTAAACGGCGACGTTATCGTAATGGGCTTTGACTGCAACAAGTGGGCACTCAGAGAATTAAAGGCTGGTGCATGGAACTACGACGGACAGTGTTCTCCTTTCCAGGCACAGATCATCAGTGATTTAATTCAGGGCAAGACATCTACTTCAACAAAGAAAATCATTAATGAAGAAAAAGGCTTTGATGCAAAGACAATTACCGATGCTGATATTGATACATATGGTTTAGGTGAATAATAAATTTTACAGACCAAAAACCGCAGTCGGGAGTCCCGGCTGCGGTTTTTGATAACGGGAGGAAAAGCCATGCAAGATAATACCTTGCTGCAAATGCGTAATATAGATAAGCTTTTTCCGGGAGTGAAGGCGTTAAGTAATGTGGATTTCACCTTAAGAAAGGGTGAGATTCATGCACTTATGGGAGAAAACGGTGCGGGAAAATCAACACTTATAAAAGTACTGACCGGTGTATATCAGATGGACGGCGGTGAGATCTTCGTCGAGGGCGAGAAGATTTCCATTCGTTCCCCTCAGGATGCACAGAATAACGGTATCAGTACGGTGTATCAGGAGATCACATTATGCCCTAATCTTACAGTAGCCGAGAATATGTTCATCGGTCGTGAGGAAGGCATTCTTGTAAACCGCAGAACAAGAGAAAAACTTGCAGCCAAACTGCTTGATGAACTCGGAATTCCCGCAAGAAGCACACAGCAGCTCGGAAGCTGTTCACTGGCTGTTCAGCAGATGGTTGCCATCGCACGTGCGGTTGATATGAAATGTAAGGTTCTCATTCTTGACGAGCCTACATCGTCACTTGATGACAAAGAAGTTAATATGCTTTTTGACCTTATGAGGGATCTTAAGAGTCAGGGAGTAGGAATCATATTTGTAACTCATTT
>JAEEGL011110537.1_pt1 | contig 11571 bp, 10 predicted proteins | sample 9134231 | NCBI WGS metagenome assembly JAEEGL01 (sample SAMN16246548, study PRJNA631951) | gut metagenome | biome: gut microbiome; feature: rumen; material: fiber-attached | host: Bos | place: Iran: Karaj | collected 2018-10 | reverse complement strand
TACGCAAACCCTGATAAAATCGAACTCAACAGCGAAAAAAAGAGCGTAAAGATTCTCAGCCAGAATATCAGCGTTGACATCACTTTCTTTAAGGAGGCGCTCTTCATGAAGCTCCTTCAGGCAAAACTTCCTAAAGAGAATTTCAACTACCTGATATTTATCGGAGACCGTCACGGAATGTGGCATCTGCCGAAACAGTATATCAGATGGTCGGTTTCTATTGACAACCCATACGCTGTAACAGAAAAGGCCAGAGGCGCAGTCAAACTCCTTCCAGAAGACGGATATTTTGTAATCACACGCAAAAACGAAAATCTTCTTATGGTCCGCCTTGACGACATCACATCCCAGATCCAAAGCAAATTCAACGGGCTCGCGGACGAAGCCGAAAAGAGTAAATACATGATGGAGATAAAGCAGAAATATTCAGACACGAAATACTTCTTTGATCCGATAAAAAAGGTCCTTTTCCAGCGTTTTGACACGCCTGTCGACTGGCGAACGGCATCTCAGGTCGAAAACAACCTCGCGGCGCTGGTTATCGATGAAACGGATCCGATGCGTGCAAGGATGCTCTCCTATTCGCTTTTTATATCCGACGAAGAGGGGCTTAAAGAACACGAAAAGGGGTTCCCTGATACGATTTTTGCGGTCCTGAAGAGCGATGACACTGTCTTTGTACCGCAGCATCACAAAGATCTTTTTATGACCGTAGAAGATATCAAAGATGCTAAAATCAAGGCAGACTACAAGGCAAGAGGCTTAAACCCAGACGGTTCTATTCCTGAGAAAAAATGAACAAATCCGAATACATACCGCTTTACTCCGTTTTGCGTCCGAAAAATCTGGAGGATGTCGTCGGGCAGAAGAATGTCATAAGGCTGATGCAATCCTTTTTACAGTCGAATTTTCTGCCTTCGATGATTTTTTTCGGTCCTCCCGGCACCGGAAAGACAACCGTTGCAAGGATCATTTCCGAGCTTTACGGAGCCAAACTTTACAAATTTTCGGCAGTTGTTGACGGCTCGGCGGATATAAAAAAACGGATCTATCACGACAGGGATTCCATTTTCTCGCAAAAACAGATCGTTTTTATTGACGAGATCCACCGTTTCAACAAGGCACAGCAGGATATTTTCCTGCCTATGATCGAAAATGACGGGATCATTTTTATCGGAGCCACAACCGAGAATCCCTCGTTTTACATCAACAACGCGCTTCTTTCGCGGGCACGCAGCGTCAAGTTCTCGAAAATCAGTCTGAGTGATATCGTCGAAGTCCTTCACAAGGCGGTAACTCATCTTCGCATAACCATTGACGACGAACTTCTTGAAATCATCGCCAAGGAGGCTTCGGGAGACCTCAGGATCGCAATCTCAATTTTGGAAAGCGCATATCATTTAAGCGATAAATCCGCGATTTCACGGGATCAGCTGATGAGTCTTCTCGAGAATCCGGTCCAGTACGACAAACATGACGACTATCACTACCGCACGATCTCCGCATTCATAAAAAGTCTCCGCGGAAGCGACAGCGACGCCGCGCTTTACTACATGATCAAGATGATAGAAGCCGGAGACGACCCGCTTTTTTTGCTCCGGAGGATGATAATTTTCGCGTCGGAGGATGTCGGGAACGCGGATCCGAAGGCTTTGGAAATGGCCGTTGCCGCGCTGGAGGCATTCAAGGCAGTCGGATTTCCGGAAGGCAAAATAATTTTAGCGCATATCGTCAATTACCTCTCGACCGCACCCAAAAGCAATGCAAGCTATCTCGGGCTCGCTGCGGCCGAAAGCTATTTCAAAGAGCATCCCGACCTTGAAATCCCGAGGTACCTGATAAACGACTCCTCGCTCACTCCTGGAGAAGACAACGGCAACTACCTCTATCCCCACGACTTTGAAAATCACTGGGTCGATCAGCGCTACTTCCCCGGCCACGACGATCCGCCTAAATTCTACAAAATGAAGCAGGTCGGCTATGAAGCCAAGCTTCTTTCTTACTGGGAAAAGATAAAAAAGAGCGGAAACGACTCCTCTGAATCAAAATAATTTGAGTTATTTTCTCAGATAGCCAAAATCTCCCGTCATTTGTGACATTACTGATTTCAAATGAGGAAAAAAAATGAAACAAACGTTCGCAGAAAAGATTTTTTCAAAAAAGGCCGGAAGAACTGTTGTTCCGGGAACAATCGTAACCTTAAAACCGGACTATGTTTTGACTCACGACAACACGGCGGCGATCTATTCCACCTTCAAAAAGATGGGCGGAGTAAAGGTCGACAACCCCGATCAGCTTTTGATCATTCTTGACCATATCGTTCCTGCCGCAAACGAAAAGGCGGCTCAGAACCACCAGACAATCAGAAAATTCGTGGCTGAGCAGGGAATCAAGAACTTTTACGATGTCGGTCGCGGCATCTGCCATCAGGTCGCAGTTGAAGAGGGATTCGGATTCCCCGGCAACTTCCTTGTCGGAAGCGACTCGCACACTGTAACCTACGGCGCGGTCGGAGCCTTTTCTACCGGTATCGGCAGAAGCGAAGCAGCCGGTATCTGGGCGACAGGCGAAATCTGGCTCAAGGTCCCGGAATCAATGAAGATCATCCTTCATGGAGAACCCAAGAAAAATGTCTTCCCGAAGGATGTCCTGCTCTACATCGCCATGAAAATAAAGGCGGACGGAGCTCTTTACAAGAGCATCGAATTCACCGGCGACTATATCGACAACCTTGATGTCGAAGGAAGAATGGTCTTTGCGAACATGTCTGTCGAAATCGGAGCAAAAAATGCTTACATGGCTCCCGACAAACACACGCAGGAGTACTTCACCCGCCGCGGTATCGCCTACGATCCTGTCAAAGCCGCAGAGCTTATACCCGATCCGGGTGCTGAATATACAGAAGTTCTTGAAATCAACGTAGCCGAAATCGACCCGATGGTTGCAAGACCGCACAGCGTCGACAATGTCTGCAGAGTCGCTGACGCCGGCAGGATCAAGGTCGACCAGGTACTTGTCGGGACCTGCACGAACGGCAGGATCGAGGATCTCAGGATCGTTGCAAAAATGCTTGAAAACAAAAAAATCGCCCAGGGAACAAGGCTTCTTGTCCTTCCGGCAAGCTCTGATGTCTACCTCCAGGCACTTCAGGAGCAGTACATCTTCAAAAATATAATCAATGCCGGCGGAATCATCCTGAACCCGGGCTGCGGTCCGTGTCTCGGCGCACACGAAGGCGTCATGGCTCCCGGTGAAGTCACAGTCAGCACGGCAAACAGAAACTTCAAGGGCAGAATGGGCTGCAACCAGGCAGATATTTATCTTGTAAGCCCTGCAACCGCTGCTGCAACGGCACTTAACGGATTCTTAACTGTTCCTGAACTTTAATTCCGAAACAAAAATCTTAGACATTCAGACGAGCTTTTATGTACTGCTCTCTCTCCCAAACTTCAGGATTGGGGATATTCTTTTGATTCAGCAGACCGATGAAATCACTTATTTTATTATAATTTTTCTTATCCATCCACTCTGCCAGCCCTTCGTTTGCCCGTTTGATGAAGTCAAAGCCGTCAGCATAGAGCGCACTTACGACCTGAGCGGCCGATGCACCTGCAAGCAGGACCTTGATCACATCCGCTGTTGAGTGGATCCCCTTCGAGCCGGCGATCGTCATCTTGGTAATTCCTGAAATCAGGCTGATCCAACGAAGCGTCTCGGTTACATCGTTCGGCGACGAGAGGCTGTATCCCGGCGTAAGCGTCTCAGAATCGATATCGATATCGATCTGGTAGAAACGGTTGAAAAGAACGATGCTCTGGACTTTCGAAAATTCAATCATCTTTACGAATCTTGAAATATTGGTGAAATTCTGCCCGAGTTTGACCGCAACCGGAATTTTAACAGCCGATTTTACAGCCTTGACGACCTCCATATAGTCCTGCAGGATGTTTTCCGAGCTCTCCTGAGGATCGACCGTAACACGGCTGATATTAAGCTCAAGAGCGTCTGCACCGGCAGCTTCGATTTTTGAAGCGAAATCGACCCAGTATTCGTTGTTGATGCAGTTGACGCTGGCAATAACCGGAATAGAAATTTCACTCTTTGCCTCACGGATAAGCTTCAAATAGTTTTCCGGTCCGAAATGCATACTCATCTGAGAGATATATTCGAACGCTTCTGTATGAAAAGACGAATAAAATCCGCTTGTTGCCGTTTTAATCTTCTCTTCGATGATCTCCTCTTCGGAAAGAGACTTCAAAACAACCGCGCCGGCACCTGCGGCCTCGATTCTCTTAAGGTTGTCAACATTGTCGGTCAAACCGCATGAACCCGCGATCAAAGGACTTTTCAGATTAAGTCCCATGTAGGTTGTTGAAATGTCACTCATTTTTTACTCCATAAAAAAAGGTTGATGACACATTCTATACAAAAGCATTGAATGTCAAATTGTTATGGTTTTACCCAGTCGCTTAAAAAATCGGCATCGACAGATCCTGTATGAACCTTTTTTATCACGCCGTTTTCAATCAAAAGTGTCGTCGGCAAAGCCGAAATATACAGCTTATCAAAAAATTCATCATCCATAACAAGGCTTTTAAAACCTGGAGTGATCCCCCTGTATGCCTCGATTTTAAAAGGTTTTTTTATTGCGCCGTAAACCGTCATGCGACCGGATGCCTTCTTGAAAACAGGCATCTCTTCCAGACAAGCGGGACACCAGGTAGCCCAGAGGTTCAAAACGACAATCCCCTTTGAAAGGTCTATAGACGAAACATCGTTGTTCTCCGGATTTATACCTGAAATTTCAATTAGTTCTGTACCTGGCAGTAAAATGGACGCCCCGAAAAAAGAATAAAAATTGAAACCAAGCAGCAAAAGAACAGCAATGACAACAAGTATCGTCGTCTTTTTTGAATCTTTGCCTTTTTCAGTCGGTTCAGCCATTTTTACTACTTGATGTTTACGTTAAACGTGCCGAGGATAAAGCGTTTCTGACCGTCATTGAAGGAGTCCTTGTCGATAGACATACGTCCTTTTTTGTTGTAAAATCCGGTATAGATCTTAACTCCGCCGCCCGGATGCCCCTTCGGAATCTCCTCTTCGATCTCCTCTTTCAGGATCATCCCCTCTTCCCACTTCGTTGTCGGGAAATAGCCCTTCTGCGGATAGTCATCATGCTTGAAAGAGCTCGGAAGAACACCGTTGTAAACATCGAAATGGAAGAAGAGCTGCCAGTTCTCCTCCATTTTTTTCAAAACTTTGTAGTAAACGGTCAGAACGAGCTTTTCTCCCGGATCGAAACGTTTCTTGTTTATTTTGTAACCCATGATCTCAAGCGTTTTGTTGCCGACAGTCGAGTTGATTTTTATCATATCCTTCGGCAGATCCTTCTCTTCCACCAGATTCGACTTCCAAAGCTCCGAATAATCCTTGTCCTTATCCTTCATTGAAACCGTGTACATTTCGATTTCCATGTAGGTATCGATCTTGTCGTCGGCGATCTTCGTCATAAGAATCCCGAGTTTGTCAAAGAGCGCTGCGCGAAGTTCAGATGCCTTATTAACCTTTGTCGTGATGAAAATCGTAGATTTCGGATGCTTCTTGATAAGGTTTATGATCTGGTCTGTCTTCGTGAAACGGTGAAGTGTTTCGCCTGTTCCCAAATAAAAATACATAGAGCGGTTTTTCCAGTTGTCGTAGTCGACGATCTGGTCGCCGGGCTGTTTCTGAGCCTTGTAGGTCTCGACAAGGTGCTTCGGCGTGAAGACCTCAAGCATATTCGGAACCCAGTAGAAGTTGATATAGCAGCTCCAGGCAACAGTTGTCAGCACAAAGACTGCCAGAGAGCATTTCATAAGCATTTTTGAGGTCGGTTTTATAACCGGAAGGAAGGCTGAAACAGCCAGAAGCGGAGTAAAAACATAGAGGTAAGGCACCATGTCGAATACCCTGCCGAACCAGTTCTGGACGTGGTGAGTCGTTATGATATATATCAGATTAGCATAGTTTAAGCCTGTCCCGAGATCCTTTGCGATAAGCGCGATCAGAAGAGCAGCGATAAGACCGATAAGAGGATAAGCCCTTGCTGTGGTTTCATCGTCCAGAACAGAGATAAAGCAATCTGCAAGGATCATCGCCATATATGGAACTATCGGGAAGATGTAGTGCGGGAATTTTGTCGCTGCGAGGGTATAAAGGGCAAACAAAAAGAAGAAGTTAAGCAAAACGAAAGCCGTTTCCCTGACTATCTTTGCCCTCTTGACAGCGAGGAAAAGCGCCGGAAAAATGAAACCTATCCACGGAAAAGCGCCGATACTCAGCTGCCAGATATAAAAATCGAGAGGTCCGTCCGGCTTGTCGATCGTCCCCTCAAGACGACCGAAGTGATGCTCGAGGAAAAATTCATTGTAAAACGGGACTCCGTGTTTGATGCCCATGTAGATATACCATGGAGCAGCGACCAGAACAAAGATGCCGATTCCTTCAAAAATTCTCAGAGATACCAAATATTTCCACAAATTCTTGCAGAAAGCGGCAAATCCGAGTTTTCCGTCGAAATTAACAATATACCAGAGAAGAAGAACCGCACCTGGAATACAGAATGCAAGAAGTCCCTTCGTGAGCATTCCCAATCCCATGAAAACATAAGCGATCCTGAGGATTTTTTTGTCCTTGTCCCGCTCTCCGATATAGAGAAATCCTGTAGCTCCGGTCAAAAACGTCACAAAAGTTATATCCCACATGAACTGCCTTGAAATAAGGTATGTGAACGGGATGAAAATCGTAATAAATCCGGTAAAAAGCGCCTTTCTCGGGTCATTGAAAAGACGCAGAGTGATATAATGGACAAGCAGCACGAACAAAATCCCGTTGATTGCGAACGGAAGCCTGAGCGCAAGTTCCGTCGGTCCTAAAAGCTTGATAAACGGGAAAACCATCCAGAAACAGAAGATCGGCTTTGACCAGAAGTTGTGCTTGCTGAGGTAAAACGGATCTAGCAACCAGTCCTACGAGTACTTTTACAGCAGCTACACAGCATCTCTTCCGTAGTGTGGCTCCTCCTGGCCCAGAACGGGATAACTACCGAGCATAGGAAGAAGAACAAGCGCCGAAACAACAGCGAGAAAAATATTCGGATGCTTTAAAATTGCCTGAAAAAAGTTATTGTCGTTATCCATCATAGCCTCACGTTATCAAAAAAACGGCTGATTATAGGTTTTACATCCTCCAATTCAAATTATTAGCGAATGTTACTCATGAAAAAACTTGAAACGGGCTTATATCCCGAATGCAGATTCTTAGTCGAGAATTATGCGTGAATGAGTTTCGTATTTGATTTGGTGCTGATCACAGAAAGTCGAGACACCGCATAATTCGAGATGTTCTCCGAATTTTTCTATTATCATTTCGGACAAACTCCCGTTTAACCCGTTTGCCTGAAGAACATCCATCAATTTTTTGCGGTTTATACGATCAAAAATATAGGTAAATTCGTAGTCAGCACCTCCGAAAGCCTCGACATTGTAATCCGTGCAGGATATTGAAAGAGTTGTTTCGGAATCTTTTACAATAGCCTTTCCTAATGACATTGTTCCTCCATTTTAACCGATTTTTTTAGCTGTTTCGAGCATACTGCCGATCTGGTAGCCGAGCAGCCATGCCGCGTTAGTGTATTCAGGAATTTCTTTTAAAACATTCAGCAGTTTCGGATAATAAGTTTCAGTTTCTTCAATGTACTGGCGTATTTTTTCCGGTGAAAAACCTGTCGCCATACCGCTCACATTGTTGCATCTGTCAACGCATTTCACGAAACAGGCCTTGGGATTTTTTGCAATCGCATCGTAATATTCGTTTTCGGAAAAATCGTTTTTTGGTTTTGTTACCAGACGCACGATTTCCTGTGCTTCACGGCATACCGGAAGATTTTCGGGCTGCACTCCGCAGTCTTCCGCCACATCGTGCAGAAGAACTGCCGCGATCAGAATATCATCGTTCACTCCCATTGCCAGAGCCTGACTCGCCATAGTCATCGGGTGGGTAATATAGGGGATCCCAAGCTCTTTCGGCTTTCTTAACTGTCCTTCATGCTTTTCTTCGGCGAATTCCAAAGCACGCAGACTTTCAGGAAATTCACTGTTATTCAGTCTGCTTTTCAGAAAACAATCGAGTGAGTTTTGAGATTCTTTAAAAATCATTTTTTTCTCCGTCACAAAAATCAAGGCATTATACACAAAATTCAGAAAAATTAGTTTTTCTGCATATAAATTCAGTTTTTTTAATGCAGATAAAGTCAATTATGTGCAGATTTATGTGCAGAAAAAGTCAAGTATCTGCATATTTTTTTGTGATTTATGTGCAGATTCTTAATCGGGAATTTCGTTCAAATCGGGATATTTTGCGGAAATGTTCTTATCGAACTTCTTCATAGAGCGTTACTCCCTCGTTTTTTATTATTTCCGCCAGTTCGTTATTTGAATTCTGGTTCAGATCCAACACATCGTATTGCAGCAAAGTCGATGTTTCTTCCTCGACAAGCAGCCTGAACATGTCGATGTCGCCGCCTTCCGCAGCCAGATCGATGTCGCTCGCTCTGCCGAAATCGCCTCTTGCACGCGAACCGAAAAGAACGACCTTTTCAACGCCGCAGCGTTTTGCAAGTTCCGCGATTTCTTCGGTAACTTTTGCTTTTATGCCGGTATCTTTTTCAGAAATTGCCATGAGTTTTATTTTACTCTCCAGTATTAAGAGGTTCTAATTTGAATATTAACTCCGATTTATCCTTGTCATATATATCAAAAAGTCGGTTTAGGATGCGAATTTTTGTATTTGTATCATTGTGTATATGCAAGTATAAACTTGATGAAATTTGTTTCCAATCAGAGTCTTTTTGTTCTGTCGAAAATTGAATGTCTGGAATGGTATTTGCAGATGCTATATTGTGCATTACGGAGTAATCTTCAACATATAATTGTTTGGTAACATCTATAAACATATCAACCCATTTCGCTTTTTGATCGATGGAATTACCGTAAGTAAATGAAATGAGTTTTCTCTTGGTTAAATCAGCTGAATCTTCTAATGTAATTTCGTCAAGTTGTTGCTCCTTAGGAATGAAATTTGTTTCTGGATATTCCCATAACTTTAAAGATAATTTAGATAATTCTTCCCAACGTTTATCCATTTCATCTTCAGTCCACTTTTCAAAGTCCAAAAGAATTTTATTAAGATTAAGCCCACTCTCTTTAAATCCTTTTTCACAAGTTTTCTTTTCTTGAAATAAATTGTTGCTGTATTTTGAATTATATCCAGTCAGTGTTAGATTTGGTAGTGTGTTGAGGCGTGTATTGAATATTTGTTCCCAATTTTCTCCTAGTTCTTGTTTCCATGCAGGCGAAAGTGTTTGAGGCATAATGTGTTCTATCGTAAGTTCTTTTCTTCCCATCATCTCAATTACATTGACACGTTCGACAGTATCAGTATTTTCCAACCTGTCAAAAATATATTTTTTATCTTTTTGTTGCATATGGTATACATCACGGTTTTTTATTGATTGTTTGAATTCTTCATCATTGGGGAAAGCGGCCCGGCCATTCTTATGTTCTAAAATATAAATGATAGTGTCTGCATAGGAATATGTGAGCTTTTGTCTCATAACATCAGAATCAAGAGTAGAAAAAATTTTGTTTAATGAATTTGTTGGATATCCGCACATAATTCTTCTAAAAATATATGATTCAAGGCATAGCATAGAGCTGAGTACATCTTCTTCGGAAATTTCTGATTTTTCTAGTCGGTAAAATAATATTAGCAAGAAAGGGTATGTTACGGACATATCAATCAAATTTAGTCTTTTTAAAACAGCAGCAATCTTTGGAGTTTTATATGAGTATGTCACAATTGTTTTGTAAATATTGGCAAAATGCAACATGTCTTCCAAAATTAATTTGTAAACAACTTCTAGTTTTTTGGTTTCTTTGCCTATTTCTTTTTGTACATAATTTTTGAATTCGACATAAACGGCATCAATTCTTGGAATTTCCTTTTGTTTTACAGTCAAATAATTGCGTATGAATTCGCTGACATGATATGAAGTGCATTTTTCTATTTTGTTCCAATATCGGTTATAGTATTCATCCTGAATTTTTGACTCTAAGCCCATTAATATAAAATTGCGAATTTTATCGGCTTCGCTTAAAGCTAATCCAGTAGAGTTTAAGCTTTCAAAAATAAGTTGAGGGTTTTCATCAGGTGCAACAAAAATGCCAATAATTTGTAATTTTGAGATGGCATCATACAACTCATCTACGGTTATTTCTTTTTGTTGAATGCGATTGTAAAAATAAAAATAGTTGGTGGTAATATTGGAGTCAATAAATTCAGAATCATTACCTGTAACAAGTCGATCAAATGCATCACAATCATCTTTAGTTGGCTTTAAACGCAATTTTCGTTCTTCTTTGCTAAATTTGTTTACAATATATGTTTCCTCGATTTCAGCAGCAAGATCTTGATTTTTTGAAAATAAAATATTTTTCTTCAGTAGATTTATCATAGCAATATATAAAAGGGAAATAGTTGTGATTCTTTGCTGTCCATCAATGATGATATATGTTCTGTCTTGATCCTTGGCTGAAGTGGAAACTATGCTACCAAAGAAATGAGATTGTCTTTTAGAATGAATAGTTTCGACAAGATCGTTAAATAACTGTTCACACTGTTTTTCTGACCAGTCATAATTACGCTGATAAACCGGAATTATAAAACGATTTTTAGCTCCATCTAAAAATTCATTAAGATATTGTTCGTTTCCTTTCATTTTTTACCTCCAAATAACAATATAATCAAATTACCAAATCGAATTACAAGATATATTTTTTATCCGAAAACTTCTAAAATACAAGAATAAGATGTCTTTTTGCTCTGCGATAAATTTGGTGTTTTCAGGCCACATATCGGCTCTGAAAAAGTTCAGACACGTCTGAATTTTTAGATATCTAGCCATGATTTATCTCCTATTTTCCCTTAAATTCCTCAATCTGCTGCCGGATGTTTTCGATATGAAGGCGAAGCATGAAATCGATGAAGGTTTTTGAATTGCCGCTATCCTGAGCGTCAGCGAGAGCCTGTATGTATTCGGCGCGGTTTTCTTTTTTGACGATGCTGGGGATAACGCCGGCTTCGCGCTGGATCATGTTCATGACAAGGCGCGACATTCTGCCGTTTCCGTCAGCCCACGGATGGATCGCCGCAAGCTGATAGTGCGCTTCAAAACTGAGTTCATAGATTCCCTGCATATCGGCGGTTGTCATTTTTTTGCGTTCGTTATTGAGCCAGTCGCAGAAATTCTTTAGTTTTTCCGGCACTTTCTGCCATGCAAGGTAGGATTTTCCGCCGCGTCCGGCACTTACGTTCAAAAGTCTGAGTTCGCCTTTTGCGGAAGAGAAGTCTCCGGCGAGAGTTTTGTATTCCGATCCTGTGTTTTTCATCACGATAGCGGCGAGGCTGCACAAAAGTTCCGGAGAAAAATCGGCGTGTTCCTTCGCATAGACAAAACTCTGCTCGTAAGCGGCT
>JAEEGL011057265.1_pt1 | contig 11571 bp, 6 predicted proteins | sample 9134231 | NCBI WGS metagenome assembly JAEEGL01 (sample SAMN16246548, study PRJNA631951) | gut metagenome | biome: gut microbiome; feature: rumen; material: fiber-attached | host: Bos | place: Iran: Karaj | collected 2018-10 | reverse complement strand
GAGCAGATGCCGCACACGCGCTCCACCAGCACCAGGGTCTGGATGGCGTTGCGCTCGGTGGCGAGCTTCTCAATGCCGCGGTGGTTGTAGCCGACGAAGCATTCCGCGTCCTTGATGATCTCGCCCTCGGTGTAGAGCTTGGCGTGGATCGGCTCCTCCAATGCGGGATGGTAAGGTCCGATGGGGACGATATAGCTCATTTCCCGGCCTCCTTTGTGTTTTTCTCCACCAGCTCGCTCAGCGGCGTGACCATGATCTGGCCGCGGCCCTGGGTCTCCAGCAGATCCTCGGGCAGGAAGAGACGCTGGCTCATATCCAGCCCCTCGAACTCCACGCCGAACAGCTCGTTGATCTCACGCTCCGCCCAGGTGGCGGCGGTGTCGTAGATCTCGCCGATGGAGGGGAGGAGCATTTCGCCTACCACATGGTAGGACTCGATGACGGGCTCCACCGCGTAGTCCCAGGAGACGTCCAGCAGCCCTTCCTTGTTCAGGAAAGCGTGGATCATCACCAGGTAGACGTTCTGCCTGCGCATGCGCTCGGCGATCGGAACGATCTGGTCTTTGCTGATGTCGATGCGTTTGTACTCTTGCAAAATCCATCACCTCTCGTTTATGATGCGTACTTTTATATAAAATATATTTGCTGACGGTTTTCGGTGCCCGGGACGGCTCAGCAGATCCGCGGAAGCTGCGCGCCGGCGAGCTTCTGCAGAACTCTCCTGCCGCCGAGGGCGGTCTTCATGAGCACCTTTCCGGGCGCGTTGGCGGTCACGACGCCGATCTGCGCGGCGTTTTCGCCCTCGGGCAGCGCGCGCATGGCGGCGAGCAGCTTTTCCGCGTCTTCCTGTGCGGCGACGCAGAGCAGCTTGCCCTCGTTGGCGCAGTAGAGGGGCTCGAGCCCCAGCATGGCGCAGGCGGCCTTCACCGCGGGGCGGACGGGGATCGCGCCTTCCGCAAGCTCGATCCCGAGGCTCGTCCCCTCCACGAACTCGTTGAGAGTGGTGGCGACGCCGCCGCGCGTCGGATCGCGCAGCACGCGCACCGCGGCGCCGGTGTCGAGGATCGCGGCGCACAGGCGGTTGAGCGGCGCGCAGTCGCTCGTAAGCTCGGTCTGCATCATGCCGCTTCGCGCGAGCATCACGGCGGTGCCGTGGTCGCCCGCGGTGCCGGAGATTAGCACCGCGTCCCCCTCCCGGAGCTTCGCCGGGCTGAGACCGGGGTATTTGAGAAAGCCGATGCCGGCGGTGTTGATATAGAGCTTGTCGCCCCGGCCGCGCTCGACGACCTTGGTGTCGCCGGTCACGACCTGCACGCCCGCCTGCGCGCAGGCGGCCTTCATCGAGGCGATGACGCGCGAGAGCGCCGCCATGGGCAGGCCTTCTTCGATAATGAAGGAGCAGCTCAGATATTTCGGCTCGGCGCCGCAGACGGCCACGTCGTTGACCGTGCCGCAGACGGCGAGCTTACCGATGTCCCCGCCGGGGAAGAAGATCGGGTCGACCACGAAACTGTCCGTGGAAAAGACCAGGTCCCCGAGGATCGCCCCGTCGGTCAGGGCGTTGAGCGCGGGGTTCGAGAGCGCGGGGAGGATGCTGTTTTCGATGAGGCGCGCCGTCTTTTTCCCGCCGCTGCCGTAGTCAAGGGTTATGATTTCGTCCATTGTACGTATGATCCAACCTTGGTGCTTTGTAAATGAATAACGAATGGTGAAAAATGAATAATTGAGGGGTCGCTTCGCGACGGTTATGATCCGTTCGCCTTCGGCGAACACCAGTAGTATTCATTCTTCGCTATTCACGGTATCTGGTATTTGTACCACGCGGCGCAGGCACCCTCGGAGGAGACCATGCAGGGCCCCACCGGGTCCTCCGGCGTGCAGCGTTTTCCGAACAGCGGGCAGCGCGGCGGCTCGCGCATACCGGTGATCACCTCGCCGCAGCGGCAGGCCGTGGGCTTTTCCGCACCGACGGTGACCCCGAATTTTTTCTCCGCGTCGAAGGCGGCCCATTCCTCCCGCAAGCCGAGGCCGCTCGCCGGGATCTCGCCCAGCCCGCGCCAGAGCTCGCGCCGGGGGGCGAAGCAGCGGCCCATCATGGCCTTCGCGAGCCGGTTCCCCTCCGGGCGCACGGCCCGGGGATATGCGTTCTCCAGGCGCGGCTCGCCGTCGGCGATCTGCATTAAAAGCCGGCAGAGCGCGAACAGGATGTCCCCGCTCTCAAAGCCGCTGATGACCGCCGGCATGCGGCAGGACGCCGGCAGGAAGCGGAAGCCCTCCTCGCCGAGGATCGTCGCCACGTGGCCGGGGCAGAGAAAGCCCTGGACGTTGAAGCCCTCCGTGCCCATCAGGGCGCGCAGCGCGGGCTCCACGGTCTTGAGCATGGACCAGACGGAGAAGTTTTTCAGCCCCCGCTCCCCGGCGGCGAGCACGGCGGCGGCGGTGCCGGGGGCGGTGGTCTCAAAGCCCACGCCGAGGAACACCACCTCTTTGTGGAGGTTTTTCGCCGCGATCTCCAGCGCGTCCATCGGCGAGTAGCAAATCCGCACGTCCGCCCCCAGCGCCCGGCGGCGCTGCAGACTGTCCCCCGGCGTGCTTCCGGGGACGCGGATCATGTCGCCGTAGCTGGCGAGGATGAGGTTTTTGTCCATCGAGAGGGCGAGCACCGCGTCAATGACCTCCGCGGGGGTCACACAGACCGGGCAGCCCGGCCCGCTCAAAAGCTTGACGTTTTCGGGCAGGAGGCTCCGGATCCCCGCCTCGGCGATGGCCATTGTGTGGGTGCCGCAGACCTCCATGATCCGCACGTCGCCCAGAGGCAGCGCCCGGATCTCGCGCAGCAGCGTTTCAGCGGAGGGCATCTTCCAGCTCCTCCCAGGACGCCAGGTCCTCGAGCGCCTGCTGTTCCGGCAGCCGCTCAATGGCAAAGCCCGCGTGGACGATCACGTAATCGCCGACCTTCGGTTCCTCGATGAAATCCACCCGGACCCTGCGCCGGACGCCCATCGCATCCCCCACGGCCTCCTTGCCGTTCACTTCTATCAACTTTAAGGGTACTGCAAGACACATAAGAAATACCTTTTCTGAAGGAAGAATAAAGCAGGAAGAATGAAAAACGCGGGGCCGCTGCGAGGCGGTTTCCGTCCGTTCGCGGAAGGCGAACCCCTTATGGATTCATGCTTCCTTCTTGCTTTTTTCGTTTAGTACCGTGACCTGTCCCAACGCGATCCCCTCGTCGTTGCAGGAGACGCGGCTGTGGTGCCAGGGCGTCAGGCCCCGCGCACGCAGCAGCCCGGGCAGGCGGCGCATCAGGTACATATTCTGGAAGCTGCCGCCGGAGAGCACCACGTCGCGCAGACCCGTTTTCCGGGAAGCCTCCTCCGCCTGCTCGCAGGCGAAGAGCAGCAGCGTGTTCATGAATTTCGCGGCTTTGTGCGAGACGTCCGCGCCGTCTTCGCAAAGGGCGCGCAGCATCGGCCGCCAGTCGAAGCGGAGGGGCGTTCCGCTCAGCGCGAAGGGATACGCGCCGGACTCGTCCGGCGCCGCGGCGGCCTCCAGCAGCACCGCGCCCTGTCCTTCGTAGCTCGCACGGGTCTTGACGCCGAGGATCGCGGCCACGCCGTCGAAGAGCCGGCCCATGCCGGAGGAGAGCGGGCAGTTGAGCCCCTGCGCCAGCATGGCCTCCCAGACCGCGTTCCCGGGCCGGTCCAGCCCGGCGTCCCGCAGGAGCGCCCAGGCCACCCGGTCGAGCTCCTTCGTCGCGAGATCGCCGCCGATCAGAGGGATCGGGCGGATCGAGCCGAAGCGCTCGAAGCCCGCGAAGTCCCCGACAAGGCATTCGCCGCCCCAGATGCTGCCGTCCGTGCCGAGGCCGGTGCCGTCCCAGATGAGGCCGATCACCGGGTCGCGCAGGCCGTTGTCCGCCATGCAGGAGGCGAGGTGCGCGTGGTGGTGCTGCACCTGCACGAGCGGCAGGCCCTCCCGCTCGCTGCGCTCCTTCGCGTAACCGGTCGAGAGATAGTCCGGATGCAGATCACAGGCGAGCGCCTCGGGGCGGATATCAAACAGACGCTCAAAATGGGCGATCTGCTGTTCGTAGTTTTCCAGCGTCTCGAAATTCTTCAGATCTCCGAGGTGCTGGCTCGGGAAGGCGTAGTCTCCCTTGGTCAGGCAGAAGCCCGCCTTCTGCTCGGCTCCGCAGGCGAGCAGACCGCTCCGTACGCGCGCCAGCCGGACGGGATAGGGCGCGTAGCCCCGCGAGCGCCGGGCCGGGTATTCCTTCCCGTCCAGCACCCAGCAGAGCGAATCGTCGCAGCGGGTCTGGATCTCGCGGTCGTGGAGCAGAAAGCCGTCCGCGATGCCGGAAAGCCGTTCGAGCGCTTCGTCGTTTTTATAGACGATGGGCGTGTCGGACAGGTTTGCGCTCGTCATCACGAGCCTGTCGATATCGTCCCCGAAGAGGAGGACGTGCAGCGGCGTATAGGGCAGCATCACGCCCACATAGCCGTTTTCACTCAGGTGCGTCAGCCCCGGCGCCTTCTTCTTGAGCAGCACGATCGGCCGCTGCCAGCTCTCCAGGATGCGCGCCTCGTCCTCGCTCACCTCGCAGATCGCCCTGGCGCAGCTCAGGTCGCGGCACATGACGGCGAAGGGCTTCTCGTCGCGCTGCTTGCACCGCCGCAGCCGGGAGACGACCGCCGGATCGCCGCAGGAGCAGGCGAGATGCACGCCGCCGAGGCCCTTGACGGCCACGATCTTCCCGGCCCTGAGCATCTCGCGGGCAGCCTTCAGCGCCGCCTCGTCCCCGTCGGTACGCGCGCCCTCCGCGTCCCGGAACCAGAGATGCGGCCCGCAGACCGGGCAGCAGTCCGGCTGGGCGTGGTAGCGGCGGTTTTCGATGTCGTGGTATTCCCGCTCGCAGTCGGGACACATGGGGAAGCGCCCCATGGAGGTGAGAGGACGGTCGTAGGGCACGTCTTTGATGATGGTGAAGCGGGGGCCGCAGTTGGTGCAGTTGAGGAAGGGGTAGCGGTATCGCCGGTCGCCCGGATCGAGCAGCTCCTTCCGGCAGTCCTCACAGAGACAGACGTCCGGGGAGATGAGGGTGTTGCGCTCCTTTTCCACCAGACTCGGCAGGATCGAGAAGCCCTCACAGCCCTCGACCGGCAGGCCCCAACGGGGCTCCACGCGCTCGATGACGGCCAGCTTCGGCGCCCGGTGGGGAAGCGCTTCCAGAAACGCTTCCAGCGCCGCGCGCTCGCCCTCCAGCTCCAGCACCACGCCGGAGGAGCTGTTGCGGATCGTGCCGCTCAGCCCGCGCTCGCGTATCTCGCGGTGCATGAAGGGGCGAAAGCCAACGCCCTGTACGATCCCGTGGATCTCGATCTTCAGGTGCTCCAAAGCCGCCTCCGAAACGATTGTTATGAATCAGACAATATTGTATTCCTAAATGTATCCGATTGCAACCTTTTTCCTGTCTGACTTCCCGAATAGTTATTATATGATGAATCTCGCCGCAATGCAAGAATCGTGGAAAAATTGTCAGGTGAGGCGGGAGGGAGCGCGCTTGTTTTGCGCTTGCTGTCTTTCCGAGGCGGAAGCGCCGTCGAAGAAGTCCGGCTCGGACTTCTTCGACAAGCAGACCGGCGGACAGCCCGAAAGGGCTGCCCGCCGGCGGGACTGTATGCGTGATGGGGGGCGCGGAGGCAGGGCCGCGCTCAGCGGGTCCGGAGCTTCCGGCAGGTCGCGACCGCCGCGCCCAGGGAGACGGCGGCGAGCAGGGCGAAGCCGTAGAGCAGCGGGGAATCGCCCGTCTTCGGGGCGGTCTTTCCGTCCGGCTTTCCGGGCGTCGTCCGGCCGACGGGCGCTTCCGCCCTGGCCTGCGCCGTTCCCGGGCCGTCCGGGTCGGTGGGATCCGTCGATTTCCCGGTGGCGGTGGCGACGTTCACGACCTTGCCGGCCTCGGCGTCCTTCTGCGTCGCGACGTAGCGATCCGTCAGCACGCTGCTGGTCTCGCCCGGCCGGAGTGTTCCCACCTGCCAGCGGCTGCCCGTCAGGTCGTCCGTCACGACGACGTCCGTCAGGGTGACGATGCCGTCGTTGGTGACGGTGATCGCATACTCGATCTGCTCGCCCGCGACGAAGAATTTTCCGTTGGCGGGCTTGTTGGCGACCGATTTATACACCGTCAGATGGCTGTACGGCGCCTCGGTCGGATCTTCCACGCGCGCGGGCTCCACAGGGATCCGGCCCGCCTCGGCGGTGGCGACGTTCACGACCTTGCCGGCCAGCACGTCGGCCTCGGTCACCACGTGGGAGGTCTCAAAGGTCCTCGTCTCGCCGACGCGGATCTTCGCGATTTCAAAGCGGTTGCCGGTCATTTCGTCGATGACCGTGACGTTGCTGACGGGCACGGTGCCGTAGGCCGTCAGGCGGATCCGGTAGCGGATCGTCTCCCCGAAGGTGTAGGCTTTCCCGTCGGCGGGCAGGCTGACCGTCTCTTTTTCGAGCTTCAGCTTCTGCCAATGCGCCGTCAGCAGGGTGTCCTTATAGCCCATCGTATAGTGCGTCCCCTCCAGGGTTGACGCGCTGTCCACGGGCGTGAGCGTCCATCCGGCGAATACGTAACCCGCCCAGACGGGATCTTCGATCTCCTTGGTCTCCAGATAGTCCATCTCGAAGACGGAGCGGTTCCCGGTCCCGCCCCAGGTGCCGCCGTTGGGATCGACGGTGAGCTTGTAGCGGTTGGCCTTCCAGACGCCGTAGAGGTCGTTGGCCGAGCGGTTATCGATGCCCGCTTCCTTGCCCGGGAGGTAATCCACACTGCCGTCGGCGCTCCGGCTCCAGCCCTGGAAGGTGAAGCCGTTCACGGCGAAGGAGAATTCCTCCGCCGCGGCGATGAGCAGATCGCCGTTGTTGACCTTTACGACCGTCGCCTCGCTGTCAGCCTTGCCGGTGACCGCCGGGTAGTTGGCGTGGTAGGTCAGGGACGCGTCCGCGGGCGCCTCGTCGTACACCGCCTTGAAGATGCACTTGTCGTTCTCGTCGGCGACGATCGAGACGGCGCTTCCGGCCTTGAAGACGGAGGCGGTGCCCGCGAGCTGCCAGCCGATGAAGTAGAAGTTCTCGTCCACGGTCTCCGGCGCGCCGCGCAGGATGACGCCCGTGCCGTCCAGATGCTTCTCGGGGTCGACGGAGAGCTTGCCGCCGTCCGCGAAGGAGCCGTGCGCCATGGCGTCGTACTCTACCTGGACGCTTGCCATGCTGATCCATCTGGCCTTCAGGTTTACGTCGCGGACAAGATTCGTGTTCTCAAAGTCGAAGGGCTTGCCGGCCTGCGTGCCGTCGGCGTAGACCCACCTGTCGAACTGGTAACCGGCGCGCTCGTTCAGGCCGGGGATCTCGTCGGTCGGGTACAGGGAATCCTTGAGCTTCTCAAAGCTCCTGGCGGCGCTGGCGCCGTCGGTAAAGGAGCCGCCGTTCGGGTCGAAGCTGACGTTCACGGTGCCGCTCTTTTTCCAGTGAGCCTCCCGAACCGTGTTCATCGCGGGCATGAGCTCGTTTTCGTAGGGCGGGAGCATCGAGCCGTCCTCGTAGGTGATCTGATTGCCGTCGGTGTCGAACCAGCCGAGGAAATCATATCCCGCCTTCTGCGGGACGGCGTAATACTTCGTGATGGCGGCCTCGCATTTGATCTTCTCCTCGCCCTCCTTCGAGAGCGCGGTATAGTTGGCGATGTAATCGGCGCTGCCCGTCTCGTCCTTGAAGATCAGATCGAACCTTCTGCGCAGGTAGTACCAGTTGTAAACGAGGGCATAGACCGTACCGTCGATGTCCACGTCCGTCTGCATGACGACGGGGTGTTCCTCGCTCGGACGGGTGGGGTTGCGGACGTCGCCGGGATTGTCCGCCAGCACCAGATACTTGGTGGAGTTGGAGGGGAGGTAGGACGTGTTCTTCGCACGCATCTTGTTGTCGGTAAGAGGAGGGGCGAACTCGTCGTTCTCGGCGTTCTCATACCAGTAATTGAACTGCATAGGGACCATTTCCCGGGAGTAGATCGCGTAGAAGCTGTCGCCCTTCGCCATCTCGTCGATCCAGTAATAGGGAATGGAGTTTCTCGTGGTGTTGGTGTAGAAGCCGTAGATCGTGCGCAGGGGGCAGGCCCAGCCGTAGCAGAAGGCCGGGGGATCGATATTCTCCCCGTACAGCTCGATGACCGGTGTGACGTCGGTAACGCGCTCGCCCAGAACGGCGTTGATCTGATAGCTGCCGTTTCCGTTCTCATCGGGAAGGATGACGCCGTCCCGGTTGGTCCTGATGCTGAACTTGACCGTCCCGTCGTTGGCTGTGTAGGGGCCCCAGGTCCAGCGGAAGGTATAGACGTGGAGGCGGAAATAGACGTTGACCTCCGTGGAGCCGTCGCCCGCGACCTCTTTCTCCGCGGAGCGGTAGAAATCATAGTACTTGGGGACGGTGACGCTGCCCGGCATATCCGTCTCCTCGACCTTGACGATGCTGCCCGTCAGCGCCGTGGCCTGACCCGCGGCGTAACGGGACCAGAGCGCCTTGCTCTCGTCAAAGCTGCCGTCCGCGCCCATCGCGTCGTGCGTGCCGGTGGGGCCGTTGCTCAGGATCTCCGTCCAGTAGATCACGTTGTAGGTGACCTCGATCGGCGCCCAGTGGGCGAAGAGCTTTGTGTTCGCGCTCAGCGTGCTGCCGAAGCTGAACTTCTCGCCGCCGTCCTTCTCGGTGAACCAGCCGAGGAATTGGTATCCGACTCTCACCGCATCGCCCGGATCGACCGTCGTGTCGTCGGGGTAGAGGTACTGGGGCGTCACGATGCTCGCCCGGTTCACGCTGCTGTCGTTGGAATCAAAGTACAGGCTGTGTCCCGCCTCGATCACGGGGTAGAGATCGAGAGAGCCCGCGGAGGGGATCGTCAGATCCGCCGTGAGCTTGTTTGCGGCGTTCATGGCCGCCTCTTTCGACAGCGCCCAGCCGGTGCACATGGAATCCGCGCCCGCGTCGACCGTTCTCTTGTTGATCTCGGTCAGAGACACGGTCGTGCTCCCCGCGACGTACTCGCCGGAGATTGTGTCGATGATCGCGTCGTCCTGCGTCGTGTCGCGGAACTGCACCGTGAAGAGCTGGCCGTAGCGGGGGAACACGTTCACCACCGTGTCGGTGTTCGTATCGGGAACGCGGATGTAACCCTCAAAGCCGGTAAAGGACTGATACGCGCCGTCTGCCAGGGTGAACCAGCCGAGGAAGCTCTTCCCTTCCTCCGGGTCGGGCAGCTGCGGCTCGGCCAGCGTATCGCCGGTCTTTACGATCTGCGTGCTGAGCAGATTGCCGTTTTCCGCGTCGTAGATCCTGTAAGTAATGCGCTCGAGCGCCGCGTCGTCGTCCGAGGGGTCTGTGCCGATGATCGCGTAAATGCTGAATTCGTCCGCGAGGAACGAGGCGCACTCGCCGGACAGACCGCTGACGGCCGTCACGCGCTCGGCGGCCATGCTGTCGCTGATGTGGACCACCAGGAACTCCCGACCCTCCACGCTGCCGGCGCCCGCCTGCAGCGTCACGCTGACGGATGCGTCGTCAGCCGGCTCGATCTCCCGGCCGGAGGCGTCGAAAAAGCTGATGTTGACCGCAGCCGCGTCCACCACTCGGTTGGGCGTGACCGCCTGCGCCGCGGAGATGACCGCGTCTTTGGCGGCGGCTTCGACCGTCATGGTCGTCCCCTCCGGGAAAACGCCCTCGGCCGCGGAAACGGAGACCGAGACGCCGTTGCCGGCAGTCCCGCCCGCCGTGAAGGCAGGCATCGCGGGCGCGGCGGGCGTTTCCGTCGAGGTGGGCGCTTCGTCCGTGCTTTCCTTGCCGGAGATCGGCTCCTGCTTTGCGGGGGCCTCCGTCGGCGCAGGCTCGTCGAGCTTCTCTGCAGAGGCGGTGGGAGCCTCCGTTGCGGCGGGCGTTTCCGTCGCTGCGGGCGCTTCGTCCCGCTTTTCTTCATCGGAGGACGACACCGCCTCCTGTGTGTTTTCCGTATCGGCGATAACTGTCCCGGGCGCTTCCTTCGCCGTCTCTTCGGCGGACGGCGCGCCGTCCGTTTTTGCTGCGCCTGCGGCTTCCGCCGTGTTCTCCGCGCCGGCCGGCTTTGCCTCCGCGGAGCCTTCTGTTTCTTCGGTCTCGTCCTGCGCGCTCTCTGCGATCGCGTTCTCCGCACTCGGAGCGAGCTCGCTTGCCGCGGCCGCGGTCACGGCGTTTCCGAAGACCATGATCATGGCCAGCAGCAGAGACAAGCTGCGTACGATCCAGGTTTTATTCATGCAATCTCCGTCCTTATTCACAAAAGTCAGATTATTATAGCACTACGCCGAGCACGATACAAGAGGATTGGTGCACAAAAAAGCGCTTGGCCAGCCAAGCGCTTTTCGGCTCAATTGTTGAAGTGCTCTCTAACCACGGAAGCGAAAAAGCACGAATAATGGTGAATATTTCCTGCACGACTCCCGCCGGCGCGCCCTTCCTGCGATTGCGATAATGCGGCAGGCGGGTCCGCAGAGATACGGACCCGCCTGCCGGCGGTTCAGCGCAGGGCGATGAAGGACTGCGGCATGACGGTCAGCCGTCTTCCGTCGGCCTCCGCCTCGCCGATCTGATACAGGGTACGGGAGACGTCGAAGGGCAGGGTTACGCTGAGCGCCCGGCCGCTCGGGTTGAGCGCGAGCGTCAGCTCTCCGCGCCGGTAAACGAAGGGCTTGTCCGGCTCCGTGCAGACCGCACGGAACGGGGCGTCCGCCTGCAGGTCCTTTTCCCGGTGGCGCAGGGCGAGCACGGCGCGCAGGGTGGAGAGCAGGGAGCCGGGATCGTTCTCCTGTCCGGCGACCGTCGGCGCGTCCTCGGACTCGTCGACCGGCAGGTAGAGCTGCTCTTTCCCGCAGCGCGAAAAGCCGAGGTTCACGCCGGGCGCCCACTGCATGGGCGTGCGCGAGCCGGTGCGGGTGTAGCCGCCCTCCTTGGTGGGCACTTCCAGATAGCGCATGCCGATCTCGTCGCCGTAGTAGAGGAAGGGCACGCCCGGCATGGTGAAGAGGAAGGCGTAGACCAGCTTCAGCTCCGCCTCGTCCAGCGTGTGCCTGAGCCGGACCGTGTCGTGGTTGCCGGTGATCAGGGAGACGTAGCCCTGCCCCTTCGCGCCGTCGAGCAGACGCAGGTAGTCGTCGAGGAAGCGGTTGATGCTGCCGCCGGCGTCCTTTTTGAAGTAGCTGTGGTCGGCGTCCGGATGGTTCTCGTAATCGCGCAGCAGGGTGCAGTAGCCGTTGCCGCGCCAGTCCAGATAGAAGTCCGCGTCGAAGCCCGCGCGCAGCGACTGATGCGGCCGTCCCCATTCCGAAACCAGCACCGCCTCCGGGAATTCCAGATCCAGCATCCGGCGGATATCGCGCCAGACCGCGCTGGTGGCGCTCTTGTCCGCATCGTCGTTTTTCACGAGGGAGTCGGCCATGTCGACGCGGAAGCCGTCGCAGCCGCGGGAGAGCCAGAAGCGCATGATGTCCTTGAGCGCTTCGCGGG
>JAEEGL016953574.1_pt1 | contig 11572 bp, 13 predicted proteins | sample 9134231 | NCBI WGS metagenome assembly JAEEGL01 (sample SAMN16246548, study PRJNA631951) | gut metagenome | biome: gut microbiome; feature: rumen; material: fiber-attached | host: Bos | place: Iran: Karaj | collected 2018-10 | reverse complement strand
CTTCTCGGCAAGGACTGCCTGAGTCATGCCCTGTTCCTTCCTGCAGGATGCTATGAATTTTCCAATTTTGATTTGATCCATATCGGGCACCTCCTTTCATGACTCAAGCATAGCCGGTATCATCATATTTTTACACGAACCGTAGGTTGATTTCCTGTAACTCTACCGCTGGTTGAGTGCAGAAAAGCTCATTTGCCGTCGACCCTTGACATCAACACAACCGTCTCAAGCGCATTTTTATTGTCACAACTAATTATAGTTTGATTAGGAAGCCACGGCAATTTAAATTTGATTTCTCTAATCCACCTTCCATCATTTTGTCGTTCTTCAAATAAATCAATACGCTCTATAAATTGCATGATAAATTCTCTACACTCTTCATCAGACATATCTGGCAGATACCTATCAAAAAAAGTTAGTGCTTTATAAATATTATACTCAGATATCTTATCAGCAACTATTGCCTGATGCTTAGCTTGAGCGTCAAGAAGCAAATCTTCAGTCTCATCAATTTTATCATATAGCTTGTATAGATTTTCTTCCAAATCCTTTTTTCTTCTAAGATAATGTTTGTCTTCGATATCAAGCTTTTCAATATCATCATTGATTGCTTCCTTTCGATTATATGCTTTCCTTAGTTGTGCTTTTAGTTCTTTTATCTGGGCATCAAGAGCAGTGGTATCTACAGTAGATTTAATTCGCTTTCTCATCTTATTTGAAAACTTTCTACTTTGAGTCATTCCAATAAGCGTTTCGAGAACTGCTGAATCTAACAAATCCTCGCTGATTTGTTTACTAAAGGTGCATGCGTGCCCTCTATCTTTTTTACGATGCTTGCATGCATAATACGTAAAGTCTTTATAAAATGAACCATCAGCTCTTCGCTTAGTTGTTTTATTCGCATAAAGCCCCGCACCGCAAATAGGGCATTTAACTATCCCTGTTAAGAGATGTGTTTTTTCATTCCTTTGCTTATTAACCCTTGAATACTTGTGAGCTTTTCTAATTCTTTTGGCAGTAGCAGCTTCCCATACTTCCTCGGATATAATAGCTTCATGTATTCCATCAGCTAAAATATAATCATCAGAATTTACAATATGAAACTCGTTTCTAGTACCCTTTACCTTTTCATTCTTACGTCTACCAAATGCTATTTTCCCCACATAGACTGGATTATTAATAATAAGACGCACTGCATACTGGCTAAATAACTCATTGTCTCCGTTTTGCCTTGGGATTTTCTTTATTCCATGATTAGCTAAGTACTTAGCCACACCAGATGGGCCAAGCGTTGTATTTATATAAACATCAAATACCTTACGTACTCCCTCAGCTTCAGCTTCATTAATTAGTAATTTCCCATCAACAAGCTTATATCCATAAGGCGCAAATCCACCGTTCCATTTTCCTTCTCTTGCTTTCTGGATTCGACCTTCCATAGTTTGTGCTCTGATATTCTCACGTTCAATTTCTGCAACTGCTGATAAAACCGAAATCATAAGCTTACCAGCATCTTTAGAAGAATCAATTCCATCTTCTACACAAATCAGATCAACGCCATAGTCTTGCATTATCTGAAGAGTAGATAATACATCAGCTGCATTTCTACCAAATCTTGATAATTTAAATACTAGGACATATCTTACCTCATCTTTACCGGATTTAATATCTTCTATCATTTGATTAAAAGCCAGGCGGTCCACAGTGGACTTGCCTGACTTTCCTGCATCCTCATATTCACCAGCAATCTCATATTCATTAAAAGCACAGTAGCCTCTCATTCTAGTCTTCTGTGCTTCTAGTGAATAACCATCTATTTGCATTGCTGTTGAAACTCGAGTATAAATATATACTTTTGTCTTATCCTCTTTCATAATTACCCCCGTATAAAAATATTTGTTACTCCTATTGACACAATCCATTTTGGACTTTAATATAATAGTTAAGAAATGGGTTTTTTGTCGTGTACAGCCAAGTGCTCAAGCGGGTTGCTCGTTTCTTTTTTTATGTCCAAAATATCGTAGAGATATAGTTTTTTATCTTCTGAGTGCCTGATAATCAATGACGCGTGAAAAACATTGTACCTTTCAACCTCACCTTTATCATTTATTACTGGCAATGCAAATCTCGAATCATATCTATACCATCCATATTTAGCATTTCGATAATGTTTTTCTTCTTTATTTTCGCGAAAATGCTTTCCTTGAGCTGAAGTAATTAATTCCGGTATACCTTGTGCAGCATTGGCTTTAGCTTTTGCATTAGTCCCCTTTAATCCATATGTGTACTCTGAACCAGTAAACTCATTAGGCAAATCATTTCCTATAAAAACCCAATCACCAGTACTTTGAACCTGAAATGAATCATCAATGTAGCTTTTTAAATAAGTCTTTACATCATCCCAATTAATTGAACGTTTTCCCCTAAACTTAATATCGTTGATTAAAACAACATCCTTCCCCTCCGCATCCTTCACTATAGTTACATTTCTATTACTCTCCACTTACAAAAAATCCTTTCATTACTTTGTTTCTAAATATCCTCAAGTTCTTCTAACTGTTTCAACGCTTTCAGATAAGCCTTCAATCTTTTCTTTTGATCCTTCTTAAGGCTATTAATTTCAATTAAAAGCTCCTCATCCTGTTTTCTAGCCACATAATCAACAGTAGGCTCTATATAGTTTTCATCTATATCCTTTCCAGTAAGAAGCTGTTCCGGAGTTACATCAAGAGCTTTACAGATATCCATTATCTTATCAGCGGATGGAGTATGACTCTTCCTTTTCCAATCGCTAATTGTACTAGGCGCAATGCCCGCAGCTTTTCCAAAAGCATTTTGGCTCAATCCCCTTTTATCCATTAGGAAAAATATTCTTTCAGTTATCGTCATACTTCTATCCGCCTTTCCGAATACTAATCAATTCGATACTACGTATATAATATCATGCCAATACTACGTATTCAATATCAAACCTGACATCTTCTTTATGCCATTGTGCCATTACTTTGGTCACATTTTCGATATCCTTCATAAGAAAGAACTCATCAGGATCTGGCAAACTATCAAGGTCAACCTTATCGCTATATTTTAATATTATTTCATACATAAAATCTGCAAGTATCTGTAAATCATCTTTTATTTCAATCTGCTTCATAATTATTCCTCCTCAAAAAATCAGCCTCCAGACACTGGAAACAAAGTCTGGAAACAGATTAAAAACTTTCTATTAAACTACAGTTACAAAATATCAACCACGACAAAATCCCCTGTAAATAAGCTAATCGAATGGTATCTCCATCTGTGTTGCATCCACTGGAGTAAAAGTTTCGGCTTCGTTTCCAGAGTCTGTTTCCACTCTCATCCATCCACGCTGCTTACCATACTTAGGAATACTTCTAGGATTTGGATATGGCTTCCATCCCTTAATAGAGCTATTCATTATCAGGCCTATTTCTCTAGTCACACTATTTCTTGGTTTACCAGGTTCGCCTAATGCTTCATTGTATATCTGATACGAGCATACAAGATTATTCTCCGTGTGATCTAGCCACTCTTGTATAAGTCCTGTCCAAGTATCCTCTTGCATAAATGGGCGCTGATAATCTACTAGATTCTTTTCTATCTCAGGTGGTAGCTTCAATTTAAATTTACCTTCTCTGTAAATCACCATCGCTTCAGCCCAAAGCTGAACCATGTAGAGACGTGATGCTACTTCATCTTCCAAGATATGAATTTCAGCTTTTTCTTCATCACACATAATAGGAAGAAATCTTCTGTTACCACTTCTATCTAATGGTAAGAAGTTCACTACATTCGATGTGCCAATGAATACACATTGCCTTGGCCTGTCCTCAGCTCTAACACTATAAGGAACTCGATAATTGTCATACTGCTTACTAAGAAAACCTTTAGTAGATTCAATAAAACGAGTATTCAATATTGGAATCATTTCAGCCATCTCACAAATCCAATGCCCTACCAAACGCTCATATACTCTTTCATCATCTAGCCTTTTCAAATCATCTGTAAACCACAAATCATTAGCTGCTAGAAATCTAGCAAAAGATGATTTGCCAGCTCCTTGTCCACCAACCAGACATAACATGTATTCAAACTTGCAGCCTGGCTTGAAAACTCTACTAATAGCACCAAGTAAGAATAGCTTCAGACATTCCTCATGATAATCACTAATCTCAGCCCCTAGGAAATGATTAAGAGCATATCGTATTCTCGGATTACCATCCCAAGTAAGAGAATTAAGATAATCTCTAACGGGATGATACTGATTCTCAGTGGCCACAATCTGGAGAGCTTCTCGAACTCTTCTTTCGCTACTATAGTGATACATCATCTCCATGTAATATCTGATATGAACCTCGTCCCTATCAGTAACATCCAAGCCAGTTCTATTCCATGGCATTTTTCCATATAGCTCAATTCTTTGTCGAAACATATTCTCACGGATATGCTTCTTAAACAATGAATCCTCTCTTAGAATAATGGCAGCATTATCGATAGTGCTATACGGCCATCCCTTCTCCGATGTTTCCAACATCTCCTGGATCTCTTCCACTGATTTGTTCGTTGAATTCGCGCTCAATCTTTTTCACCTCCTCTATCAATCCATCTATTTCTGTTGTTAACTGCACATCAGTAACTTCAAATAAGACATATTCATATAAATAGGAAACATATTCATATTTATTTGATGCGAAACAAAAAACAGGACTCCAAGTGGAATCCTGTTCTTGTCGTGGTCTATATGAAGTTTTCAGCATCTGAAGCTTCTCCATTAACTCAGACAATGATTTCATTATGTTTCTTTTCTTCTCCAAATATGCTTGTTGCTCTGACTGCTGTCTCTTGTATTCTTTTATTTTGGAATCTTCTTTTATATCTCCCAATCCAAAATCTGCAATAATCTTTTCAGCTGCATCCTTAGGATTTAGTCCATACAACCTTCCAACAAAATCAATCACGTCCCCTTTTTCACCACAGGCAAAACAATAGAATCTATTATCCACTTTCATACTAGGATGTTTCTCTCCATGAAATGGACAGCAGATCAATTTGTTTTTTGTAGGATTAAATCCTTCAGCAACTGCAATATCATACGTATTTACGTTAGCCTTAACCAAATCAAATATACTCATCGTACTTCCTCCACTCGTTCTTTATGCTTAATTGTTTTTTTCTTGGTACGTCGAATTGCTTCTAGCTCAGCTTTATTTCTTTCCAAAATTTCAGCTATGCTTGGCTTAGCTTTTTCAACGATTTGCTCTACAAACTGTTCCTTCATTGATTTACTTCTAAATGCTTTCCTAATCTTGGATATGACAGTATCTCTAAGCTCTATCAACTTAGAATTCAGAATTCCAAAATGCTTTAGCATATAGTTCTTAACATCTTGTGTTGCTTTACAGTTATCAGACTTGATCCATTCCTTATAGGAATCCACAAACTTCATATCCTCGTCTCTAGCCCTATCCACAATTTCTTCTACCAAAACATCACAGGCTTTTTCATACGCTATATCAGAAACTTCCTTCACCAATCCTTCTAAATCCGCTAATTCCATTTCTAGCTTTTGAAGGATATATTCCTTTTTCTCCAAATACTTTTTGCCACCATAGATAGGTTCCATTTCAACCTCTACTCCATGCTGATGACAAATTTCCAGAAAAAGTTTTCTACAATCTGCATCATAGGACATCTTCCTATTGTTAAACTTTCCTGGCTTCTTATCGGGAAAAGGGACTTCAAATCCCATTTCTTTTAAAGCTTGTTCTTGTTTAGGCTGACGCTCTCCATATTGATTGATAACATCAAATACATGTCGCTCGTGAATATGTGGCGTTCCTTCGTCTAGATGCAATGCCCAATTCAGAATATGAACATGCTCACCATATTTCTCTTGGATTTTTGAAATGAACTCAGCTGTTATTCTAAGCAAGATATCATAGTCTACACAGCCTTCAATGTTTCCTATTTGATAGACAGTCTCTTCTGGACATGTTAATTTGCTATTTCTTATATCATCAATTGTTCTGCATCTTTCCTTATGTCTACTTTCAAAATGCCTAGCATTTTGTCCATCTAAATAATCCTTGTAAAGTAACTCGTAGGCTTTCTCTTCTACCTCAGTAAAAGAATGCCAGTTTTCATCTCTATCCATATGCTTAATTACTTTCCTATCAATACAATTCCAATAGACATTATAGGGAGTCATCTCAGGATTGATGTCTTCTGATTTTTCATAATCGAATTCCCTATCATTATGCTTAGGATTGTAGATTCCATTTTTTCCTGCCCTGCCGTTATGACGTGAAGCTCTCATAATTGTCTCTCCTTTTTCTTAAACACGGGAGAATCGTTCTCAAAGCCGTCTGTGGCTTTAGTGACAGAGAATACCCAGTATAGTATGTCGCACACAACATACCACTGGGCGGGGATTCTCCCTCGACCTAACAATGGAGCGCTGCTCCCTTGACCCTCGTATCACTCGTCATCTCACCAAATGTTTTCCTGGCAGGTAACCTCTGGTTTCGTTAGCCTCGTGGACTATTTCGGACTGTGCCGTATGCTACTTCTTGGCCTGCTCCGTTATCCCATCATCGCACGGCTTCACCGAAATAGTATTCATTTGGAATGCTCATTCAGTTTTTCATGGACTGAATCGAGTATCCCAAAATCAAAGACCTTCTCCCGTATATCCGAAAGGATGGAAAAAATCCTATTTTGGCAAAAATTCCACGCTCTTGGAAATATGCCCTTTAAATGTGCTAATATTAAGAAAATGTAATCTATGGGAGGATGTTAGATTATGAAATGCACTTTAACTACACAAGAAAAGTTAAAAGATTTACGAGAAGAAAGAAATCTAAAACTGGAAGCTGTTGCCGCGGCAACCGGCCTCAGTTCATCTACTATTGGTAATTACGAAAATGACGAATACAAAGAAATGCAACCTTCTATACTTCAGAAGCTTGCAGACTTTTATAATGTTCCTGTAGCTTATCTTTATGGAATTACAGACAATCTAACTGAATCAGAAACATCCATCGATGAGTTACATTTGGATGATGATACTGTACGAATTCTAAAAGAGAAAAAGATTAATAACCGCCTTTTATGCGAAGTAATCAAGCATCCATCATTTGGAAATCTTATGTCAGATTTAGAAATATATGTCGATAACATCGCTGGCTCTTACATAGATTATCTCAACTTATACATTACAACAGCACGTGATAACATAAAAAAGCGAGCTGATGTTCCTGACGATGACTACTACATGAAAACCATGGAAAAATCCATTATTGATGGTGATGAATACTTTGGAGATTTACTAGAATCAGATTTAAAGAAAATTGCTAAAGATATCAGAGCTTCTCATAAAAAAGACTGGGATACAGGCGATGAAATTTCAATTGGTAAAGATATCGTTGAATCTATTAATAAACTTGTAGAAGCCCATGCCTCTGGCAAGCTATCTACTCAAGAACCAGTTCCACCTATAGTAACTACACCTACAGGAAGCTTGTTGTCTCATCTAGATAAAGCTACAATTACCAAATGGTCTCAGACTTGTGGCCTTAACCTTAAGGTATACACTGACGAGGAACTAAATTCCTTAGTCTATTTGGTTAAGAAAGGCTCTAAGCATTCTATATTTAGAAATCCACCTATGGGGAGAGGAAAGAAGCATTAGGTACTTTATTTCTATCAATTATTAGTTAATCATACTTTGGGTTCATTTCTACGCTATAATATATAACACTACTGTGCCTGAATCAAAAAAATAGCTTGAGGGACATTATCTATTTCTTTGATATTTTCCCCAAAAACAAGCATATACTCTTTACACCCATTTGGTACTTCATAATAGGCATATTTGTGAATCCAAGTAACAACATCATAACCACTTCCTACCGCTTCCGTCCCATCAAGATCGTATGTCCTGGTAGTATATGATTTACCGTCTAAAACAAGCCTATTGCCATCTAGTCCACAAACCCGCACATTAAGATATGCGTCTTCAATAGATTTAGTAGTTTCATACTCTACGACAACAAAAGATGTTCCCTCGTTAGCAGCAGTCTTCCTTCCACCATATTTTTTTATTAATCCTAACGCCTCTTCGTCTGTATATATTTTATTGATAGAAACACCCATAATAGTTTTGTCATTATCTACAGTAAACGCTGAAGCGATTCCCCATTCGCCGACTGACAAAGGTTCAAAGACAGATGAAGCTTTGTAATCAATATTTCCTCCTAGCATATCTGCCATCTCTACCGATGTTATTGATATATAATTATCTTTACTATCAACACGTCTTAACCAATTATAACCTAGTATTAATACTAAAATGGCTATCAACGCAATCAATACTTTAATCATTTTTTTCAAGTAAAAATATCCCCTTATTATTACTTTCTTTTATTACGTTGTGCAGCAAGTATTAACAATACTGCTGAAAATATCATTAATGTAATACTAATACCTATAATGATTGCAGTATAGTTGATATCATCTTCTATAACCAAAGTTTCATAATTAGTTGACACATCAGCTTCTTCGCCAGAAATTCCCCCAATACCTTCTACAGAGATATTCTCTGTTGTAGTTTCTTCTGCAAATGATTCATCTTCAGTTTTGGGTTTAGATTCATCTACTATTATTTCTTTCTGAGAATCCTCAGCTTGATTTTCATCTGCAGAATTATTATATGATTCTGTTTTGCTCTCAGAATTTGATTGGGGAGTTTCTCCATTGATAAGTGAATTTACATTTTGATTAATACCATATTTATCAAATACAGCCTGAACTTCATCTGCTGTTTGAGCATTATCTAAATCGATATTAAACTGCTTATATTGTTCATCCGTTAGTTCTTTATCATATACCATATAATTACCCTCGGCACTCACTATCAAAGACTCAGATAAACATATTATAGTAAATATTAAACATATTATTCTTTTCCACTTCATCATATATAATTCCTCACCACAAATAGCATCATGCAACTTCATTCTTTAACAAATGTTTTTCAATATCTGAATAACTTGTAAAATACTCTGGTTTATACATTAACTCGTAATAATTAGCTAGCATTATATATAAAAGCCATTCGTTTGTTGAGCCAAATACATCTAGCGGAAGTAAAATTGTATCTATTATAACAACATCTATTTTTTGATTATTTATCTTCGCATTTGTTACTCTATGGTTACCTTCGATTATACCATTCATACATAATATGCCCTGTGTGTCAAAAGCAGGAAGAAAAATTGCAATAATCGGATACTCATGTTCCTTTTTAGCTAAAAATCCTTTATTAAATAATAGTTCATTTCGAGTATCATAGTAATAATACCCCTTATCTATTCTCTCTTCGTGATGTGAAATAGCATTAGCATATATGCTTTTAGAAATTTCATAAATATTAAACGAAAATTTTAAACGACTATAGCCAAATCTATATTTTAAAACAAACCACTGTGATATTATTTTTACTTTTTGGGGACTTAAATATTTTCTACTTAAAAAATAATCCCAAAAATTATAAAACTCGCTTGCTATATTCTCATCACAATATCTATAAATATTATTTGTTAACATCATCATAGTCAACTTTAATCTAATTGTTCTCCACACTTTAAACCTCATTAAACCAATATACCAGGCTAGACTTATCCCCTAACACTTCTTTGTTTTTACAAAATACGCACTTGCAGTTACCACAACAAGCACTGATCCTACCAAAATCCCCCAAATATAAGCTGGCACTTTTGCAGGCAGAACTTTACTTTCTAAAACCTCACCACATCTTGTGCATTTAATAACTTGTTCGCCTTTATTAAATAATGTTGGCTGTGTTGTTATCTCAGCTTTTCCTTTAGCATGACCGACTGCTGCAATAGTTTCCGTTTTTGTCTTACCTGAATTTTGTTCAGTATATGTTATTTCGCCATTTTTAGTGCAAGTGGCTTCTGTTCTCGAAGACTCTTTCCACTCTTCATTGACTTTTGTATTATGCGATGTATTTGTATCTGAATCCACTGAATCAACCTTACTTTTCTTATCTATAGAAGCGTCAGTTGTATCGCTTACATCAGGCTGTTTTTCTGCATTATTTTCTACTTTTTTATTATTAGTGCCATCCGTGTATCCTGGTTCTCCTGCATCTAACCATGCTTGATTAACCTCTTCTGGGCTTTTATCAGCAAGTCCATTGGCTATAACCCATCTTGCTTGTGCTTTTGCGTATGTACTTGTCTGATATGGATTATCCAAATACGCCTGCCAAAATTCAGCCCATGTTTGATTAGATGCTTTTTCATTTGTTGTCCACCAATCTCCATACTCGTAAATATCGCACTTCAAATAATCAACAGCTCTAACGCTAGATAAAAAGCATATTCCCATCAGGGATATAACTACACATATTTTCTTTATTTTATTAAATCTCATTTATTTCCTTTCATAATCTATGTATTATAACTTTGATTTGCTTACATAATGTCAACCAATAACCTGCGTATGCAGGTCTTTATTTTTTACGTTTCTTAGCTTTAATAAAAATTGTTATTGCAATCAATAAAACAACTGCTGAAGTAAAAAGAATTCCCCATATACGCATTGGCACTTTTGCGGGCAGAACTTTACTTTCTAAGACCTCACCACATCTTGTACATTTAATAACTTGTTCGCCTTTATTAAATAATGTTGGTTGTGTTGTTATCTCAGCTTTTCCTTTAGCATGACCGACTGCTGCAATAGTTTCAGTTTTGGTCTTACCTGAATTTTGTTCTGTATAAGTCACTTTTCCAACTTCTGTACAAGTAGCATCTTCTCTTGCAGTCTCGACCCACTCTTCTTTTTCAGTAATGGTATTTAATGAATTAGCCTCTGGTATTTTTTCAACATTATCTACTTTTTTACGATTATCGTCTTTGTTGTCTTTTTCTGATTCGTTAGGAACAGCAATAGGACTTACAGCCGAATTATTAATATATCCTGGCTCTCCTGCATCTAACCATGCTTGACCTACCTCTTCTGGACTTTTACTACTCAATCCATTAGCTATAACCCATCGAGCTTCTTTTTGTATATATTCATTCGAGCGGTTAGGATTATCTATAAACGATTGCCAGTATTCTTCCCAACTTTGAAAAGATGCCTTTTCATAGGTTTCAAAATATCCCCCGCCTGGAGCTTGATAATCACACTTTAAAGAATCAACAGCTCTAAAGCTAGATAGGAAGCATATTCCCATCAGGGTTAAAACTATACATATTTTCTTTATTTTATTAAATCTCATTTATTTCCTTTCATAATCTATGTATTATAACTTTGATTTGCTTACATAATGTCAACCAATAACCTGCGTTTGCAGGTCTTTACTCTTTAACGCTTTTTGACTTTACGAAAAAAATAGTCGCTACTAATACAACAATAACCGAGGTGAAAAGTATCGCCCATACAGTCATAGGCACTTTAGCAGGTAGAACTTCACTTTCTAAGACTTCGTTACATCTTGTACATTTAATAACTTGTTCACCTT
>JAEEGL016422458.1_pt1 | contig 11572 bp, 10 predicted proteins | sample 9134231 | NCBI WGS metagenome assembly JAEEGL01 (sample SAMN16246548, study PRJNA631951) | gut metagenome | biome: gut microbiome; feature: rumen; material: fiber-attached | host: Bos | place: Iran: Karaj | collected 2018-10 | reverse complement strand
TTTAACAGTTCTTGTTAGGATGTTTTTTTACGCTATAGTTATTAAGATTGGAAAAAAATCTTTCAAATTATCATATATTTTCTCATTTTATAAAAAAGTAGTTTTATTTTTTGCATTATATCTTATTATACAACAACTATATCATACATTTACTGGAGATTTTTTACCTATTTATATTTCGTATAAGTTTTTATTTCCCCCCGAACAACGTGCAGAAATACTTACTATATATTATAGGTTTTTATTATATAGACCATCCTCATTATTTTTAGAACCAGGTTACTATTCACTATATTGTATTCCATATTTATGTATTTCACCTTTTTTAAAAAAACAAAATATATTTGATATTATATGCGATTTAATAGTATTTATTTCAGTTGGATTATCAGGTTCATCAGCTGGAATTATTACTATATGTATTGTTATTTATAGTTATTTAAATAGTGCTTTAAAAAAGGCTGGATTTAAAAAAGGTTTAAACTATATGCTTACTCTTGTATTTTCAATTGTATTATTCTTATTTATTGGAAGTAATTTTAAAGGCAACTATTATATTGAAAGGACTATTAATGGCGCATCTTTTAATTATAGGGTAGTAAGAGGAATAGAAATATATAGAAATTTAAATATTTCAAACAAAATTATAGGTGTTGGTCCTAATAATATTGAGAATTATATGAAATATAATAATATAATGACTAGTTATGATGAAAAAAAACTAGACTATTGTTCTTCACTAACACAAATTTTAAATTATTTTGGAATTATAGGATTTATAGTTTTTGTTGTATACCTAATAAATGTATATAGATTTGTTAAGACAAATTCAATAGCTAAGTTGTTGTTTGTGCTTGTATTATTTACACTATCATATGAGGCGGTATTTTTTACTTACCGTTATGCTTATTTGATGTTATTCGTTTACAAACTAAAAATGGAAAAAATATCTGAATGATTGAAAGGAATAGATTATGAAAAAATTTATAATAATTGCAGATAAATATCTAAAAGATGATGGTAGTTCTCTTTCAATAGGAGGAGTAGAAACATATCTTTATAATTTGTGCATATTGCTAAAGAAAATGAAATATCATATTGAAATATACCAATATGGAGAATCATCAAATAATTATATTTTTGATGGAGTGAATGTTCATATAATAAAAAGAATTAACAAAAGAAAATATGTGGATTTAGTTAAAATAGCAAGTAATACTTCCGATTTTAGAAGAGATATTATATTATTTGCATCCGATTTATTTGTTTGTAAAAATAAATTTGAAAAAGTAATTGCTATCCAACATGGTATAGCATGGGATATCCCAACATTTATTCCTCAAAAAAATTTCAGTAATTATTATTATATTTTTAAGAGTATGTTAAGAACTATAGTGAAATATAATAGATTCAAAAAATGCAATTATATTGTTTGTGTTGACTATAATTTTATTAATTGGTATAGGACGCAGATTCGCTATATAGGGAATAATATCTCAGTAATACCAAATTTTGCAGAAGTAAAAGAAAACAAAAGTTATAGATCAGAAAATGATAATATTCATATTATTTTTGCTAGAAGATTGGTGGAATATAGAGGAACTAAAATTTTTACTGATGCTATTAAAAAGATATTAATAAAATATCATAATATAAATGTATGTATTGCTGGAGACGGCCCTGATGAAGACTATATGAAAAAAGAACTTTGCACTTTTAAAAATGTGTTATTTACAACATATTCATCTCAAGAAAGTGTTAGATTTCATTCAAAGTTTGATATTGCAGTTATTCCCACTTTGGGTTCAGAAGGTACATCACTATCTTTACTTGAGGCAATGGCAGCTGGATGCTCTGTTATTGCAACATATGTTGGCGGAATATCTAATATTATATTAGATCAATATAATGGATTAATAATAGAACCCAACTCTGATTCTTTATATCATGCATTGGAAAAACTTATAAATGATAAAGAATTACGAACAAGCATTTCTGGGAATGCTTACAAAACTGTAAAAACATCTTTTTCATTAAAAAAATGGGAAGAAAAATGGAAATTATTAATTAATGAAGTAGAAAGAGAATAATTATTGTAGAGGTAAAATATGAAAAAATCTATTGCAGGTTCGTTTTTTTGGAAGTTCATTGAAAGATTTAGCGTTCAAATAACAAGCTTTATTACAACTATCGTTTTGGCGAGGATATTAACTACAGATGAATATGGAACTGTTGCTCTTGTAACCGTATTCATTACGATTGCAACTGTTTTTGTTCAGGGGGGATTTAATACTGCCTTAGTTCAAAAGAAAGAATTGGATAAAAATGACATTTCAACTGTTTTTGTTTTTTCAATGTTGACTGTTTTGATATGTTATGCATTATTATGGTTTTCTGCTCCATATATTGCAGCATTTTATAAAAAAAATATATTAATATCGATAATACGAATACTGGGATTATCATTAATACCAGGAGCATTAAATTCAATACAAGTGGCAATATTAACTAGAGAAATGAGTTTTAAATCATTATTCAAATCTAATTTTTTGGGCTCCATAATAGCATCTGTTCTTAGCATTTTTGCTGCAGTGAAAGGATTCGGAATTTGGTCAATGGTTATTTGGTATTTGATAAATACCATCGCAACAACAATTATAATGCTTTTTACAGTTAATTGGAAACCTAGTTTTTATTTTTCATTTTCTAAACTTCAAAAAATGTTCAATTTTGGAAGCAAGATACTAGCCTCAAATTTAATGGTTACCTTTTTTCAAAATATTCGTTCTTTATTAATAGGAAAGTATTATTCAACATCTGATTTAGCTGTATTTAATAAAGGCAAACAATTTCCACAAGTGTTAATGGATGGAATAATTGGTTCAATGCAATCCGTTAGTTTATCTTCATTTTCTAAGATACAAAACTTACAAACAGAAGAATATAAATATAATATTAGAAAAATAATACGTATGTCTTATTTTATAATTTTTCCGCTTTTAATGGGTATTTTTTCAATTGCAAAACCTGCGGTTTTAATTCTTTTAACTTCTAAGTGGGCTGATGCTATTGTTTTTATTCAAATTTTTGCAATCACATATTTATTTCAACCTTTACAAATAATTAGTGCTGAGGCACTAAAGGGAAAGGGAATGAGTAATATTACTTTAAAAATTGAAATTTGGAGAAAGAGTTTTGAAATGGGGTTGTTAATATTATCATTAAAATTTGGTCCAATTATAATAGCTTTAGGAGCGCTTGCTTCTGGTTTGCTTGCAAGCATTGTTACTGTTTTTCCAAATCGTAAATACCTTGATTATTCATTAAAAGAACAATTAACTGATTTATATAAACCAATAGTATCATCTTTATTGATGACTCTTGTAATTTTTCCAATTAGTTTTTTAAATATTAATAATATATTCATTTTAATAATTCAATTTTTCAGCGGGGTATTAGTCTATTTGCTATTTAGTATTCTCTTAAGGGTTGAGGAAATGTACGAGTTACGTATTTATCTACTTAATAAATTTAGGAAGGGAGAAAATAATGAATAAGAAAAAAGTAGGGTTATTGACATGGCATTATTACGATAATGTTGGAAGCAATTTACAAGCATATGCATTATTTAGAACAATTATAAATAAAGGCTTTGACTGTAAATTTATTGATTATAGAAAAAAAGAATTCGATGATGCTTTTGTTAAAAAGATAATAAAAGATTTTTTCATTTTTTTAAATAAGATTGGAATTATTAAAGATACATCCAAATATGCATTTAAAAGTAAACAATTTCAAAAAAAATATTTTGTGACTACAAGAAAATGCAATAAAGATAATATAACTCAAGTATCAAAAGAATTTGATATTCTTTTGTGCGGCAGTGATCAAATATGGGCACCATCAGTTTTTGATGAAACATATTTATTTGCATTTGCAAATAACGCAAATAAGAATTCTTACGCTGCTAGTCTGGGATTGAACTCTATTCCTGTAGAACTTCAGCCAAAATATAAAAAATTTTTATCCGATTTTAACAAAATTAGTGTTAGAGAACAACAAGGTCAAAAATTATTAAGCCAAATTGGAATAAAATCTCAAGTAGTATTAGATCCTACTTTTTTGCTTGAAAAGAATCAATGGGTTAAAATTTCCAACAATAAAGTTGTTGATAAACAAAAGAAGTATATATTTTGTTATTTACTTGGAAAGAACAAAAAACAATTGGAATATATAAAAAATTATCAAAATAAAACGAAACTAGAATTGATTATATATTCTCCAACCAATGATATTTCAGAATATAGGTTTAAAAATGTTATTAAAAGAATTGGACCAGAAGAGTTTGTTTCATATGTTTCAAATTCAGAACATATATTTACAGATTCATACCATGGATGTATTTTTTCAATTATTTTCGAAAAAAAATTTCATATTTTCTTGAGATTTGATGACAAAAACGATAAAAACTCACAAAATTCTAGAATTTATAATTTAGTAAATATATTAAATATTGAAAATGCTTTAATTACAGATTATGATAAGCCAAATCTGCATGAAATAGAAGATTATGAAAGAATAAATAGTATTTTGAACAAGAATAAAAAGAATTCATTTGATTATTTGAGTTCAATATTGGAGGAAAAGAAATGAATAACATATCTTTAATTGGCGAAAAGTGTACAGGCTGTACAACTTGCTATAATATTTGTCCTGTTAAAGCAATTACTATGGTGAAGGATAAAAATGGTTTTAAATATCCACAAATTGATGATAATAAGTGTATTAATTGTGGAAAATGCTATAAAAAATGTCCTATAGTAAGTAAAAACAATATTGAAACTTTGGTTAATAAACAATATTATGCATTTTGTACCAACAATAATAAAATATGGAAAAATAGCAGTTCTGGTGGCGCCTTCACAGAAATATGCAAATCATATGATGAATTTATTAAAAAAAATAATGATGAAAAGTATGAATTATTTATTTATGGGGCAACAATTGATGTTAATATGAAAGTAAAGCATGTTGAATGTAATATTGATGACATTAATGTTTTAAATAAGTCAAAATATATTCAAAGTGATTTGGGAGATGTTTTTAGTAGAATAAAAAACAAATTAGATGCTAATAAGTATATAGTTTTTTCAGGGACTCCATGTCAAGTGTCTGGCCTTAAGAATTTTCTAGGGAAAAAATATGACAAATTGCTTTTGATAGATATTGCGTGCCATGGCGTTGGGAGCAGCACTGTATTTAACAAATGTAAAAAAGAAGTTGAAAAAAAATATGGTAAAAAATTAATAAAATATGAATTTAGATATAAAGGGATTTTATCAACACCAGATGAAAGGCATATGATTAAATACACTTTTGATGATAATTCAACAAAAGTTAATAATAGTGATTCATATATGAATTTATATTTAAATGAATTGTGTTTAAGAAAATCTTGTGGGTTTAATTGTGTTTTTAGAAATATAAATAGGTGCAGTGATATTACCATAGCAGATTTTAATAAGAAGTCTGTATTACTCCCAAAATTATACGATAAAAGAAACTATTCAACTATTATTTTTAATAGTGAGAAATCTTTTAGTATTATTGATTATCTAAATAAAAAAGGAAGATTAATTAAATGTAGTCAAGAAATAATAAAAAAATCTAATCCAATTATTTTTGAAAATGTTAGTAAAAAAGACTATAATTCAGATAATCTGATTTATAATAATGTCAATGAAATTAATTTTATTAACATTTTGAATAAATATCAACGAAAAAAATATTATTTAAAAAAATACATTCCATATTCAGTAAAATATTTAGTCAATAATTTATTAATCAGGAGGAAAAATAATAAATGAGAACAAAAGTAATGAGTATATTTGGAACAAGACCTGAAGCTATTAAGATGGCTCCTCTTGTTAAAGAATTAGAAAGTAGAAATGAGATTGAAAGTGTTGTATGTGTTACAGCACAACATAGAGAAATGTTAGATCAAGTTCTTGAAACATTTGAAATTAAACCAGATTATGATTTAGATATAATGAAGCAAGGACAAACTCTATCAGATATAACATCTCGTGTGTTACATGGGCTTGAAGATGTTATTAAGGAGGTTAAACCTGATATCATTTTAGTTCATGGAGATACAACAACTACATTTGCTGGAGCATTAGCAGCATTTTATAATCAAGTTGATATTGGTCATGTAGAAGCAGGACTTAGAACTAATGATAAATATAGTCCATATCCTGAAGAAATGAATAGACAAATGGTTGATTGTATGACAGATATGTATTTTGCTCCCACTAATTTAAGTAAAGAAAATTTACTTAAAGAAAATATTGATGAGTCAAAAATATATGTAACAGGTAATACTGCTATTGATGCAATGGCAACTACTGTTAAAGAAAATTATTCACATCCAGAATTGGATTGGATTAAAGATAATGAAAGATTAATATTAGTAACAGCTCATAGAAGAGAAAACTTAGGAGATCCTATGAGAAACATCTTTAGAGCAATAAGAAGAATAGTTGATGAATTTGAAGATGTTAAAGTATTATATCCAATACACTTAAATCCAAAAGTAAGAGATGTAGCTCATGAAATATTTGATGGATGCAATAGAGTAAAATTAATTGAACCACTTGAGGTTTTTGATTTCCATAATTTTATTAATAAATGTTATATGATTATGTCTGATAGTGGTGGAGTACAAGAAGAAGCTCCTTCATTAGGAAAACCAGTATTAGTTTTAAGAGATACTACTGAAAGACCAGAAGGAATAGAGGCTGGAACATTAAAGTTGGTTGGAACTAATGAAGACAATATATATAATGAAGCTAAATTATTATTAACAAATCAAGAAGAATATGAAAAAATGAGCAAAGCATCAAATCCTTATGGAGATGGACATGCTAGTGAAAGAATAGCAGATGCAATTGTCTTAAAATATAGAAAATAATATTTACATTTGATAAATTTTAAAAACCACTATCATTTAATATGGTTTTTTAAAACAATAAAACCGATGACAATTATTCATCGGTTTTATTATCATCATTCTCAAAAATCATAAAATTAATATCATTATTGTATAGTATTAAAAATAATTTTAATTTGCTTTTTAATTCAACATCCTTTGATATTTCATCAAGATTAAAATCACTAAGTATTGTATCTTTAAACTCAAAAATATTATGGATTTTCCATCTTGAACAATTAGTATAAAATAAGAGCCAATACTTACTGTAATAACCAGCCTTTTTCCAATTTTGATCAAATCTATTCTTTAAATCTTGATATATCTTTGACAAATAATCTTTAATCTCTTTTTCAAATAATTTAAATAGACCATTTTCATAAAAATATTCAAATGCTAGTATAGATTCCAACTCATTCTTATTAAGCATTTCAATCATATAATTATTAGTAACATCATTACATATATGTAATGTTATTATAATATATGATAACCAAACATCTGTAATTTCTTTTATTTGCGAAATTCTGCTATTTCTTTTGGCAATCCATTTGTTTATTATTCTTGCATTATCTAATTTCATTATTTTAAAAATTGCTACTATTAGATTAAATGCATCAGTTGAAATCATATTTTGCTTGAACATCATATTTATTAAAAAATCTAATAAAATTTCAGCAGTATCTTCATCAAAAGAATCTTTGGTTATTTTCTTGTTTTTAACATTTGTTAATAACACTTTCAGAAGATAATTACAGTTGCTATATTTAATTTTAATTGAACTATTTATTTCGTTCATTATATCTTCAACAAATTCTATTTTATTATCTTTATAGTGGTTAGTTTGTATTCTTTCTAAGAGTGAAAAGACATTTTTGATTTGAATTGTATTTAGAGATATAAATGGAAATTCCTCGATTTTAAACTTATTCATATTTAAATCCAGTTTATAAGTTGATAAATTTTCACTAACATATTGCTTAATATCATTTTCCAATTGTTCTCTAGAATCAGAGTAAAAATCATAATCGTCGCAAAATCTAACAAAACTTATATTATTCTCTTTGCATTTTGAAACGAGGCATTTATCAACTTTTGATAATATTATTTCTGCAAATAGGCTTGAAGTATATGGCCCAATAATGATTCCTTTTGTTTCATTCCTATTCAATGTTCTTGTTAGAAAATCAAGATTGTCAAATATTTTTTTATTAGATGTATTTACTAAATTCCATGAAATACTATGTGTGTATATGCTATTAAAAAAATTGCTAATATCAACTGTCATATGATAGTATTTTCCATCACATATTTTTTGCTTACTTAATAGATTTTTTTGATAATTTGGTTGTACTACACTAGAATATTCTGCAATAATAGGTTCTCCATCATAATCAAAATATCTAATAAATTCATTTTCAACAAATGAAAATCTTGATGATGAATCGTAATTATTTGTTGCATCTAATTGTTCATCTAAAATGGCTTTATTGTTTTTACAAATATAATAATGCAATGGTATCAAAACTAACGGATTAGCTATAGATATTATTCTATTTGCACCATTTGGTTTTGATATATTTACATTTAAAGGCTCGGTGCCTTTCTTTAATCCATATACACTATCAGTATATCCTTTGAAATCTCTAATCCTCCCATCTACCATTTTAAAATTATCTTTTAGCATTTCCATTTCGTCATCATAACAATTATATATTTCTTCTAAAGAGTCATATAAGTCAAGATTTGAAAAACACCTGGGTAAGTGTCTTGTAGGAAACACAAAAGATTCGAGAACAATTCTATTGTCATTCATAATATAATCCTCCATACAAAAAAATCTTATTTTTAAATAAGATTTTTATAATAAAATTATATCATTTTTTTGTTGTAAAAAATAGCATATTTTCTCGGTTTATGATGTATTAGTTATATAGGGTAGATCAGGAAGGTTTATGAAGGAAAATATTAGAAATTCAAATATTGCTAAGAATAATAAGCATGTTAATTATTATTGCTCATCATTATTCTGTTTATGAGTTTGGTATTGCTAGCTCTACTGATATAACTGTTAATAAGTTTTTGGTTGATGCTTTATATTTAGGTGGTAAAGTAGGAGGGTCCTGTTATTGATTATATAAGACAGTTATTGCTTGAACCTTTATGGATGAAGATTTATGAATTGTTTAATAGAAAAAGCGTTCAAGTTTGAATGCTTTTCTTTGTTGTTTTTTTATTTCTTTTTTAAATTTGTTATTAATTCTTCTAGTAGGTTTTCTGCGATTGTTTTTGTTTTGTTATTTATATCTCTACTTGGATTTAATTCAACTAAATCAAATGATTTTAGTGTGTCTAATTTTTTTATTATTTCATCCATTATTTGATATGCTTCTTCTTCATTTATTCCATTTGCTGCTGGAACACTAACACCAGGGGCAACTTGTGGATCTATTACATCTAAGTCATAACTAATATGTACTCCATCTGTATTTTTTAATATGTCATATGCTTCTTGCATTATAGTATTTACTCCTTTTTGTTTTATATCTTCTGTAGTAAATACTGTAACACCAGCTTTTTGAAGATTTATTAGTTCTGGTGCTTCTATATCTCTTGCTCCAATAATAACAGCATATTTTGGATTTATATAATCTGTTGTATGAAAAACTGACAATTCATTTTTATTTTTTCCAGTGATTTCACAAAGTGGCATACCATGAATATTGCCTGATATTGTTGAATCCATATTATGGTAATCAGAGTGTGCATCTATCCACATTATTCCAATGTTATTATGTTTTTTAGCACTAGCTAAATCACTTCCAATAGCGATTGAATGATCTCCTCCAATGGTAATAATGAAATTATTATCATTAATGATTTCATTATATAGTTTTGTATTAAATTCATTTATATATTTAATATTTTTCTTTTTATTATCTTTTTCTAATTCTTTTTTAACATCTTGTTTATTTATAGTAATAGTTTTATCTACGATATTATCAAATTTATTTAGTACTTTTGGTCCATCTTGTGAACCATTAACATGTACTCCTAAATCTGAGCAAGCTTTTACAATGGTGATTTTCATTTTTGCCTCCTAAGGTAATACTAATATATTATTATATTATTTAAAATAAATCAAATAATTTATTTAAAAAAAGAAGTGTTTTAAATAAATTGTTACCCATTAAAAATGAAACAATATAATAACAATTATCTTGTTTTTAAGTATTTGGTGTAGTATAATTTTCATATAGGAGGAATTAAGTTGTATGAAAAAATTAAGCGTAATATTATTTGCAGCTTTATTATTCTTTGGAGCAGTTAGAGTAAATGCTATGACTGAAGCAGAATTAAAGGATGCATTAACTCAAACAATTGAAATTAATGGAAGCAAATATACTGTTGATGATGGTACTAAGACTGCTATTGAAAGATATTTAAATCAATATGATGTTAGTAGTGCTCATGCTGATTACATTAATGCTAGAATTAATACTGCAATATCAATTTTAAAAAGTGAAGGACAAACTGATTTTAAGAAATTATCAACAACTGCTAAAAACAAATTAAAAGCATTAGTTGAAGAAATTTCTAATAATACTTCTGTTAAAGCAACAGTTACAAATGGAAGTGTTGTTGTATTAGACCCTACTGGTGGTACTTTCTATGAAGTAGATCATTTAGTAAAACAAACAGGTTCTACAGCAACATTGATCGGCGTTCTTGCTGGGGTATCCTTATTAGTAGTTGCTGCTGGTGCTTGTTTAGTTGTTAAACAAGTAAAAGAAAACTAATGAAATTAAAAACAAGAATAAAAACAGTTGCTACTAACGTAGCAATTGCTTTTTTCTTTACAGCTATTTTTGTCCTTTTATATTATTATGTTATAGAAGATAAAATATCTCTATACATAAACTTAATTAATACAACTGCAGTTAAAAATATTGAAGACACACCAAGAGAAACAAAATATAATTTTGAAACAAGTAAACTCCTTAATTATCCAAAATTTGGTCACAAATTTGGATCATTAATAATTAAATCAATTGGTATGAACTTACCAGTATATCATGGAGACAATTTAAAGATACTAAGATATGGTGTAGGGCACTATGCAGGTTCTTATTTTCCAGGAGAAAATGGAACCATTATCCTAGCAGCTCATAACACTAGTGGTTTCTTTAATAAACTTGATGATATAAAAAAAGGCGATAAGGTTATTTTTAAAGCGAGTTACGCAGATTTTGAATATGAAGTATATGATATGAAGGTAGTAAAAGAAACTGACTTAAATGCCTTTAAAATACAACATGATGAAGAAATACTAATAATGTATACATGCTATCCAATTAACAGAAGCGTAGTTGGAAGAAAAACAAAAAGATATGTTGTATATGCTAAGAAGGTAGGTGTGGTAAATGAATAAGATTAGAATCATACTTAGTTACATTCTTGGTTTTACAATATCAGTATTATTATTAATATTAACAATAATGTTTATATTAAAAAGAACAATACTAGATAAAAACTTTATATTTAGACTATTCGATGAAAACAATTACTACGAAAATGTTT
>JAEEGL015502100.1_pt1 | contig 11572 bp, 8 predicted proteins | sample 9134231 | NCBI WGS metagenome assembly JAEEGL01 (sample SAMN16246548, study PRJNA631951) | gut metagenome | biome: gut microbiome; feature: rumen; material: fiber-attached | host: Bos | place: Iran: Karaj | collected 2018-10 | reverse complement strand
AGTGACTTTGCGATAAGCTCCACAGAAGCTCCGTTCGCATAAAAACTCCGCGCATCTTCTACAGCTTTTTCTTCCTTGCCGCGCTCAAACTCGTATGTCTTCTGTCTTTCCCATTCCATATACTGTCTCCTGTAATCCGTCGCTACGCGCCGGTTGCGAAAGGAATATTATTTCATATGTTCGCTCGCGCGAACGGCGCAATCGCTGTCTGTTTGGCTTTTTCTGTAAGGCGTGACACCCTGTCCGTGAACGAGGTCGAGCTTTTGCTACCGCTCACAAGACGCATGAACGCCTTCTGTTCCTCATTCAAAAGTTTATCACAAGTTTCCGAAATGAAAAAGTATTTCAGCGCACGGTCGCCGAGCGGAACAGACGTATTCTGACGGCACAGGTTCTCAAATGTGTATACAGGCAACCCCTTTCCGAAAATGTCCGGTATGCAGATGAAAATAACGTAAGAGCTTTTCAGCATTTTGAACTTTTGTCCAGCTTTAAGACTATCAACGTCCATAGCACCTTGATAATATCTTGCGCGTTCCGGCAATTCACCGGTGTCCGTGGATTGCATCTCAATGTCAAAGGCCTGCGAAGAATTCTTTGCGTACACATCAAGCCTGATGCCCTTGCTTTTCCAGTCGATGTCTATAACTTCCTGCGTGTTCATCTCAATGCGGTCAACCTCAATTTCGAGCAGTATTTCCAAAAGCCGCTTGCACACGTCAGGATTGTCATGCATCACTTTATAAAAGATAAAGTTGTTGGCGATTGTCGCCTGTTCCCATTTTTCTTCGAGCGTAAGTTCTTTCTTTTCCATGTTGTACCTCTTGGCGAATAAAATGCGCAGAGTATCAAACATCCCTACATATTATTATTTGCCAATGCGGATGCGAAATTTCACTTTTTGGCTGGAAAATCGAAAAAAATTAAAGGAAAAAAAGGGGCGAAAACAGGTGTTTTTCATTTAGAAAAAACGGACACTAACATCAAATGGATAAGCAAGAAAGTTTCAGACGGATTCTCTGTAGCAACAGAAATTTCGTTAGACAGCACGAAACCTATTCCTCTTTGTGTAGGCGTTTGGGACTCAACATTTGTTGAGAACCTCAAAGTTGGTGCACAGTTCCACGTAGCTAACCTCAAAGCATTTGCTATCAACACACTCGCTGTTGAGTTTGCTTATGACCTCGGCGGAATTAAACCTGCTGTAGCATTCGCAATGGACAATAACGGAGAGCTCACAGAAACATTCAAGAAAGAAGATGTTATGAAGCTTTATGTGGGATGTGACTTCACAGGTTTTGTTGCTAACACAACATTCACAGTTGCTTACGAGTCTGGAAACTTTAAAGCATCAGCAAACAAGCTTGGTACTGTAAACCTTACAGCAAAGATTTCTTTCTAATCTGAAATAGTATAATTGCTAGAAGACTGCGGGAAACCGCAGTCTTTTTTTGTGCTCGTAGATAATCACAAGATTGGAATTTTATCAATCCTGACTGATATCTTTGGCAATTTATTTTACATAATCTTACTATATTTACTGTTACATAAGTGGCGGATTCTTCGTTTATTCAACAATGTACCTGCATAGATTAATCCGCGATATAGAAGAGGAGGCACCATGATTTACGGGTACATTCGCGTTAGCACAGATAAACAAACTGTTGAAAATCAACGTTTTGAAATAACAAAATATGCAGATAAAAACAAACTGCACATCGACAAATGGATAGAAGAAACTGTGAGCGGTACAATTTCGCCAAAGAAACGTAATCTTGGGAAGTTGCTTCACAAAGTGCGCTCCGGCGATACAATAATCTGCTCAGAGTTGTCCCGTCTTGGACGTTCAATGTTCATGATAATGTCAATTCTGAACAATCTTATGGAAAACAACGTCGCAGTTTACACCGTAAAAGAAGGATATCGGCTTGGGCAGGACTTGCAGAGCAAGGTTCTGGCGTTCGCATTCAGTATTTCTGCAGAAATTGAGCGCACACTTATCGCGGAGCGCACAACAGAGGCTCTTAAACGTTGTAAAGCAGACGGTATTAAACTCGGCAGACCAAAAGGAAGGAAAAATTCAGTTTACAAACTCACAGGAAAAGAGAAAATAATCAAAAAAATGATTATCGAAGGTTACACAAAAACTTATATCATCAGCTATCTGAAGGTGAGTTCCGCAACTTTGTACAGTTTCATGCGGATGATGGGGATTGAGTATTGACTTGCGCAACAGGAGCAATGCGAGGGATTGCATCATCCGCGTGAGTATTCGCGGCGAGCACGAAGTGCAAAGTTACGAAAGCGCCTCAAACGAATGACGCACCTCCATGACCTTATTCACAGACCGCTTGAAGTCTTTTAATTCAATGAGTAATATTGCGATATGAATGAAAAATCTGAAAACATAAAATACCGCTTTTTGCTCGGAACCCACACAATGATGTTCTGTGTCGGTTTCGGATATGCCACAAGCTATTTGCAAAACTTACAAGTTCCAGACGGAACTATCGGGTTTGCGATTTCGTTTTTCGCTGTGATCGGAGCATTGTTCCAATTACTGCTCGGTCGTGTCGCGGACAAAAGCCGCCGTTGGAATTTCAAGAATCTGCTGATTCTTCTTGCCGCCGTTCAGCTTGCGTCGTCTTTGGCGTTGCCGTTCACAGCTTCTTTTTCAATGTTAAGTTTAGTTCTTTTCGGTTTTGTTCTTATTATAACGTACTCGATGCTTCCTCTTCTTAGTTCCGTGAGTTTTTTCTACGCATCGCAAAATCTTAGGGTGGATTTCGGCATTGCCCGCGGAATCGGTTCCACGGCATACGGAGCTATATCCATAATTATGGGAAAGACTGTAACGGCGTTCGGCACCGGTTGTATTCCGTTATTTGCGGCAGGCACATCGCTCGCTCTGCTCATAGAGTCGATGCTGCTGCCATCTCCGGCAAAGTACCGTACTGTTCATTCAGAAGATCCACTAAAGACGGCAAACGTAAGCGACGAAGGAGCTTCCAACAGTTTCTCAGGCGAAAACGCAAAATCGCAGAATGGGCGCAGTGGGCGCGAAACTGGAATCTCTTCGCCGGAAACTCGCAAAATTGAAACATCGTCGCCAAAGACGCGCGAAAAACCGCTTTTACTGCGCTATCCGGCTTTTACACTGATGTTTCTAGGCTTGACAGTAGTAATGGTGTTCCATAACATGAACATAACGTACTTCGTGCGTATAATCGAAAAAACAGGCGGAAACAGCACAAGTCTGGGAATCGCGCTCGGTATTGCGGCCGTCATGGAGATTCCGACACTTTTCTTTTACGGAAAACTCAGCAAAAAAATTTCGTCAAAGACATTGCTTCTTATTTCGTGCCTTGTTTTTACAATGAAAGCTTTACTTTTCTGCATTGCCGGGAACGTCATCGCTGTATACCTGATACAAGGGCTTTCAATCGGGTCATTCGGACTTATGGCAGCAGCAAAAGTATACTACGCACACGATACGTTCGAAGAAAAGGATGTCGTAACGGGACAGGCTTTTGTTTCTATGACAGAAGCTTTAGGCATGGTAATGGGAAGCTTTTTCGGCGGACTGATAATAAACGCAAGCGGCATAAACGGCGTTCTTTGGGGCGGATTTGCAATATGCGCGACCGGAACCGCATTAGCGGCAATAAGTTTGTTCTGCAAGCAAAAGAAGCACAGCAATGCGAACCAATAAACCGCCGTACTTTACATAGACAAAGATGAATAGAACAGAACTTCACGAATCGATTATCAATAATTCGCAGATCACATTCGCACGGAGCGGCGGAAAAGGCGGACAGAACGTGAACAAAGTGAACACAAAAGTCTGCCTGCAACTTCCGGTCTCTGCGGTAGGCGGTATTACAGAAGAAGAACGCACACTGATACGGACAAAACTTGCCGCAATTATAAACGCAGATGATTGTCTTTATCTGAATGTTGACGATGAGCGGTATCAGGAGATGAACCGGAAAATTGCGCTGGCACGTTTGGAAAACAGGATAACGCAGGCTCTTGTCGTTCCGAAAAAACGTAAGCCCACAAAACCGACGAAAGCGAGCAAAGAACGCACACTAAAACTGAAAAAAATCCGCTCCGAGCTGAAAAAAAGCCGCGCAAAAGTGGTATATTAAAGCGAGAACTGCGGATCCGTGCAAGGTGCCGGATTTCTCGTCTGCGCAAAAGTGGTATATTAAACAAGGAGGCATGATGAGGGAAGATAACATCGAGATATTTCAAGACACTGAAAGGCTTTGTAAAACAGAGCCGGATCTTGTTCAAGCGATAAAAAAATCAAGCGAGAATCAAAAACTTTTTTTTGAAAATGATTCTATTGAGTGTGATAAAAAACGTTTTGACGGCAACGCGAGAATTGTTGTCACCAAAAAACGAACTTATGAGGCTGCAAGCGTATACAAAGGTCAAAAAGTCGCCGTCCTGAATTTTGCGTCTGCATCAAATCCGGGCGGAGGAGTTGTGAACGGCTCTAACGCCCAGGAAGAAGCCCTTTGCCGTTGCTCTACCCTTTACTTCAATCTGAACGAAAACCTGAATTGGCAAAAGTTTTACCTTCCGCACAGGCGCGCCGCGGATCCACTTCACAATGACGACATTATCTATACTCCAGATGTTGTTGTTTTCAAATCCGATACGTCATATCCAAAACTGATGCAGCAAAATCTCTGGCAGAAAGTGAATGTGATTACATGCGCGGCGCCAAACCTTCGCGAAAGGCCGAGCAACAGCTACAACACCGGGGACGGTAACACTTCCGTAACGATAAGCGACTCTGAATTGCAGGCTTTGCACGAAAAACGGGCTAAAAAGATTCTTGATGTAGCAGCTTTGTATCAAAATGACGTTGTAATTCTTGGAGCGTTTGGATGCGGAGCATTCAGAAACAAGCCGGAAGTTGTAGCGAATGCGTACAAAAACGTTTTATGCGAATACAATCATGCGTTCAATGTAATTGAATTTGCTGTTTATTGCTCGCCAAGGGATGAATCGAATTTCCAAGTCTTTAAGAAGATACTAGGCTAAAAGCGTCTTTAATAATTCGCATTGTTTTTTTCTCATTTTGCGATCAATGGTTTTGGGATACTGATTTGCGGCACCCATTTATGGGTACTAATATATAGCACTATGCAGACCGATTTCCTGTGCGTAGCGAATCGATGATTGTCTTAATGCTCGCAAAATCATCATTCGCTGAAGCTTTTGACAGCTCCGGGAAAACAGCATTCAATTTGCGCGGCAAGTTTATTTTATCAAGAGAATCCATACACTCAAGAACAGCGTTTTTGTCAGCTGACGAAGCACCGGCATACAAGGCTTCAAGCATGGCGAATATTTCTGCCGGCTGAGCATCTATTTTGGGAATATCGGGTTTCTGCTCTGGTTCTGCAGGCTCTTCTTCTGGCTCTGGAACCGCCGACTGTGTGGCTGTGGCAGACTGTTCAGTTTGCTGCGGTTTACTTTCTTCGGTTTCAGGCTCATTATCGTTCTTATAAACACACTTCGCATAATAGTTTATAGCGATAGGAGTTTTGGAATCAATTTCCGCCATGAATTTATCCGCATCCTTAGAGCCTGCAAAAACTGCTTTGCCGCATTTCTCCAGATAATCCGCCATTTTGAAAAGCTTTTCTTCCCCAAGCTGCTCTGCGGCTTTTTTGAGCTCCTGCATTTTTAAAATATAATCTTGAAGATCTGTGATTTCGTCATCTTTTTCAGCATCTGGTTCATCAGCAGAACTTTCTACGGCGTATTCTGCTGAATCTGCTACCGATTGTCCAGAAGCATCTTCCTCTTCCGAAGACTCTGAAATATCATCAAGAGTTTCTTCTTCAGGCATCACGATATCATAATCATCATATTCACTTTCCAAATCATCTGTATCTGACGCATCTTCCAGGGTTTCTGCAACATCAGTATCGTGAATTTCAGCCGTATAATCTTGCTGAATCTCTTCTGCTTCATCGTCGATACTGCTTTCATGGTCAGGAACAACAGTCGTGCCAGGCTTTGTGAAAAACTGGATAACAAGCGGGACAAGAAAGAAAAGCAACACAGAAAAAATAAATGACACCCCTAAAAAGGAGAAAACATTCATATTCCGCCAACGCACCTGCTCCACAACTGGAATATATGTGACAATAACTACATCATCGCCTTTGAAATACGCAAAATGACACGAAACTCCAAATATCTCAGTCTCGCTTCGTTTCATAGGTTTGTATTTGTTAATATCGATTCCGGCATCCTCAAGCGTCCTGCACGATTCCAAGCGTTTTCCACAGCGAATATCGTGAAGACCGTCAGCAATGATAATTCCGCCATTTTCACCCACAACATCATATTCTGTAAATAAATACATCAATTCAGGCTCATTCGCGGAATTCGCGACGGAAATATTTTTTTGGACTCCGGCAATTTCTGCCAAAAGCAGAGTTTCTATGTTCTTGCACGTAACAGAATTCTGAAGGAAAATAAGCACAAAGCCAGCGAAAACATGACCGAGCAAAATTGATAACGCGATACAGAATCTTACAACATTTTTTTTTGCGGTCGGAGAAATTTCCCATCTATATTTTATCATTCTGATTATGCCCTTTGTTTATAATACATCGGCATTTTTTTACCTGGATTTTAGGGCATCCATGCACACCAATACTGAACTACGCTGATTTCTACAAATTAGAATGTGAAAGTTTTTCAAAAATCGCCTGATCGCAAGGAGGGTTGTTAATCCAAGAACTCGTTCAACACCTTCAAAAGTTCTTCCGGTTTTATCGGTTTTGTTAGATGGCCGTTCATACCAGCCTCCAACGCTTTTTTTCTGTCTTCCTCAAACGCATTGGCTGTCATAGCGATAATCGGAATGGAAGAATAAGAACTGTTTTGAAGCTGACGTATCATGCGAGTAGCCGTGTATCCGGTCATGAAAGGCATTTGTATATCCATGAAAATGAGGTCATAATATCGGTCTGCGGCTGCCCTGATTTTCTCGAGCGCAACAACTCCGTCTTCTGCCATATCAACCTCAAGATTTTTTTGCTCCAAAATGGCTTTTGCAATCTCTCTGTTAAGGAAATTGTCTTCTACGAGCAGAACCCTGTGCCCTACAAAGCTTGTACGCAGCTCTTTTTTTGCCATGTCGCTCTGTTTTTTTCTGGAATCTACGCTATCAGCATACACCTCTTCTTTTGACTTCACCCTTATAGGCAGCTTCACAAAAACAGTCGTGCCTTTTCTTTGCTGCGTCTTTATATTAATTTTACCACCCATCTTATCAACAAGACCTTTGGTGATGCTCATTCCAAGCCCGGTACCTTCAACACCGCTTATCGTAGACGACCGCTCCCGCGAAAAAGAATCGAATATACGGCGCACAAAGTCTCTCGACATGCCAATTCCGTTATCAGCCACAATAAACTCATACTGGCTGAAACCATTCTTTGCAGGAGAAATCTGTCTTACAGTAAAAACTACCTTTCCGCCTGAATGCGTATATTTTATCGCGTTGGTGAGGATATTTATCATTATCCGGTTGAAACGCAAAGTATCTATATATATGTAAGAATCTGAGACATTTTCCAAAGAAAGGCTAAGGCTGATATTTTTCTGCTCAGCATTTCCCTGAACTATAGCAACAATATCTTTTATGACTTTTATAAGATTAGCTTCTGTTTCTTCCAACTCAATTTTGCCGTTCTCAATACGAGCCATATCGAGAATATCATCTATCAGTTTAAGAAGATGATCGCTCGAAAGCTTCACTTTTTTAAGGCAATCCTCGACCTTCACCTGATTCGTCTTGGATTCAAGCGCCATATCAGTAAAGCCGACTATCGCGTTCATTGGAGTTCGTATATCGTGGCTCATATTGAACAAGAACGTTGATTTTGCCTTGTTTGCGACCTCTGCCTTTACCTTCGCTTCCTCCAGAAGCCGCTGGTGCCTTATAGCCTGTTTCGTCTCCGCATCGACATTCCTTATTCCCAGAATTACAGTGTTGCCTTCTTTACAAGAGGTATCCCTTACAACTTTTGCCTGGTAATACATCACCTCGTTGTCTATGCAAGCCCTGAAATTCACTATATAGCTATGATTATCCCTAAGAACCGCAAGGATTTTATCTTTTTCCATTGCCTGCTTGTAATGTTTTATGTCATCTTTGAAAATGGCTCTCTCGGCAAAAAAGTTCAAGCGCTCACGATAATTAGAAAGCTTTTCCATTTCTTTTTCGAGAGGCTTGAAAACTCGGCGCATAGAAAAACGCTTCACGATTTCTTTATCAAGGTCTATTACCGCGATTGTGTCAAAATCTTCCACAAGTTCATTGAAAAGGACTTCCTGCTGATAACTAAGCTCTTTTTGCTCCGCAAGTTCCGCTTTTACGGACAGTTTTTTTCTTCTCTCCGAATCACCGTATCTGAAACCGATAAAAACGAAAATACTAAGTACGATAAAACTTAGGATATACCAAAAGTTCTCCACGACAAAATTCGACAAAGAAAAAGTCGCGTTTTTGGTATAATATTTATTTAGTATGTAATGAATTGTTTCATCAGGAATATAATTCTTCGCCCGGTTCATAATGTCTAGGAACGGCGTATTCTGCTGAGTCGTCGCAAATGAGACGAAATTACGGAACGGATGATCTGCGGCAGAAAATATTTCAGTTGCAGTGCTGTCCTCATCGATAATTTCTTCCTGAGAAACAGCAAAGATGTTCCTCAAAATCGGCGTCGATATGAATATTGTTGAAGTTTCAGCCTGATATATATCCGTTGAAACCGGGAACGCCGCATCAATCTCATCGTTTTTAAGAGCTTCTATAAGCGATTGAGTGTCATTATAGAACTTGTAGTATATCGTGAAATCAGGAAGACGCAGTTCCTTTTTGACAATATCTATAAAATCAGCAATAAAACCAGATGGCTTCCTTGTATAATCCAGTCCAGAAAGCGGCAAATCATCTTTTAGACAACCAAGAACAATTACAGAATGATTTTTAAGCCATTTATCCTCTTCTTCAGAAAGCCGCCAATCATAAAAAAGCGGTGAATACACATAATTGTAAATCATGTAGTTGAAGTTCGGATTTATCTGATACATTTTTCCCTGAGCCTGACAAAGTTCCTCGTACAAATCAGTTGAATCGGGGGACAGAGCGATGTGATAATCAAACCCAGCTATTCGGGAAAGAGGAATCCAGTCAAGTTTACAATGAGTATCTGTATAAAGAAGCATATCTGTATCACCACGCTCAAACGCGTCAACGGCTTCTTTTTCTGTGTCAAAGGTTACAAGAGAACACGAAATATTATTTCTGGTCAGCCAAGTCTTAAAAAACGGAAAACCATAAAAATTCTTCGCAACCGCGACCGTTTTTCCTTCTATTACTTTACGATTATTCTGTATGACGTTCGTGTTTTCCGGTTCTATAAAAAGGAAAACGCTTTCTGATCCCATTGCATAATCAGAATAAAGCAGATTATCCGGGTTTTCGTCAATTTTAAAAACATGCATGAGCATGTCGATTTCACCAGTGCAAAGCTTTTGGTAAAGTGAAGAAAAGTCGCTGTATACGTACTCGTACCGCCAGTTAGCGTAATAGGCAAGATATTGAAGATATTCATAAGCATAGCCAGATTTTACGCCGTTGTTGTCAATCGCGGAAAAAGAGTCATCGTTGTCCACAAAACCGATTTTCACTATGGTGCGCTGCGGATTTTCCTCTGTTTCGTTCTCATTTTTTAAAAAACTCAATTGTTGCACAGACGACGAAGAAGAAATTTGGCCGACATTATCGTGCTGGGCGAATACAAATTTCCCAGGAAATACCGAAACTAACAGAAGAACAAGAATAATTACCCGGCGCAAAAACGAGAAAGAACCAGCATGTGATGTGAGTACAGGTGATTCACTTTTTACTATGCTCATAAATGAAAAACTTCCCGACAAACCACCCAAAACCGATTATAAACCCGAATTTTTAATTTGTCATGATTTTGTGCGAAATTTTTTTTCAGTTTTTCTGTGTGCCGGGGTTAGCTTGAAACTTCGTGCTTTGCACTCGTTGCGAAATACTCTAACGGCATTCTCCTCACCAACTCAAAGCCTCGCAGCATAGCTGCTCGGTGTCTCGCTCAAAGCACGCCAAGTTGGTTCCGGTGAACAGCCCTGCCGGGCTGCCCCTACACCCAGGCGCGTAGCTGGCAGGACTCCTGTATGGAAAGCATTGCCGAACAAAAGCAACAAGCTAGGGAGCAGCGCATGAGACACAAACAGCGTGTAGTGCGATATCGCACGTTTTTGAAACATACTCTGCGACCTAATTATTTGACTCATGTGCCTGAGTGCGTTCGGTACGTTTCCGGTGCACCAAGATACGAGTATGGCATAGGCTTATTTTCCGCATGAATAACGATTTTCTCCAGAACGAACGCAGGAGTCACAGGATAAACACGCAGAATGTTCAAGCCTTTTTTACACGGAGCTGTCACTGTTGAAACTCGGATATTGTTAATTACGTCAGTTCCCCAGGGCTGCTGGTCATCACCGACAGCGAACGCAGGCGGAACAACATCCTTTAAGATGCGGTAGCCGTTCACTTCCGCAATGAATTGAAGCTTGTTTTTCTTGCTCACAGGATTCAGCGGACTTTGATAAAAGTCGAAGTTCATCGAGTTTGCTTCATCAAGCGCGAAGGCGTACTCAACGAACGGTGCGCGGCTTGAGTTTGCCGCAGATTTTTGCGCGTTTGGCGCGTTTTCTGCTTGCGTCGCGGTCGGGAACCACGCCGTTTCCGGGAACACTTTTACAGCCGAGAGCGTCTTTCCATAGCCGGGGAGCGTTTTGAACGCCGCAGTCGTGCCGGAAGCCGCTCCTTTGCCTTGTGCTACGTCAAAAGACGCCCCTTTGCTTTTGGCAGCATCACCCACGCCCATAGCACCCGCGCCCGCCTTAAGCTCGGCGCCATTTGCGGCGACATTCCGCACAAAATGCTCCGCCTCAATCGAAATATAATCGCCTGTCTGCACAAAAGTTCCGGCGGGAAGCTCGCCTTCAGTCAAACTCGCCGTGCAAAGTGGGCGCACGTCAACCTCTATTGGAACAAGCGTTTTCGGCGCGGTTTCAGTTTTTCCGAACACCCCGATATACGGAGTCTCGCTGATATTGTCGTCTTTTGCAAGAAGCTCTCTGTTTATGCGCACAGTAACTTTCTGCAAAAGCTTTTTCGCAGAAACTTCACCTTCTGTAGTCTCAAAAGAAAGCCAATTTTTGTTCGTTTTAATTTCAAACTTGAACGGAAGGGCGCTCGCCGTCGCGATATTAACACAAACTTCCGAAACTTCTGGGTTACGGAAAGCGTTCAGTTTCAGGACTTTTCTTGTCCAATCCTGCCCGATAGAAACTGAACTGTCGCCGTCGAGCCACACAACGAGCCGTGGCTTGTTCGCGCCGGGGGTCTTAACTTCAACAGGCAGCTGGTTGTCCTCTTCGTTCCAGTTCTGAAAGCCTATATGCTCCGACCAGCCCATCGCGT
>JAEEGL014596355.1_pt1 | contig 11572 bp, 9 predicted proteins | sample 9134231 | NCBI WGS metagenome assembly JAEEGL01 (sample SAMN16246548, study PRJNA631951) | gut metagenome | biome: gut microbiome; feature: rumen; material: fiber-attached | host: Bos | place: Iran: Karaj | collected 2018-10 | reverse complement strand
ATTTTCACTTTGTTTATAACTAACCTTCCTTATGACATGGACTCTATTTTGAGCGTCCATAGCAGTTGTTATTGTACTATAATCTCCGTTTTCGTACGTATTTTTTTCGTAAGTAACGTGTGTAAAATTATCTCTGATAGCAATACCATTAACATTCAAACGATATTGTCCATATCTTCCCTCTCTGTTTCCAAAAAAATATGTATCCCGTGGAGTAGCTCTTTTATGTAGATCCTTTAGATTATCATAAATCTCTGTCTCAACCAGTTCCTCTTTGTGATTATATTGCATACGTACATTATTCTTTTCGCCTTTTAATGTAACTTCACGGAACCATATTTTATTCTGAACCACTCGATATCTATCTTCGCGTTGTGCCATACCTTTTTCTTGCACTTCTATCGGAATACCTCCTTCATTAATTATATATTCCATCGAAACCGTACTCATAAAAGTGGTCTCTTGTTGATTTTCGCCGCAATTATCAACGCGCGCTACCACATTTCCTTGTTTATCAACGTATTCATCATGTCCTGATTTATCAACAACTTTGATTTCACCGTTTTTAACAGCTTCATCTAAAGCAGCTCTGCGCTCTTTATAAGAAAGCTTATAATTACTGTATGCAGGCCCATTTCTCAAAATAGTATTTTCAATCTTATGTTTCTCGGCATCTTTTTTGAGCAATTTGTTCGCACCATAAATTGCACCTCCGAGAACAACTGCCGCACCGGCGATGCTCACTAAAACCTTATTTCTTGCTTTTTTTATATCTTCCTTTGTTGCCATTTTCTTATCCTTTCAAAAAAATTTCTTTGATAATTCTATTCTATCATTTCTTAAGATTTTGTCAATCAAATTGAATAAAACTTCTTGTTTGATTTAAGCTGTGATGAACAGGCATAAAATGCTTGCCTCAGGGCAATATCTTTTATAAACTTTTTTCCAGATTTTTGAAGGAAAAAACATGATTGCAAAATTAAGAGGCATTGTTGACAGCGTTTATGAAGACAGCTGTATTGTTGATGTGAACGGGGTCGGCTATTTGGTTTCGGCTTCGTCGCGCACACTTTCAAAGCTTGTCAGAGGTGCTGATTGCGCCCTTTTGATTGAAACCGTTGTGCGTGAAGATTCCATCTCGCTTTACGGCTTTTTTGACGCGTTTGAAAAAGAGTGGTTCAACACTTTAACAAAGGTTCAAGGCGTCGGGGCAAAAGTTTGTTTGAGCATTTTGTCGGCTTTGAGCCCGTCTCAAATTGCTCAAGCCGTTGCGGCGCAAGACAAAGCCTCGTTTTCAAGAGCCTCGGGCGTCGGTCCGAAATTGGCCGCACGTTTGGTAACTGAACTTAAAGACAAAATCGTTACCGTGCCGACGGGCGATGTTTCTTTGGCCGACCTGTCAAATGATGAGCCTCTTAATCAGCCTTTGGCAACACCAAAAGAAGACAACGTTCTTGAGGACGTTATTTCGGCTCTTGTTAATTTAGGCTATCAGCGTTTGGAAGCCTATAAGGCCGCTTCAAAAATTTATGCCTCGAACAAAGATAAATCTGTTTCCGAGCTCATTCGTTCGGCTCTTAAAGAATTTGCAGTAAAGGATTTATAGCCTATGGAAAATGCACGAATCGTCAGCCCGCAAGCTTTACCCGAAGATGAGAAAAAAGATATCAATATGCCCGTTAATACGCGTCCGGAACATTTGGACGATTTTATCGGACAAGAAAACGTCAAACAAAATCTTAAAGTTTTTATTGAAGCGGCAAAAGCCAGAGGCGAGGCGCTTGATCACGTTTTGCTTTTCGGACCTCCGGGACTTGGCAAAACAACGCTTGCCTCGATTATCTCCAAAGAGCTCGGCGTGGGTTTCAGAGCAACTTCGGCGCCGATGATTACAAAATCGGGCGATTTGGCCGCTATTTTAACCAATTTGGAGCCGAATGACGTTCTTTTTATTGATGAAATTCACCGTCTAAACCCCGCCATTGAAGAAGTTCTTTATTCGGCCATGGAAGATTTTCAGCTTGATTTGATTATCGGCGAAGGACCGTCCGCAAGATCTGTTAAAATAGATTTGCAACCGTTTACGCTTGTCGGGGCAACCACGCGTTCGGGTTTGCTTTCAACTCCGCTTCGCGAACGTTTCGGAATCCCCTTAAGGCTTGATTTTTATGAAGATGAAGACTTGAAAAAAATTGTTTTACGCGGGGCAAAACTTTTAGGTATGCCGATTTCTGAAAACGGAGCTTTGGAAATTGCCAAACGCTCGCGCGGAACGCCGCGCGTTGCCGGAAGGCTCTTAAGACGTGTGCGCGATTTTGGCGCCGTCAGCGGCGGAGTTGAGATTGACAATGCTTTGGCTGATACTGCCCTGAGGCGCTTAGATGTTGATAATTACGGGCTTGATATGTTTGACAGGCGTTATTTAAACTGCATCGCCAAAAACTACGGCGGCGGTCCGGTCGGTGCGGACACGCTTTCTGCCGCACTCTCCGAAGAACGCGACACCATTGAAGAGGTTGTCGAGCCGTTTTTATTAAAGCTCGGGCTTATTGCACGCACACCGCGCGGACGTGTTATCTCAGAGCAAGGTTATAAATATTTGGGCATTAATCACGGCAAAATTAAACGCGATAATGACCAGTTTGATTTGTTAAAAAATATTGAAAGTGAAAGTGATGACTGATTTATTTGCTATTCCTGTCAGGGTTTATTATGAAGATACTGACGCCGAAGGGATTGTTTATTATGCCAACTATTTAAAATTTGCCGAGCGGGCACGAACCGAGTTTTTGCGCAACAGGGGATTAAGGCCCGAGATAAAAAAAGATGATGAACGCTGCGCTTTTGTCGCAAGGCATGCCGAAATAGATTACAAACAATCTGCCTTTTTGGACGATTTACTTTCCGTTTCCTGCGAAATTAGAGAGCTTAAAAATTCGTCGGCCGTTGTTTATCAGGAAATTAAGCGCGGCAAAGATGTGCTTGCCGTTGTTTGTGTGACACTCGTGTTTATCAACATTGCAAAACACCGTCCGACCAGAATTCCGGACGATATGCGCCGCAAATTTCAATAAATTTAATTTTGTGCCATTTTCAGATATTGATGAGGCGTGATTTCTTCGGCTCTTGCCGTCAGTTCAACACCCGCTGCCCAGCACATTTTTTCAAAATTCGGCCAGTTTTTCAGGCTCTGTCTGACCATTTTGCGCCTTTGTGAAAACGCCAACGCGGTGATTTTTTCGACTTTGTTTAAAACTTCTGCCGGCGGTATTTGTTTTAACGGTTTAAAAAGCAAAACCGTTGAATAGATTTTCGGCGCCGGCACAAAACACTCGGGATTTAGCGTCCAAAGCTTTTGAATGTCGCACACGAGCTGTGCCAAAACCGAAAGCCGCCCGTAATCTTTTGTTTTAACAGGCGCCATAATGCGCTCTGCCACTTCTTTTTGAAACATTAAAGTCATTGCTTCGATATTTTCCGCTTTCTTAAGCCAACCCGTCAAAAGCGGCACGGATATGTTATAAGGCAAGTTGCTTATGATTTGAAGCGGCTTTAAGTTCAAATCTTCAACATTGAGCGCCAACGCATCTTCATTCAAGACATTCATCGGCGCACCTGTTTCTTCCTTAAGATTTTGCATAATTTCAATACAGCGCTCATCTAAATCGACAACCGTCAGGCTTTTCGGGCTTTGGCTTAAAATCGCACGCGTCAAACCGCCCGGACCGGGACCGATTTCAAGCACATTTGTTTTTTTAAAATCAATTAGGCCTTGTTTTTCAAGCGAAAGACGAATGATTTTATCGGTAACATCTTGGTTAAGCAAAAAGTTTTGACCGAGCGCCTTTTTGGCCATCAAGTGATATTCTTCAACCGTTTCTCGCAGAGTTTTTTGAAAATTCATTTATGCTTTCCGATCAATAATCGCCTTATTTCTTAAATCACGCAAATATTTCTCGGCAATTTCTTCCAACTTTTTATTTTCAAGCATTTCTTTCACTTCTTCCTCGGAAGGAATCGGCATTTTATCAACGCCCGGCGTATATTTCTTTTCAAGCTTTAAAATATAATAGTCCGAGCCGAGCAAAACAGCATCCGAAACTTCGCCCTCTTTCATTTTTTGAAGCTTTTGAGAAAGAGCGTCTGCGAGCTGTTCGCTGCTTACCCAACCCAAACGACCGCCGTTTCTTGCCGTCGGACTTTGCGAAAACTGCATGGCATAAAGTTCAAAACGGGGATCCTGGCGCAAGGTTTGAACGAGCTCGCCGATGTGCGCACCGTCTTTTTTATGAATAACAATTTCAGAAACCATAAATTTTTGTTTTTGCGTGTCGCGCGTGATTGAATCGATGGCTTTTTTTACTTCGTTTCTTGAAACATTCGCGCTTTGCGCCGCTTTTTTCTGAACCAAACGAGCCCAGGCCATTTCCGCTTTCATCTGTTCTTTGAAAGCTTTTTCATTCACCTGCGCCGATTTGAGCATTTGTTTAAACTCAGCTACGCTGACCCCGTTTGACTTTGCAAAAACCTTAACTCCCTCTTCCAGCTCTTTTTCACTGATTTGAATGCCGTTTTTCTTTGCTTCCTGCAGTTTGATTTTTTCATCAACCGCCCCTTGAAGAACCTTATCCAAAACGATTTTTTTGTTTTGATCCGTAATCGGAATCTGCGTCGTTGCCACAAAAGCATTTGCCCTGTCTTGCATATCTCGGCTTGTAACCACATCACCGTTCACAACGGCATAAATTTTAAGCGAATTTCCAAACAAATTAACCGGTTTTAAGGCTTTTCTTCGCTCTGCTTCCGCTTTTTTCATGGCTTCTTCGCGAGCTTTCATCTGGCGCTCATATTCTTCCCTTTCGCGCATTTGGCGTTCATATTCTTCACGTGCGCGCATTTCCTGCTGATAGGCCGCATCTTCATCGCTTAAAGGCGCCGCAAACATAATCGAATTTCCTTTTGCGCTACGTGCAACGGCGTCCAAATCGCTTGCAGATATTGATTGAGCTTTAACATTAAACGAAAACAGCAAGGCAACCGCCAATACAATATATCGATACATTTTTTCTCCTTTATGAGCCTAAACCACCTAATGTTTTTAAATAAAACGAAAAATTAAATTCGTATGAATCATCTAAGTCCGGATCGTTTGAATTATATTTTTTGACATTCGTTACAAACATAAAACATTCGTCCTCATAAATCAAATTACCCCCGTGTTCCAATGAGCCGCCGCCGCGTGATAGATCCTGACGGTTGTAAACATTAACGGACCAATCTCTCGTTAATGCCGCGTGTATGGCCGTATAAAGCTCTTTTCGCTCTGAAATAATTTCCGAAGCTTTTCTGTTTTTTTGCAAAAATATGTATGAAACATACAAATTCAACATATTTGTTCCCAAACGTGCCGCTAACTCATTATATTTGAAACGATAATCTTCACGGTCAAGCCTGAAACGATATGTTAAATTCAAATAGCTTGCCGGTGCGGCGTAAATACGTCCGACATAGTCTGACAGATGTCCCGTATTTTCGGTGTAATCACTGAAAGTCGTCTTTTTATTAAACTGATAGCTTTGCGCCAAAAATGCCGATGTCCGCCCCATAATATTGCCATACGTGTTCCAATTGAAGCCATAACTGATACGGCTTCCCGTGTCATTGCGGTCGTAACCCGCAAAACGGTTTAAATCAAGCACATTTGTATCTTCCAAGTTGACATCCTGGCTGTCTTCGTTCGGAATTCTGTGCGGTTTGTTATCACCATTCGGCGCCAAAACACCGACAACAACAGGCTCTATAATCTGCCTTGATGTCTCGTTTGCTTTCACAAAAGGCAATTTCCATTCAATACCAAGCTGAGGAAAGACACGCGTCGGATTGCCCGTATAATCTTTTTTCTTGAGGCTGTATTGGTATTCTTCAATGTGATAAGCGTCCGATTTAACGGATGCCACAATTTTGTAGCGTTCGCCGAACGAACTTGTCCACGGCAAATTAAACGAATTAATCATTGTCGCACGTTGAGACCCCATACCTCCCGCGTGATAAAGCGAAGCAAGACTGAAATCGTTCTTAAAATACGACCCGATTGAACTCGGTTCGGAAATAAATTCAGCTTCCGCCAACGGCATAACAAGCGGTTTGTTATATTTTAAGCGCTTATATTCGGCTTTGTCATTAAGGCGCAAATCATAACTGATCAGTTTGTAATAATAACTTTGAATTGAAGCATAGTTTCTGTTTTCAAAACGCTCAAATGAAATGTCCGATGTGAGCCAAGCCTGATCATCTTTATCCAAAGAAAGCTCTTTTAAGTAGAGGCTGTCGGAGGCATAATTCAGATGAGTTGAAAACACCCACTTGTCCGTCAGCTCATAACGTCCGAAAGCGAACACGTTGCCCCTGTCCTTCGGACGTTCTCTGTTGTCATCACGTAAATATGTGCCTTCAATTTCCGCATATCCTTTTGTCACGTAACCTCTGTAACGACCGCCCCAGACAATGCCTTTATCCGCTGTTAATGTCGGCGAAAACAACAGGTCCGCATGCTCGCTGATATCCCAAAAATAATTTGATTGAAACGTTCCGCCCAAATAACTTGTTCTGCCGATTTTCGGCGGCATAAAGCCCGAACGGCGTTTAACGGTCGGATCAGGATGAGAGAAAAACGGCGTATATAAAACGGGCACATTTTTAATATCCAAAAACGCATCGTTATAATTCATATCTTTTTTGGCCGCATCGTGTGTGACTTTGCGCGCACGAAGCCGCCACAAAGGAGATTTGCCGTTTTCTTCACAACAATCGCAAGGGGTGAAAACAACATAGCGCATGACTTTGTTGTTGTTTTCTTTTTTATGAAAATGCTCGGCCCAAAGTTTGCTTTCATCACGCATAATGACTTTAATTTTGTTCATTTCGGCTTGTGTCAGTTTATCGCTTAAACTGACTTCATCGGAATAAATTCTCGCTCCGTCAGGCTCCACCAATTGAATATTTCCGGTTGCCGTAATCGTATTGTTTTTTTGGTCGTAAAGCAGTTTATCCGTGTAAAGCGTTAGGTTTTCACGCCTGATTACAACATTTCCCGATGCTTCAATCGTTCTTTCGATTTCGTTGCTGATTAATTCGTCCGCATCAAAATAAATGTCCGGTTCCTGCTCGTCTTTTGATGACGAAACATGTAAAATATCCGTAATATTTCTTTCGGGATTGATTGTAACGTGAGGGTTTGATTCTTGTCTTTTCGAAACTTCACCCGCAATCGGTTCCGCTTTTGACGACAAAGCAAAACTCATCAAAACCAACGACAGATAAATCCCTTTTTTAAGCATATTTTATCCCCCGAATGCGGTTTCTGATATGAGGCCAAAAAAACGGATTATAAAACAACAACAAATAAATGCAGCAAAAAAGAGGCACAAAACAATTAATATACAAAAGCGGCACAAAATAAAGCGATCGGCCGGACAGATTTGTAAAAACCAAATCAAGTCCCTGTATCACAATCATTGCAAAAACCGAAAGCGACATAATTTTTGTTTGTCCGCGGCGGTTAAAATTCCCGATTAAAAGCCCCGTACACGCCAAAAGCGCAAAAACAAGATTATACCACGGTGTCGTAATGCGTCTGTTGCCTTCAACAATATATTTTCGCTTGTCGGAAATTGACAACTTTTCATTTTTGCCCGCACTTAAAAGTTCTTTAAGCGATTTTTCTCTGACCGAAGCTTGTTTCAACCCGCCTTTGCCAAATCCGCCCAAATCAATTGAATAACGTGCAAATTGAAGCGACGAAAAACGCCCGCTTTCAACTTCAATTTGTTGACGCGACCCGTTTAATAAAATAATATGCGGGTGCTCATCTTGATATACGATACGCCCTTTTTCGGCAGAAAGCGTTACCTTTTCTTTGCGATTTCTTTCATCAACAAGCAAAATACCCGAAACGGAGCCGTCCGACTCGTACTTTGTCATAAAAATGGTGATGCCGTCCTTTAAATTGGTAAACTCGCCTTCGCGGAACATCAGGTGAGAAACATTATTCTTAATTTCCCATTCAAGACGGCGAAAAGCATTTTCCGCTTGCGGAATGCCCCAATTTTGAACATAAATGCTGAAAAACGAAAGGAAAAGGCCCACTATAACAGCACCTAAAGCATTTCTCAACGGACTGATCCCCGATGCCTGCATAATCACCAATTCTCTGTCCGAAAGCAATCTGTTATAAACAAACAAAACAGCCGTAAAAAGCGCTATCGGCGACAAAACGCAAAAAAGCTGCGGCATCAGTAACGATGTTAATTGAACAAAAAGCTTCAATGGCAAACCCTTGTTTGTTACCATTTCGACAAAGCGTAACGATTGCGTCAGCCAAAGCATTGACAACAACGAAAAGACCACAAGCAAAAAGCCGCTCATGATCTGACCTGAAATATATCGGGTTAGCTTCTTCATAAAGCGCAGTATACATATTTTTAAGCCAAAAAAAACAATAAACTGCCATTACTTCACAGTTTTATTATCATTTGAAGGGGTAAAGAAAACAGGATCCTTATTTTTTTTACGATTCTTAAAGAAATTTTTGATTAGGATGAATTTGAATATTTTATGATTTGCCGATATTTAAAAACATATTTGACAAAAAAATGAAATTATGATATATAAAAGGTAAGGATCCTTATTTCTTTATGATTTCGGGCCCCTTTTATTGATAAAAAAAACAAAGCATTAGGAGAAATATGATGACATTAAGAGCCTCAACAAATGAAAAACCATTATCACAAGCCGAGGTTTTAAATTATATCAAAACACACAGGGCTGAGGTTTTTGAAATTACAAAAGTTGCCATTGATGTGGAATTAACAAAGGCCAAAGGTGGTGAACTAATTGAAACGAACGTTTTAGCGCGTGACGGGCGCAAAATCAAAGAAACTAAAAACATAGTAAAAGAAGGATTTGCGATTGATACCAGACATACAATTAGTGGTGAAAAAGACCAATATGCTAAAAACCCGGCAAAAGTAGCAGGTTTGTATGAAATTGAGGGTGGACGTTCATACGAAGACGTTGCGCCTGGCGAAACCGTCAAAGCAAAAACGGTTGGTGGCGAACATAGACAAGCCATTGTTGCAGATAAAGATATGTATCTTGATACAACTTGGGGTGAGGTGCAATTTGTTGCTAAAGGTGGTTTAATTACAATTTCCGGCGAAGAAGCCATTGGTAATAACAATCCGTGTGATATGGTTTTGATTGTTGATGGAAAACAAAGCAATGTCGTGATGACAGAACCGGTTTATAAACAACGCAAAGATTTGGAATCTCAGGGTGCAAAGTTAACGCCAGCTGTTGAGGAATTCTTTGCAATTGCTGCCGAAGAAGACCGCAAAAATCCTTATTTACAGCAAACGCAAACTCGTTCAAACAGCCAAGAATTGTAGTTTTGAGGGCTTAAAACGGGCGGGGTAAATCTTTCCCCGCCCAAAAAATGAAAGAAAAAACGATGAGTGATAATTTAGATAAAATGGTAACAGATATTAGCTTGCAAATTGCAAAGGCTGAACAAATTGAAGCTGAAAAAAAAGAAAGACGTAGAAGAGAGGAAATTTTAGAAAATTTTAACACTGGAGCTTTTGCATACGATAAGACTAAATTTGAACAAGTTCTTTTACAAGGTTATCCGCCAACATATATTTCTTGTGGTGGATATAAAGATCACATTGGTTCACAAGAAGTTCTTAAATTGGCGGTCAAATATGGTCTTTCAAAAGATGATGCAACAAAACTATTATCAAAAGTTGTAAATAGTGATATGAGCCATGATAAATATGGTTACGAAACTGCAAATGATAATATATGTAAGATGGAAATTTTGATACACCTCGGTCATGCTGATACAACGGAATGTTCTATTTCAAAGTTAAGAGAATTGTACGATGAACCTTCATTCAAAGCCGATTTTGGACATTGGGTGGAAACTGGCGAATTCGAACGCGCAATAGATGGTCGTGGATATGACCCCGTAATGCGTTATGTCAGCGACGTAGAACAGCTATCTTTTCATGAGTATGCCAGAGATGCTTTTATATTACTTATGAAAAATGGTTATAAACCAAAATCTTTATCTGATCAGAAAGATTTTATATATTTATACGAAAAAATAAAACCATATCTAAAAAGAGAACAGGAACGTCAAAGAGAACAAGAACGACGCCAAAGAGAACAGGAACGTCAAAAACAAGAAACACGCGATAATTTTGAGTATCTTGCCACAAAATATTATCAAGCCAAAAACGGATATATTTATGAAATTCAAGTAGGCAAAGGCGATTACGACAAGATATGGCATAACCCGAATGAGGCTGAAGCAATTCAACTAAAACAGCGTCTTCAAAATGCTCTTGAAGATGGGTATCAAGTTGATACATCAGATGGAAACAGCAAAAGCACTTGGTTTATCAAAGAACTTCAGGAAGAACAAAAAACAGGAAAGCCATACAGGCGTGATGACGAATATTATGTTCGTCTTGAAAACGGTATGGCTGTTGGCAAATGCAAAGTTCCATTGGAGTTTGTGGTAGATAAGCCGATTGATTTCCAAATAACTAAAAAACTTGAAGTGCCGAACAGCATAAAAAACGTGTTTCGCCGTGCAAAAGGCTTAATTAAAGGAACTTTTGAAAAAGAAGGTTTTACGGGCGAAATGGTTGGTTCAGCCGGCAACATTTCAATAAAAGCTCAATATAAAAAAGGCAAACTTAACGGCGATTATGAAGAGCGATATGAATCTGGTGGTGTCATTAAGGCGCAGTATCAAGAAGGGAAACTTCATGGTGTCTATAAAGAGCTTAATTCTGACGGCACAGTTCATACGCAAAAATACTATGAAAACGGCGTTGATGTCACCGAAAAGCGCAAAGCTTTGAAAAAAATTGCCGAACGCCACATCGCCAAAGAAGAAAAATTGAGTGCAAAAAAGGGCAAACCCGTCATTTTGAAAAAAGCCTCAAAACTTGAAAAAGCTCTTATTGCTAAAAAACTCAAAAAAAGCAAAGAAAAATAATCTTTTCTCACTTTAAAAAAGCACCGAAAGGTGCTTTTTTATATTCTTGACATGGCATCGAGCGCACCTTGCAAAATATAGTTTGCCGCCCCCGAATCAAGAACTTTCTTTCGTTTGTTTCTTGACAGGTCAACCTCTTTGATTAAAAAGCTTTCTACCGCTTTTGATGACAAACGTTCGTCCCAAAACATATACGGCAAATCGATTTCCTCTGCCACTTTTGCGGCAAATTTTCGTGTTAAATCAGCCGTTTCGCCCTCCTGCCCGTCCATTTGTTTGGGCAAACCGTAAACTATTCCGCAGACTTCTTTTTCTTTGATGATACGCTTTATTTCTTCAATATCTTTTTTAAAACTTTGGCGCTCAATAATTTTATATGAGGTGGCGACCATGCGCATCATATCCGACACTGCAACGCCCAATCTTTTTGTTCCGAAATCAAACCCTATCAATGCGCCATAAGGTTTCAACTGTTGTTTAAATTCTTTTATTTCCATTGAATTT
>JAEEGL014412764.1_pt1 | contig 11572 bp, 9 predicted proteins | sample 9134231 | NCBI WGS metagenome assembly JAEEGL01 (sample SAMN16246548, study PRJNA631951) | gut metagenome | biome: gut microbiome; feature: rumen; material: fiber-attached | host: Bos | place: Iran: Karaj | collected 2018-10 | reverse complement strand
TTTAAATAGGAGCATATCATGGCAAAAAGGAACGCATTGATCGTAGGCCTTGGAAAATCAGGCTTCGCGAGCGCCCAGCTTCTGGCGGGCGAAGCGAACGTTACGGCATGGGATTCGAAAACGGAAGATAAATTCGACGCCTCCGAACTGCAGGCGCTGCGCGAAAAGGGCGTGCGCTTCCTCTTTGGCGCATCGCCAGACCCGGCAGGGTTCGACCTGCTCGTGCTGTCGCCGGGCGTGCCGCCGACCATCGAACTCGTGACCCGCGCGAAGGAACTGGGCATCGAGATCTCCGGCGAACTCGAACAGGCTTTTGCGCACTGCAAGGGCACGTTCTACGCCATCACGGGCACGAACGGCAAGACGACGACGACGGCGCTGACGGGCGAGATCTTCAGGGCTGCCGGCCGCAAGACGGAGGTCGTGGGCAACATCGGGCTGCCTTCCGCGGCGAGGGCCGCGCAGGCGGATGAGGATACGTGCATGGTCACGGAGGTGTCGAGCTTTCAGCTGGAGACCATCAGGACCTTCAAGCCGAAGGTGTCCGCCATCCTGAACATCACGCCAGATCACCTGAACCGCCATGGCACGTTCGAGGAATACGCGCGGGTCAAGGGGCTCGTGTTCTCGAATCAGGACGAAAGCGATTTCTTCGTGTACAACGCGGACGATCCCGAGACAGTGAAGATCGTCCCGACGTGCAAAAGAGCCGTAAAGGTCGCCTTTTCCCGCAAGTTCCGGCCCGAGGCGCCGTGCGCCTTCGCGGAGGGCGGGAAGATGTACGTCGACGCGGCGGACGGGGACGGTCCCCGGTTCGTCATCGAGACGAAGGACATCTACATTCCCGGGGCTCACAACCTGGAGAACGCGCTGGCGGCAGCTGCCGTCAGTTATTTTGCAGGCATCGGCATTCCCGTCATCGCAAGGATTTTGAAGGAGTTTCGCGGCGTCGAGCACCGCATCGAATTCGTGCGGGAAGTCACGGGCGTCCGCTACGTGAACGATTCCAAGGGCACGAACCCCGACGCCTCCATCAAGGCGATCGAGGCGACGGATACGCCCATCCTGCTCATCGCGGGCGGCTACGAGAAGAATTCCGACTTCACGGAGTTCATCGAAAGCTTCGGCGGCAAGGTGAAATATCTTCTGCTGCTGGGTCAGACGGCGCAGCGCTTTGCAGACTGCGCGCTGAAGTGCGGCTTTCCCGAAGACCGCATCCGCATGTGCGAAAACATGAAAGACGTAATCGACCAAGCCCGTATCCTGGCAGAAGCGGGAGATACTGTCCTCCTTTCTCCCGCTTCCGCCAGCTGGGGCATGTACAATAATTTTGAGGAGAGAGGCGAGGACTTCAAGGCGCTTGTCCGAGCCCTGAAAGGCTGATCCGTGGAGAAACTGAAGGAACGCGGAAAAAAGAAAAGGGAAGGGGATTTCCTGATGATGGCCCTCGTGATGGGCCTTACGCTCTTCGGCGTCGTCATGGTCTTCTCCGCCAGCTACTACACCTCCCTGAGCAAGTTCGGCAACGCGTATCACTACCTCGTGAACGACGTGGCCTGGGTCGCGCTGGGCTGGGTGGCTTTCGCCTTCTTCGCGAACGTGGACTACCACCTGCTGAAGATCATCGCCTGGCCCGCGCTCATCGTGGGGCTTATCCTGCTCGGGCTCATCTTTACGCCTCTGGGGGTCACCCTCAACAATGCGACGCGCTGGCTGAACTTCGGCGTTACGATCATGCCGGGCGAGATCATCAAATTTTCGCTCATCATCTGGGTCGCGACGCTTCTGGGCAATGACCCGGAGAAGATCCTGCGTCTGAAGGACGGCGTGTTCCCCATCATGATCGTGCTCGTCGTTGTCGCCTTGCTCATCGTAAAACAGCCGAACCTGTCCACGGCCGGCATCATCGCCATTCTCGTGCTTGGCATGATGTTCGTGGCGGGGCTTCGCCTGTACTGGATCTTCCTGTTCGGCGGGCTCGGCGTGGCGGGCGTCGTGGTCCTGCTGCTCAGTCCCAAAGGCGCCTACATGCTGGAGCGCGTCCACACGTTCTTCGATCCGTTCGCGGATGAGCTGGGATCCGGCTATCAGGTCGTGCAGTCGCTGCTCGCCCTGGGAAGCGGCGGCGTGACGGGCGTGGGCCTGGGCCGCAGCATCCAGAAGGCGCTGTATCTGCCCGAGCCCATGAACGACTTCATCACGTCCATCATCGGCGAAGAGCTGGGCTTCGTGGGCCTGCTCGTGCTGCTCATCGTCTACCTGCTGCTGATCTGGCGCTGCTGCCGCGTCGCTGTGCGGGCGCGGGACTATTACGGCATGCTGATCGCCTCGGGCATCACCATCCTGCTCGGCACGCAGGTGATCCTCAACGTGGCGGTCATCTCCGCTTCGTTCTTTCCCACGGGCGTGGCGCTTCCCTTCATCACGCTGGGCGGCAACGCCATGCTCATCTTCCTCGCGCTGATGGGGATATGCTTCAACATCTCCAAACAGCCTGTCTAAAGGAGTCTTCCATGAACGTCGTCTTAAGCTGCGCCGGAACCGGCGGCCACATTTATCCTGCCATCGCCATCGCGGACAAGATCCGCAGCGAGGAGCCGGACGCGAAGATCCTGTTCATCGGGACGAAAACGGGCATGGAGAACCGTCTGGTGCCCGCCGCGGGCTACGAGATCCGGGGCATCGATGCCAGCGGGTTCAACCGCCGCAACCTCCTGAAGAACGTCAAGACCGCCAGGGATCTCGTGAAAGGCGGGCGCGAAGCGGAGGCCATTCTGCGGGAGTTTCAGCCCGACGCCGTGCTGGGAACGGGCGGCTACGTCACGGGTCCCGTGGTGCGCAAGGCCTCGAAAATGGGCATACCGTGCTTTCTGCACGAATCGAACGTCGTGCCGGGCATGGCGAATAAAATGCTGGAAAAATACGCGGACGGCATCTTCGTCTCGTTCGAGGAGTCGCGGGAGCACTTCGCGCATAAGGAGCACGTCGTGCTGACGGGCAACCCCATCCGCCGGGGATTTCTCGCCGGTGACCGCGCGAAGGCGCGGGCGGAAAAAGGCCTTTCGGACGGGGAGTTCATGGTGCTTGTCACCGGGGGCAGCCTCGGCGCGCAGGTGCTGAACCTGGCGACGGTTGACCTGGTGCGGGCCCTGGCAGCGTCGGATCGCGGCATACGGGTATTCTTCGTGACGGGCCGGCGTTACTTTGAGGAAGTGAAGGCGCAGCTTTCGGACATCGCCGGCGCGGACAGGGTCGTCCGGCTCATCGACTACGCGGACGACATGCCCGTCCTGATGGCTGCTGCCGACCTGATCGTGAGCCGCTCGGGGGCCATCGCCATGACGGAGATCCTCGCGAGCGCAAAGCCTTCCATCCTGATCCCGTCCCCGAACGTGACGAACAACCATCAGTATTACAATGCGAAGTCGGCTTCGGACGCGGGAGCGGCGGTTCTGATCGAGGAAAAGAACATGAAGGACGGCTACGGGATCTTTACGGACGCCGTGCTGGCCTTGTCCGGGGATCGCGACCGCCTTTCGCGCATGGCAAATTGCGCGGCGAAGGCGGGACGGAAGGATGCGGTGGACGCGATCTACGCGGAAATGAAGCGGGTCGTGGACGCGCGATGAAACAAAAAGAAAAAAAGTTTAATATTTTGAATAATTGGCTATACAGATAAATATTATCTGTATAGCCTGTTTATTTATTGAATTTATAAAGATTAACAATTATTGTTAAGCAGAGTTTTCGGCAGGCGACAGCCTGGATCCGCATCTTTGCGCGTGATAATCGCCCCTTTTCCGTGTCTTATAATTGGAAACATATTTACGGAAATAGCGGAGGTATGTCATGAAAACGAAGGAAATTCACTACGTCGTCGTGGAGGAAACGTTGCTGTGCGAGGATTCCGTGCATCTCGTCTACGGCATTCAGTGCCGCACGCAGGCGATCCACGACATCTCTTCCAACCGGGAGGTGGTGGAGGAGATGGCGGATCTGTTCAATCGGATCCAGCTTGACCCGTCCCGGGCCAGGAACGCCGTGGAGAGTCTGCTGCCGTAAGGCGAAAAACAGCTGAAAAGGCGGCAGGATCAAGACCTGCCGCCTTTTTCGCGCCGGCCGGCATGCCATGCACGATAAAAAATAGGTGTAGGAATTATTAGATATTGTTATGAATATATGATTTGCTTGGTTAACAAAACGGCCATTCCGGTGGTAAAATAGTGAATGATGCGATAGTGCATCTATCACCATTGTTCAATATATAAGCCATATATCAATCATAAAAAGGAGGATCCCGGAATATGAAACCAAGAAAATGGCTGTCTATTCTACTCTCCTTCTGCCGACGCCGAGACCGACACGCTGAACGTGACGATCAAGGGCGAAGACGTGACAGAGGCGGCTCCCGTCCTGGTGGCCTACTACGACGAGAATGGCAGATTCCTCGGGCTGGTGCCTGTCACCGCGCCTGCGGAAGAGCCCATCGAGCCGGCGGGCGACGCGGAGTCCGTCAAGATCTTCTGGATCAACGAGAACGACGCGCCGAAGGACGACGACCTGGAGATCGTCCGCACGACTGACTGATACCGGCAGCAGCCGGACTATATGAACGGGGCCGGGCACACTGTGACAAGAGCGCAGTGCGCCCGGCTCCGTTTCATTATGCCAGGCCGTACCGGATACGACGAAGCCTTGCAAGGGGCGGTACTCTTGCGGTATTCTAAAAGAAAGCGTATTTATCTCCGAAAAACGTTGGAAAGAGGTTCATCCATGTCAGTTCGAAAGAGTTCCACGCACAGATGCGGGGCAGGGCGCATGGCCGCGATGGCCGTGCTCATCCTGTCCGTGCTGTTCTTAGGCAGCTTTGCGCAGCGCGTTTACGGCGCGGAGGTCCAGGCCTCGGGCAGCTGCGGCAAGGATCTGCAATGGACGCTGGACGACAATGGGCTGCTCACCATATCCGGCAGCGGACCGATGTCCTGGGATGAGGACAGCTGTCCCTGGGCGGAGTTTTCCTACAGGATCAGAAAAGTCCGCATGGAGCCGGGCGTTACGACCATTGCCAGGGGGGCGTTTCAGTTCATGTCGGACATATGGCAGGTCTCGATCCCCGATACGGTTACGACGATAGAACCGGAAGCCTTTTATTGTTGCGACAGCCTCATGCGGATCTCGATTCCCAAAAGCGTTACGTCCATGGAGGGAAGCATCGCCTACTGTACGTCTCTGACGAGCATCGACGTTGACCCGGCCAATCCCTCTTATCGTTCCGTCGACGGCATCCTGTTTTCAAAAGACGGAAAGACTCTGTGCATTTTTCCGTACGGCCTGTACGCAGAGCGTTACGAGGTGCCTTCAGGCGTTGAGGTTTTGGCAAAAGGTTCGATGAACTCGGCGTCCATCACGGAACTGATCCTGCCCGAAGGGCTGGTCCGCATCGACGATGAAGCCATCCGGTGTTCGAATCTGCAGACACTCTGCCTGCCATCCACGCTGCGGGAGATCGGAAATTACGTCCTGTACAGTTACGACCCTTTGACGATCATCTTTTCCTCCCCGGAGGCGATCGCTGCCGGGATCCGCATCGACTTCGGAAACTGGGATTTCTTCCAATCAAACTGCCTCATCGGCGGCGAGCCGACGGTGCTGCACCGCCTGACCCTCTATGCAGAGAAGGAAACGATGCATTACCTCGTGGCTGAAGGGTATCCCGTTCCGGATCTGCCGGACGATGAACCTTCGGAAGGCGTTTTCAAGGGCTGGTATTATACGAACTGGGATGAGGGTTCCAGGAAGGATATCTACGTGAAGGGAGGAGATCTCTTCACCTGGGAAGAGGATCTGCAGCTGTGGCCGCAGCAGTATGCCGCGATCCCCATCCTGCTGTCCGCATGCGGCGGCCAGCTGGCAGGGTCCCGGGAGCTGTTCCTGACGGAGGAGAACGGGTACGCGCTGACGAAAATGCCCGAAACGCCTGCCCGGGACGGCTTTCGCTTTCTGGGCTGGTATACGCAGCCGGAGGGAGGAACTCCGGTGTCCCTCGGGATGACCTTCCCGGACGGAGGGATGTTCTATGCCCGTTGGGAGCCTTTCATGACATGGGGGCAGCGGGATGCGGACGGATCTCAATATGAGGCGATCTCCCTGAAAAAACCTTCGGATCTCAGCGATAACGTCGCCGCCTTCAGTACGGAGCGCTGGGCAGAGGCTGTCAGCCAGGTGATGATCCCCGAATCGGACGGCGGCTTTACCTGCGTCGCAATGCGCGGCAACTGGCTGCAGGCCTGCCGGTATGAGCCCGGCGGCACGCTGCGCAGCGAAAAGAGGATCGATCTGGAACTGCCGCTCTACGGCGGGTTTTTCGCGGGAGCGGACCGGTATTATGTCGTCTGCGGACAGGAGAATATGGAAGAGGACGATGCAAAGGAGATCGTCCGGGTCATCTTTTACGACAGAGACTGGAACCGGGCCGGAGCTGTCTCCGTCAAAGACTGTTTTACGACGATCCCGTTCCATGCGGGCAGCCTGCGGATGGCTGAAAACGGCAGCGTGCTGATCGTCCATACCTGCCGGCAGCGCTATCTGACGAGCGACGGCCTGCGGCATCAGTCGCAGCTCACGATCATGATAGACACAGATAAGATGCGCGTCATCAACAGTCTCGGGCAATTTCAGGCCAACCACGTCAGCCACTCCTTCAATCAATTCGCGCTGGCAGACGGGGAGAGTTTCGCGCTGCTCGATCACGGCGACGCGTTTCCTCGCAGCGTGGTGCTGAACCACCTGCCGGCTGAAGACCCCGGTGAATACTATGATACGGATGTGGCGGAGATGTTTATCATCCCCGGAGCCACCGGCGCCAACTGCACCGGCGTCAGCGTGGGCGGCTTTGAGCGGACGGCCTACGGCTACGTTGCCGCGATCAACAGCATCGACCACAGCCTTGTCACGCGTTATACCTCCTACGAGATGGAAGGCCTGGTCAGGGAGGAGCGCAACGCGCTCATCCTGACGGCAGAGGGCAGCGAAAGGGACATGCCTTCCGTTCATGTGACCGCTCTGACGGACTACGTCGGCAAAAGGCTGACAGCCGGTACGCCTTACCTCGTTCGCCTCGGTCCCGATCTGCTGTGCGCGCTCTGGGAGGAATACTGGTTCAGAAGCGGCAGCGCGACGGATTTTCAGGCGCTGTGTTATACATTTCTGAACGGCTCGGGCACGCAGATCTCCGACGTGCTTCGCCTGAAGAACGCAAGGCTTTCCGAAAGCTGCCAGCCGGTCGTCTGGGGAGGCCGCATCGCCTGGTTTACGGATCAGAGCGGGCGGCGGACGCTGCACACGCTGCGGGTTCCTTCCCTGGATCCGGGCGGCTCTTGTGCCGCGCTGCTGGAGGCAGCCCTCTCGGGCGGAACGCTTTCTCTGACGGCGTACAGCCGGCTGGAGACGGCGAACGTTCTCTGCGCCTGGTACGGTTCGGACGGGCGCATGATCCGCACGGACGTCGCATCGCTGCATTTCGGCATCAACGAATGCAGCTTCACAGGCCTGACTTCCGGGGCCGTCTGCCGGGTCTATTTCCTGGACAAAGAGAGGCGTCCGCTCGTTCCCGCGGTTGACATTTAATGCAAATCCGCTAAAATATATAAGATGGACGATTATCAGGAGACGTATCCTTCCCGCGAGGAAGAGGAGCAACAGTATACGGGCGAAGAGCTGACCGGCTACGAAACGTATCCGGTGCAGCAGAAGTCTGGCGGCAAAAAATCGAGGAAAAGGCGTAAAAAGCACTACTTCCTCCGTTTTGTTGTTTTTTGCGCGCTCGTCTTCGGCGCCTATCAGTTCCTGAATTCGTCTCACTTCGCCGTGCGCCATTTCGAGGTGCAGGGCAACCATTACTACACGCCGGCGCAGGTCGTGCAGCTGTCGGGCCTGCAGAGCGGGGTCAACATGTTCTTCGAGACGAAGACGAAACCGGCGCGCGACGCGCTGCTGGCGGACCCCTACATCAAGACCGCGGACATCGAGCGCGATCCTCCGTCGACCATCAAGATCGATCTGGTCGAGCGGCGGGAGTACGCGGCCGTTCCCTACGGCGAGCAGTACGTGCTCATCGACAGGGAAGGGACGGTGCTGCGCATCGCGGGCAGCGAACCTGCGCTGCCCATTCTGGGCAACATGTCCATCGTGGAGATGACCCCTGGCAATCCCCTGCAGGTGGAGCAGACGTATCTGCTGACGGATACGCTGTCGCTGCTGGCGCTCGTGGAGCAAAGCGACCTGTATTTCAAGCGCATCGACTTCTCCACGGTCATCATTCGGGCGTACATCTACGACGACCTGTACTGCGAGGGTACGCCGGTCAACATCCGCGACAACATGGAAAGCCTCCAGAAGCTCCTGCAGGAGCTCTACAAGGAGGACATCACGAGAGGGGTCATCCGGGTGGGGACGGACAGCTACCTGTCCTATAGCCCGATCTACTAAAAAAAATCACAAGATATTGTATCGGGGTGGTGCATTCACCCTCAAAATGTGCTAAACTAACTTTGTATATATTTGCGTTATTAATCAGGAGGCGGAAAGATGTCCCCAATGCTGCAATTTGAAGAGCCGGCACCGACCACGGCGAATATCAAGGTCATCGGCGTAGGCGGCGCCGGATGCAATGCGGTCAACCGCATGATCGAATCCAACCTGAAGGGCGTTACGTTCATCGCGGTCAACACCGATAATCAGGTTTTAAAGACAAACAAGGCTGAGACGAAAGTCCAGATCGGCGAAAAGCTCACGAAGGGCCTCGGCGCGGGCGGCAATCCAGAGATCGGCCAGAAGAGCGCGGAGGAGAGCATGGAAGCTCTTGAGAAGATCATCGCGGGATCGGACATGGTCTTCATCACCGCGGGCATGGGCGGCGGCACCGGAACGGGCGCTGCACCCGTCATCGCCAAGATCGCCAAGACCGCAGGCGCCCTTACCGTGGGCGTGGTCACGAAGCCTTTCACCTTTGAGGGCAGAAAGAGAAAAGAGCACGCGGAGCTGGGCATCAAGTTCCTGAAGAACTATGTGGACTCCCTGGTGGTCGTCCCCAACGACAGGCTGCTGCAGGCGTCCGACCCCCACATGAGCATGCTGGATGCCTTCCGCATGGCGGACGACGTCCTGAAGAGCGGCGTCGACGGCATCTCCACCCTCATCACCGATACGGCGCTCATCAACCTCGACTTCGCGGACGTCAAGACCGTCATGAGCGACCGCGGCATCGCCCATATGGGCATCGGCAAAGCCAGCGGCGAGAACCGGGTCGAGGACGCCATCCACGCAGCCGTGGACAGCCCGCTGCTCGAGACGAGCATCAAGGGCGCCAAGGCCGTCCTGCTCAACATCATGGGCGGCTACGACCTGGCATTGCTCGAGGTCGCCGGAGCCGCGGACGTCGTATCCAGAGAAGTCTCCGAGGACGCCATGATCATCTTCGGCGCCTCCATCAAGGAGGACATGCACGACGAGGTCCGCGTCACCGTCATCGCGACGGGCTTCGAGGAAGAGGGCAGGGGGCTGGAGGAGGCCGCTGCGGAAAGCAAACCGGTCGAAACGGCCGCGGTGCCCGAGCCGGTAAAACCCGCGGAAGAGGCCTATAACCCGGCCAACGACTTCCCCATTCCGGATTTCCTCAACAATCCCGGAAAGAAGTTCAATTTCTAAACGTTAGGAAAAAGCTTGGGGACGGCTTTCAAAAGGCTGGCGCGCGCCTGCCTGCGGGAAGGCCGTCCCTTTGGTACATAAAGCAGACACATGCAGGAGAAGAGAGCTACGAACCGCATAGAGATCGTTTCGCCGGACAACAAGGCCGTCAAACTGGCGGCGTCGCTGGCGGAAAAGAAACACCGGGACGCTCTGGGCATGTATCTGGTCGAAGGACCGAACCTGGTCCGGGAGGCCCTGCAGCAGGGAATACCGATCCGGTTCATCTTTACGGGGGCCGAAGCGCTGAGCCGGCGGGCGGAGATCGAGGAGATCCTGCAGCTGGCGGAAAACAGCGGTTCGGCCGTATGCGTTTTATCGGAAAGGGTTTTCGGGAAGGTCTCGGATACGCAGACCGCCCAGGGGATCGCGGCTGTCTGCCTCAAGAAAGCCTGGCGGGAGGAGGACCTGTTCTTTCCCGGCAGCTGCGTCTTGGTGTGTGACCGCATCCAGGACCCGGGCAACCTGGGCACGCTGCTTCGGACCGCGGAGAGCTGCGGCTTTTCCGGGGCGCTGCTCCTGAAGGGCTGCGCGGATCCCTACGGGCCAAAGGCCGTCAGATCCTCCGCCGGATGCGTGTTCCGATTTCCGGTGCTGCTTTGCGAAAGCGCAGGGGAAGCCCTGGATATGCTCGCAAGGCAGCGTAAACGGGTCTGGACGGCTCACATGGAAGGCGCGCCTTGCTGGGAAGCGCCCCTGGGGAAGGACATCGCGCTCGTCGCCGGCAACGAAGGCAACGGGGCGGACGACGCGTTCCTGAAAGGGGCGGACCGCGTGTCCATCCCCATGGAGGGTCAGACCGAATCCCTGAACGCCGCGGTGGCCTGCGGCATCCTGATGTACGAGTCCCTGCGCCAGCGCGCGGCGGGCGGCAATAAGTAAATTCAAGCTATTGGAGGCTTATACATGAAAGAAAAACTGATGAATCTGATGCAGGAAGCGGAAAAGCGCATGGCTTCCATCTCCTCCCTGCAGGAAGCGGAGAGTCTGCGCGTCCAGCTGCTGGGCAAGAAGGGCGAGCTCACCGAGATGCTCAAGGGCATGAAGGCCCTCGCGCCCGAAGAGAGAAAGTCCTTCGGCGCCGCAGCCAACGAGGCGCGCGCGAAGATCGAAAACACGCTGAACGAGCGCATGGAGTACTTCCGCAACGCGCAGAAGGAGATGGCGCTGGCGGCGGAGCGCGTGGACGTTACGGAGCCCGCCATCCCCTGCGAACTGGGCAGCCGGCATCTGCTGTCCGTCACGATCGACGAGATCACGAGCTGCTTCCGCAGCATGGGCTTCTCCGTCGTGGAAGGCCCGGAAGTCGAGACCGTGTTCAACAACTTCGACGCGCTGAACGCGGGGCCGAACCACCCCGCGCGCGACATGACGGACACGTTCTACATCACGGACGATGTGCTGCTGCGCACGCAGACGTCCCCGGTACAGGTGCGCACGCTGCTGTCGCAGAAGCCCCCGATCAAGGTCATCGCGCCGGGCAGATGCTTCCGCTGCGATACGCCGGACGCCACGCATTCCCCCATGTTCCACCAGGTCGAAGGCCTCGTCGTGGACGAGGGCATCACGATGGCGGATCTGAAGGGCGTGCTGGACCAGTTCGCCAAGCAGATGTTCGGGTCAAGCACGAGGACGAAGTTCCGCCCGCACCACTTCCCGTTCACCGAACCCTCCGCGGAGATGGACGTGTCCTGCTTCAAGTGCGGCGGCAAGGGCTGCAAGGTGTGCAAGGGCTCCGGCTGGATCGAGATCCTCGGCTGCGGCATGGTGCACCCGAACGTTCTGAAGGTCGGCGGCATCGACACCGAGAAGTACACGGGCTTCGCCT
>JAEEGL013793149.1_pt1 | contig 11572 bp, 4 predicted proteins | sample 9134231 | NCBI WGS metagenome assembly JAEEGL01 (sample SAMN16246548, study PRJNA631951) | gut metagenome | biome: gut microbiome; feature: rumen; material: fiber-attached | host: Bos | place: Iran: Karaj | collected 2018-10 | reverse complement strand
TTTATTTTTGGATAAAAAGAATAAGGATTATAAATAATATTTACATTACATATTTTATATATTGAATTTTTTAAAATATTTTTTATTTCATTTATGTTTTCATTATTAATATTATGTATTTGTTCTATTTTTGACAATTTTTCATCAATTGGAATATCAGATATAAATTGTAGAAAAATATTTGAAATATTTTCTTTTTTAAATAATGTATATTGTGATTGGTTTATATATTTTGAATCTGAAAATGTCGTTTTATCTTCATTTTCTTTTATATCATTATTATTGATTATTTTATTTAATTTATTTATTTGTTCTTGGTCTGATAAAACATTAGAATCTGATTTTGGAATTTCAATTATATATTCAAAATTTGAATATTGATTTAATATGATTAAAGTTAATTTATTATCATTTTCTGGATATGTTATAAATAATGAATTATTTATTAAAATATATTTTCCTTCTTTATTTGATAAAATTTCTTCTATTCTTTTCATTGAACATGTATTTCTTTTTTTTACATTTAATTCAATTTCTAATTTACTCAATTTATAAAAATAAATAAATTCATTCATATTATTCTTTTTTGGTAAATCTTTAAAAAAATTTATTAGTTCTTTTTTCATTCTAGAAAAAGAAAAATAAATAAAAAGAAGATTTTTAGCATAATCAATAATAAATAAATCTTCATTTTTATCTTCATTAATTTCTTCATAATTTTGTTCTGAATTATTTTGAAATTCTTCATTAGGTAAAATTGTTAATAATTCATTTTTAAATTTTTCAATAAAATAATCTTTATTCTCAGGAAAAGCAATTAAACATAAAATTAAAATAACTTTATTTTCAATAGAAATATCACTATTTCTAATAATTTCTTGAAAAAAAGTAAAACAATTTAATATATTCATTAAAATACAAATATTATTTTGATAATTATAATATAAATTTGATATAAAATTCATTATTTCATTTATTTGAGGACTATTTGAATAATTTGATATTTCATCAATACTACTTTCAAATAATGTATTTGCATAAAATTGAAATATTGGTAAAAAAACTTGTAAATTAAGATTTAATTTCATTTTCTGAAAAATATTTTGATAAAGAAGTTCTTTTGTTGAGTCGACTTCATTACTATATAAATATAAATTAATTTCTTCTTTTTTTCCTATAAAATATTTATTTGACCAACTAAAATAATAATTTAAATTTATAAATATTTGTAATAATATTTTTTCTTCTTTTGTTTTAAATTTCTTTAATAAAGTTTGTGAGTTTATAAATATTGTATAAATAAAATATATTGAATCTTTATTTAATGTTAAAGCATTTTCTACACTTCTTAATATTATTTGATAAACAATATAATCAATTGTATGATATTTTTTTTTCAAATACATTATTAAAATATTTTTAATATCAAATAAAATAAAAATATTATTATATTGTTTATTATCAAAATGTGATATTAAAATAGGAATTGGACTATATTGATATTCAATTAAATAACTATTATCATTTATAAGATGAATTAAGCCATCTTGAGTTACTATAACATTTAATAATATTGTTTCAATTAGAGAAATATTTTTATCAAAATTATTTCCATTTAATAATAATTCTAAAAACTTTTCTAATTTTTCTTTTTGACAACTGTAATTTAAAATCCAAAAAGTATTATATAATGTTTTTTCAGTAAAAGAAAAAGTTTTTTCTTCATTTTGATATTTTAAAAATAATTTATTAATTATATTTAAATAATTATCAGAATAATCCATACATAAAATACATTCTGTAATAAAGAAAGAAATATATTCATTTAAATTCAATTTGTTAATTCCAAAATCAATTATATTAGATATATTTTCATTAAACATTTCTTCACAATCTTTTTTAATTTGATTTTGTAGAAATCTAATATTATATTTTATTTTATCTAAAGCCATGCAAAAATTACTTTGTAATAATGATTGATTATTTTTGTTTTTTTCATTTTCAAAAATATATTTTTTAAAAAAAGTTTTAGTATCTTCTTTATAATTTGGATTTTTATTTGACATTTTTATATTACAAATAAAACTATTTAATATAATTGAATCTGAATTAACTTTTTCACATAATTTCAAAACATTTTTACTATCAACTACTAATTCTTCAAATAAAATTAAATTAATTATTTGTTTTACAACATTAATTATATTTTCTTTATCTTTTTCATCTTTTATATTATCATAAAGACTACTTAAAATATTTATTATTTCATTCCAAGAATCATCTAATTCTTTTGTATAATTTTCAATTAAATAAGATAAGAAAATAACAATATAAGGGTATATATTATTATTAAAAATACTATCTTCATCTTGTAAAACTTCTTTTATTTTATTGAATAATATAACATAAGGAATATTAAAATCTGTTTTATCTTTAATAGAATATAAAGGAAATATTTTATATAAATTTAATAAACCTATTATTATCATTTCTTTAATATTAAGATGATTTTCCCCAAAATCTTTACTAAGAATAAAATTATATAGTTTTTCTTGATATGAAGTTAATGCCATCATCTCATTATTATTCTTTGGATAATTTAATTCATTTCTTTCATTTATATTTAAGGATAAAATAAAATTAATATAATTATAAGATGTATATTCTTTTTCTTGTGATATTTTATTAAAAAAATCTCCTGAAATTATATCTAAGAAATTATTAATTAATTTTGGACGTCCAGAAAAACATTTTAAAATTAATTCTTCTATTGAATCTTTAAGTAATTTTTTATTTTTTACCCCGTTTTCATTTTTAAGAGTAATTTCACTTTTTTTTAATTTATTTTCAATTAAGCTAAATCTATAAATTAAATATAATAAACATAAATTTATATTTTTTAATTTTAAATCTTTCCAATTTTTATTACCTTTTTCATCTACACACAATTGAACCCAAAATAATGAACATAAAACATAAATAATTTTTGGTTGATATACTTTTTCATCTTCAAATAATTTATAACAAGCTAAAATTGTCAATTCATTAAGATAATTTAATAAATAAACAGATTCAGGAGAATATATTTTACTTATTTTATTAATTGAATGTAAACATTTTATTAAAACATTTACATTACTTTCTTTTAAATAATTCTCTTTTAGAAATAAACTAGGTAAATAAAGTAAAATTAAATGAAATAATTTTTCAATATAATTATTTTCTTTAAATAAACTGAAATTTCTAACTTTTGTTGCTAAATTAAAAATTAAAATTCTACAATATATAGGAAATTCAATATTTTTTTTACTTTCTTTATCAGTTCCATAATCAGTTATATAATCCATTTGGTCTTTAAAATACTCTAAATTTTCTTTTAAATTGTCTTCTTCAAATATAATCATTTGTTTTTGAATAATTTCAATAAATATTTTAAAATATGTTCTTCTTGAAATTGATTGTTTTGCTTCTTTTAATTTTTTAATGCAATCTTTAAGTGTTATATCTTTTAATTGATCTGTTTTTAATTCAACATACCATTTATATAAATTTATATCCATTTCTGAATCATTTTTTTCTTCTTTTTCATTATTTTTTTGATTTTTTTTTTCCATTAATCTATAAAAAGAATTTTTAATATTTGATTATTATTATTTTAATAAAAATTTAAAATTATGTCATTCTTTAATAATTTGATAATTCAAAATAATTTAAAAAGATATAATGTAAATGAATCAAAATATTGTATAATGAAACTAAATACTATTATATTTAATAAAAAGTCTCATTATGTTTCAAAATTTAAGAATTACTTATTTTTGAATGATTTAACTGAATTTTTAATTAAATATTACAAAAAAACACTTATAATAATTTTTTTCAAAAAATTTTTTTTATATCAAAAACATTTAATAAGTCCTTGTTTAATTGATAGAAGAATAATGAAAATAATGAATAAAAATATTCAACAAAAAATATTATTTATTACAATTAAAAAAGAAGAAAAAAATATTCAAAATAATAGAAAAGAATATTCAAATATTTTCAATACTGTTATTACAAATTCAACTATAATAGAATTTCCAAAAGATGATATAAATACAGAAACAACAATTGATAATATACACGCTAATGATGATATAACAATAAGTTTAAATTTAAGAATAAATAAAAATTATGATTATAAAGAAATTGAAAAAGATATTAATTTTGTAAAAGAAAAAAATAATAATGATAAAACAATATTAAATATAATGAATATAATTGATAAAAAAAAAATACATTCTTGTCTAAATTCAAATACAAAATCATCTAAATTTAATAAAAAATTAGATAATTCTTTATTAGATATAACCAAAATGAGATTAAAAAATTCAAAAACTAAACCAATTAAATTTTCATCTTCAAAACATTCAATAAATCATTCACAATCATCATTAATTCAAAAAGAAAAAGAAAAAGAAAAAAAAACTTTAATTAAACCTTTAAAAACAATAGTTAATTCATATAATAAAAAAACAGAAAATATAAAATCAAAAATACAAAAACTTAAATCATTAGATTTTCATTTGTCAGAATTATCATCAAGAGCAAAAAAAAAAAGAAATGTTTCAACTAAATTTCAAAATCAATCTATTTCTACAAATTTTAATTCTAAAGGAAGTAATGATTCAAAAAAAATAAATAAAGATAAAATCAAAATTAGAGATACTTCAAAAATTGCATTTAAAATATCATATGAAAATATTTTTGGAAAATCAAAAAAAGATATTTTAAAAAATAAAAATAAAAATAAAAATAAAAGTCTTTATATTAAAAATAATAGTTTATCTCCTTCTTCAACTCCTTTAAATATTAAAGAAAAATCTCTTAAGAATAAAAAAGTGAATAAATTAAAAAATTTATTTTATTATAATTATACTTCTATTTATAATTCATCAAAAAAAATCTATCATTCATCTGTTCAATCATTAATTGAAACTGAAACACCAATTAAAAAAAATTATTCAAATAAAAAATTGATAATCAGTTTAAATAAAACAAAAAAATACAATTTGAAATTAAATGATAGTAGCTCAAATAGAAAAAATTAAATAATTTTGTAAAATGTTTAAATTATATAAATACATAAAATATGATAATTTTAAAAAAGATGATAATAAATGAATAATTTTATGAGATAATATTCAAAATATCTAATGTAAAAAATAATATATAAAAATTATAAAATCGAGAATATGATTATTAGTTTCAAGAAATAATTTCAATGAAATAAATAATTTCACTATAAAAATTAATTTTTAAAATTATTTAATATCCTTTAATTGTTATATGATTGTAAAAAAATGAATATTTAAATATTTTAATAACAATATATTTACTTTTAATTAATTAGATTTTTATTTTTTTTTCTTTTTTCTTAATTTTCTTCTATCTCTCTTAATACAATAACTAATTTCATCTTTTTCATCATATTTTTTAATTATATTATTTTCATTTAATTTATATTTATTTGAAATGATTTTAACTTCTTTTAATAATTCTTCAAAATTTTTATCAACATATAATTTATAATTATATAATGTTTCAACATTTCTTGATAATCTCATAATATTAATTATATCTATATTATCAGAAATATATTTTTCTAATATATAACCTGAATCAGATATTATTTTATCTTCATTTGAATATTCATATTTGTCAATTTGAAATTGATTATTAAAAAAATATTTAATATTGTTTTTGGCATATTCAATTCTTTCATAGAAATTTTCAATTAAAATATTAACTGCAAAACTTTTTGCTTCATTTCCTTTTTTTTTATCAATTAAATTATTTTCTGATTTAAAAAGTTTACTCTCATTAATTAATATAACTTGACTTATTTCATTATATTCACCTATATTATTTCCATCATTACTTATAAATAAATATTTTGGCGTTACTTTAATTAAATTCATTTTTATTTCATTAATATTTAATAAGGAACAATTAAAACAATAATTATTATTAAGATAATTAAAACATATATTACTATTAAATTGAAGAATAGGAATAAATAAAGCTGAATTTTCATTTAAATTTTCATATATTTTATTCATTAATAAATATGATAAATAATATGGGTTTGATTCTTTTAATTCATTTATATTTTTTAAATTAACAAATGTTCCATGAATTATTATTTTATTTGTATATCCTAAGAGAATTTTTATTTTATCTTTATTTAAAAAACATTTTATTTTATTTAGAAGTTCTATATAATATTTTATAAAATAAATATTTGAAACAAAAGTATAATTTACTAAAAATAAAAAACATAATTTTTTAATTTTTTTATATTCTTTTCTTGTATCTTTAAAATAATATTTTGAACATCCTTTTTTTAAATATTCCCTATAATCAATTATATTATTATTTAATAACTCTATATCATTTTGATTTTCATTATTATCATTTTCACTTTTTTCATCATCTGTACTTATTTCTGATTTTTCTTCAGTTAAATCAATTTTTTGAAATAATTCTGAATACTTTTCTTTTATTTCTTTTTCATCTCTCTCTAATGTGTTAATATTATATTTATAATTTTTATAAAACATTGATAATATATTTTCAAATTCTTTATCCATTTTAAACTTTCTTTTCTTATCTTTTTTTTCTTTTATTTTCGATATAGAATAGTTAAAATATTCATTATTCATAGAAATTAAAATAATTTTTTGCCAACTATTATATAATTTAGTTAAATCATTGTTAATAATTCCCATTTCTTTTGTATTCATTATATTATATCTTATTCTATATTCATTAAAAAAGATATCATAATTATTAAATTCAAAATTTTCAATTTTAATTTTATTTGGTAAATGAGTTTTATTTTTAAAAAAATATAAAATTTCATAAAAAATACCATTATTATTATTAATGAAACAATTTACTTTATTAGTATATCCTTTATAAATATTAACTTTGAAACTTAATAAATTGTTATTATTATTGGTTAAAATAATTTCTTTTATATTATATTTATAATCTAAATTTTTGCTTATTTTAATTATAATTTCTTTTTCATTAATTAAATATATTTTTTCATCAATTTTAATTTTAGTAAAATAATTATTACTAGAATAATCAATAAAATAAAAATGGAGATAAGTAAATTCTTCAACCATAATATTTGTAGTATTCGTGAAATTTAATATATTTTTCTTTATTACTTTCAAATTATAAAAATAATTAATTCCAGTAAAAGAAATATTTTGTATTAAATTATCATTTAGATAAATTAATATATTATTATTATTTATTTTTATTAATTTTTGTTCAAAAGAAATAAAACATATTCTTCCTTTTAAACTAATTATTTTATTTATTTCAATATTATTAATATTCTCTAAGAATTTATTTTTTTCTAATTCAATTTTTGAAAATTGTTTAATGTCACTTAAAATACATTCATTTAATTGATATTTATCCCAATAAAAATTTTTCAAATTATAAATTTCATTTTGCTCAAATTTTATTTTTGAGTGATTTTTATTTAAGCTAATATTAATATAATTATTATCAGTATCTACAAATTTTCTTGTTTTATTTTCTTTTATATGAAGTAAATTAATTGTAATTAAGCAAGATTGATTAATATTTTTTAATTCAATCAAATTATTAACTTCAAATATTTTTTCACTAGACAATTCATAAAGTATTAAATTATCTTTTATTTTTTCATTTGTTGAAATAATATTAAAATCTTCAATTATAAAATATAATTTCTTATTTTTCATTGTAAGTGATAGTTTATTGATTCCAAGAATTGATGATAAAGGAATATTTGAGTTAGTATTTATTAAAAAATCATTACATTTTTCTTTCTCATTACATAAGGTATATACTATTTCTCCTGTTTCTTCAATTTTATTATATATTCCTATCAATTGTAATTTTTCTTTTTTATTTTTTCTGTTTTCTTTTCCAAGTATTATCTCTTCTTTTTTTTCATTAAATGAAATAAATTCATAATTGCCCATTTTTTTTATTTAGTAATTTATTTTTAAATTAAATATTTTAAATCTAAGCTCAATTTATATGCAAATAATATTGTTAAAAAATAATTAATAAATAATTATAAATAATATTATAATTATAAAGACAAATTAACAAAAATTTTATATGAGGAATATTGAAAAAAACAAAGAATATATTAAAATTGAAAAAAAAGATATTAACATTTGCATTTAGATTTTATTTTCTCTTTATTAAAAAAATTTTATGAAATATGAACAATTCATTGATTTAATTTCTTATTTTTTTAATTAACTTCATCTATTTATATTTATTATAAGATATGATATTATATAACATAAAATATATCATCTTTCATATTATTTTTTCTCCTCTTCTTAATTATAATTCTCAAAATATCTTTATATTTATTTAAATTATATTAATTTCATATTCTGTAAATTTCCAATTTTTTTTATTATCAATTTTTATTAGTAAAAATTATTCTCAAAATAAATATTTTACTTTATAAAAAAACCCAAAAAAAATATCAATTAAAAAAATAAAAAAAACCCTCATTACACAAAAAAAAAAAAAAAAATTAAAAAAAAAAAAGACAAGCAAACCTATATCAAAACAAATAAACACCGGTTTCCAAAGAGCCTACAATCCTCACTTAAAAAAAAACACTCAAAAAGGTAAAATATACGAAGAAGAAAAAACAAGCACTCTCCAATTCGGAGAAGAAAGAGAGAAAATGAACTCAATATTAATATCAAAAGAATACTTCGCAAAAGAATTAATAAAAAATGGTTACATAGATTCCTACATAGACTTCTTTTATTTAGGATGGGGTAAAACTCCAAATTTAAAAAAACAATATTCAAACAGAACAAAAGAAGAAAATATAGAAAACGAAAATGAAGACGATCAAAAAGAAGAAGAAGAAGAAGAAATAGACGAATTAGAATTAGATCAAAGTATCCCAAGACATGAATATAATATTCAAACATTAAATGCATTTTATGAGAAATTAACAACTGCTGAGAATTCATTAAGAGATGCAGAAATGGAAAAAAATTTAGAATTAAATAAATTAGCAATTGAACAATATAATTCAATAAGAAATGATACTATACATGATCAAGGTGAACCATTAGAGGCAATTTATTTTAATCAAAAATGCATTGATATAAGTAAAAAATTTAATTTAATTGAAATGCATATTACTTCATTAATTATGATGGGTGGGTGTTTTGATAAGATGAGTAATCCTATTGATATGAATATATCGAAGAGTTTGAAAGAAGAAGCTAGGGAGATTTTTAGTCAAAATTTATCTGGGATGAATTATCCTTTGGAAGCTAGTATTTATAAAGCTTTAATTGAATTATATAATGAAATTGCTAATCAACAAGAACAAATGAAGAATTATTCTAAAGCTATTGAGTTGTTATATAAATTATTGGAAGTTTTAGATTGTTTAAATGGAATTTCTGGGAATTTAAAAGAAGGTGGTATGGGGGATAAAGAAAATGAAGATAAAAAAACTGAAACTTATTTAAAGATATCTAATTTATATTATAGGATTAAAGATTATGATAAAACTATTGAAACTTTAGCAAAAATTGCTAATATTAAATCTGATAGTAGTGAATCGACTTTATCAGTAAGAATATTATTATTTAATTTTACTATTTTTTTTATATATATTTTTATATATATAAAAAAAATAAAAATAAATATTTAGCCATATCAAATACAAGGATTATATAGATATGCACAAACTTATGAAATGCAAGGGAATAATGAAAATGCTATTGCTTATTTAGAACATATTGATAAGGCTTCTAATACTCAAACTACTGATGATACTATTTTAGCTAAGTCACTTCTTCATTTGGGGAGATTGTATTTTAAAGCTGGGACTTTTGAATTATCTCATAAATTTTTAAATAAGTTTTATAGGAAATCTAAAACTATTGAAACTAAAGAATTAATGGATATTGCTAGAGTTAATTTAGGTATGATTGATGGAACTCAAGGAATGGAAGATTATATTGATAAGATAAAGAATAATAGTTATGGAGATTTTTTGAAATATAAACTTGAATATAATAATCAATCGTAATTTTTGAAATTGAGTTTTTTTTTTTTTACTTTATGCTTTTTTTTTTTGGTTTTTAATGTTTTAAAATTATTTTATTTTTTAATTTCAGTTAAGGATTAAATAATTAATTTTTATTTTTAATTTAAAAAAAATTATTTTAAAACAAAATTAATAATAATAAATTTAAATAACACCTTTAGTTCATTTTAAAAATTTTTTACAAAAAAAAATAAATAAAAAGCCAAAAAAAAACATCCAAAAAAAAAACAAAGTATAAATATTTAAATTATCTAAGCAGCTTCAGCAACTTTATCTTCTTCTTTATTCTCATTAACAATTTCATAATTATCCTCCTTAACATCATTATTTTCATTTTCCTTATTTTTCTCATCACTTTCCTTTTTCTCATCACTATCCTTTTTCTCTTTTTTTTCCTTTTTCTCTTTTTTTTCCTTTTTTTCTTCCTTTTCTTTCTTTTCCCTCTCATCATTATCCTTATTATCCTCATCATCCTTATTTTTCTCCTTCTCCTTCTTTTTCTTCCCTTTCCCTCTAACAGCATTTTTCGAAATTAAAACTCCAAACTCACTAAAAGGAATATAAGACCCAGGACCAGGATAATTATCCTTATTCCCAGGATACTTATACCTCTCACCAATTTTAGTATACCTATCATTAATATACAAACTATTAAACTGTCTCCCAAAAGTAGAAGGCATAGTATAACAAGGACCAGGTACTTTATTATCAATAAATTTAAATCTATCTTCATTAGGAGAACCAAAAGAATAAACATTCATATTCCTAATATTACTAGGAGCATATTTACCATCTTTATTAATATTAATAATACTTGAATACACACCAGGACCTGGCATACCTTTATGACGTTTAATACTATAATCATATGATAATTTACCTTTCAATTGAAATGATGGTCCACCATTACCAAATTTATAACGAGGTGCTATACCATAATTACCTGGTCCTGGTACTCTTTTATTATATGCTTCACCATTTATTCTTGTTTCTGAACGACCTGGACCAAATTTAAAATAGTGACCTCTTATGTGAGTTGGGTAATCGTCGTAGTCTCGGAGGATTGAGTAGTAACCGGGATTCATTCCTTTACGTTGGATACTGTTTGTAAAGTCACTACGTGTTCCGTAACCAAATCCTGCTTTACGATTTGTCTTTGTTGATGGGAGGATGTAGAGGGAATCTGTTGTTGGTTTTATTTTTGGGAAACGCTCACTTTTACTGAAGGAGTATTGCTGTTTTGAGGAGGAGTTGTTTATTGTGAAGTCGTGGATTTGTTGAGATGTGTATAAGGGTATTGACATTTTTTTTTTTTTTTTTTGTAGGTTTTTTTTTTTTGATTTTTGTTGTTTTTGTTTTTTTTTTTTTTTATTTTTGTTTTTTTTTTTGTTTTGTGTTTTTGTTTGTGTTTTTTTT
>JAEEGL011959612.1_pt1 | contig 11572 bp, 12 predicted proteins | sample 9134231 | NCBI WGS metagenome assembly JAEEGL01 (sample SAMN16246548, study PRJNA631951) | gut metagenome | biome: gut microbiome; feature: rumen; material: fiber-attached | host: Bos | place: Iran: Karaj | collected 2018-10 | reverse complement strand
TGACACCGTCAACAGAGTGAAAATAAGGCGCATGCTGCGTTAACATTCTCTTCGGATTCGCTTTGTCGTTTTCTGCTCTTGCCTTTGGTGTTCCTGATGTTCTTACCCAAAAATTGTATGCATCAAACTCCCAGGCTTTCTTGTGCTGTGCGCTATAATCTTCCAATATTACTTTCTCCTTTTTTGAATATTTTTCTACTTTATATGCAGCATATAGCCAGACAATCTATAATAGCTAACCTTCTGTAGCACATTTGGTGTTATATTGAGTATTCACTTTCAACTGGTTAAAATTTGTAACCTCCCCTCCTCAAATGTATCACTCCTATTATAGAATTCGCCAAAAAGGCTCGGCGAATTCCATAATCGTCTGTTGTCGCCAGATACTCCGATAATAAATATGGAAATCCCTACGGGATTTTACGCAGAAAATAAAAGGCAGGACTTGAATGCCAGCATTCGTCCTACCTTTGTATTTTCTGCTAAAACCACTGCGTGGTTTTCCATATGAATAATCTCGTGCCTGGCTCGTTATCACTCCAGTTCGCAAATACAAATTTGCTATGTGGTGTAAAACATGATGTTTTCATTAATTATCAGTTCAATATTGAACTGATTGAATGAATTCAATACCTTTTTCTGATTTTTTAATGTCATTTTATTGTCACGCTGACAATGTGATTGTATCATAACAAAACTATCATTCCTACATATTTTCTTTAATCTCGGAAGCATTCTTCACTATTAGTACTATAACAGCACTGTTAATGTCGTTCCCACTCCGGGAGCACTGTCTAATTCTATCTTCCCTTCATGTATATCCACAATATGCTTCACTATGGCAAGCCCCAGTCCTGTTCCTCCTGTTGCTTTAGATCTGCTTTTATCTACTCTGTAAAACCTTTCAAATATGCGTTCCTGCTCTGATTTAGGTATACCGATTCCATTATCCTTTACAATAAGAGCTCCCCTGTCACTCATTCTTCTGACAAGAACCTCCACCTTGCCACCCGGATTATTGTAACGGATAGCATTCTGTACCAGATTCTCTACTACTTCTTTTATCATATCTTTATTAGCGCATACAAAAACCCTGTCTCCATCAAAAGAAATCTCTATATCTTTTTGTTTTGCTAAAACCTCAAGACTACCCATGCATTCCCTTGCAGTCTCATATAAATCTATTTCCTCAAGTTCAGCGCCATTGCCACTACGGTCAAGCTCTGAAAGCCTTATTATATCATTTATAAGTGACAATAGCCTGTCAGCATTTTTCCTGATCTCTTTATAAAAATGATTTTTCTGATCCTCTCCTGTCATCCCGTTTTCCAAAAGCTCGGCATACCCGGAGATTGCTGTCAGTGGTGTTTTTAATTCATGGGAGACGTTGGCAGTAAAATCCTGTCTGGTCTTTGCTGCAAGCAGAATATCCGCATGCTGCAAGCGCATTTTTTCAGCAATTGGATCAAGCTCTTTATATGGAGACGAATAGTCAGTATTTTCAAGGTTTTCAGCCATCATTTCCACAGGTTTTAGGAGCTGAATAGTAAGCATATGTGACAACACGATACATATCGCTATTATAACCAGAATAATAAGCGACGTTATAGGAGCTGCTGAGACAAATACCGACCAAATACTCTGCGCATTCGTAGCAACTCGAAGAACTGTGCTGTTATTCAAAAGCACAGCATAGTAAAATGTATCCTTGTTCATTGTATCTGATCGTCTTACTGACTCCCCAGTTCCTGTAAGAAAAGCGCTTTTTATCTCTGGCCTGTCCATATGATTCTCGAGAATATGCGCATCTGCATCATTGTCATATAAAACAGTACCACTTTCATCTATCCATGTAACACGAAGCTCCGATAAATTCTCCAATAGATCAATTGTGTCAGTATCAATCTTTACAGATTCAAAATAGTGTGTATCTTTAAGAAGCTTTGCGTTTGTTGCAAGATCTTCCCGAACCCTGTCCTGAAAAAGATTATAAAAAATTATCGTTATTCCCATCACGGTAGATGCGATTGCCAGTATTGCAATTCCAACAAGTCTTAGATTGATCTTCGTTTTCATTCAATTACATATCCCACATTTCTTATTGTTCTTATCCTGTCACCATAAAGCCCAAGCTTTTGTCTGAGGGTTTTTACATGCATATCTATAGTCCTGGATTCGCCTTCGTAATCAATACCCCAAACCTGATCCATAATAGTATTCCTGCTTAAGACAATTCCCTTATTCATTAAGAATAATGACAGCAGCTCATATTCTTTGTAGGTTAGTTCTATACGTTTTCCATCTGCCACGACTTCATGTTTTTCATTATTTATAACAAGCCCATCAAGAGTAAGCTCTTTCGGTGTTAGATCCTGAGTTCTGCGAATAAGTGCTTTAACTCTTGATAATAGTTCCATGATAGAAAAGGGCTTTTTAATATAATCATCTGCACCATCTTCAATCCCCTTGACCAAATCCAGCTCAGTGGTTTTTGCAGTAACCATGATTATTGGCAATTTTCTTGTACCAGGATTCATTCTCAGCTTCTTAACAATCTCATTCCCATTCTCATCAGGCAGCATAATATCAACCAGACATAAATCTGGAACTATCTCATCAATTTGGTGGAAAAAATCTTCGGCACATGAAAGCCCAACAACTTTATGTCCCGCATTGATAAGTGCGTATTCTTCTATTTCCCTGATGTTATCATCATCTTCAACTATATATATTAGTGCCACCTTATCACCTCAATGGATTTATAAAACATACTTAAGAAGAAGTTCGTTATACTCTTTGTCAAATTCCTCTTTCTTCTCAGATGTGAAATTCTTAAAGTATTCATGAGTATTATACTCGTTATCGTATATTGTTATCATCTCAACCGCCACATTAGAGAAGTGATCCGAAACCCTTTCAAGTCCCATCAAAATGTCTTCCAAAATTATTCCTGCCTTGATAGTGCATTTTCCTTTTTTAAGTCTTTTTACATGATTCTTCTTTATCCGTTTAGAAAGTGTATCAATGACCTCTTCCAAGGGCTCAACATGCATGGCAAGCTCCTGATCATCTCTGCAAAATGCTGAAACAGCCAGACTGCTTATATCTTTTATCGCTTTTCCCAAAGTTTCAAGCTCCGCCTTACCATCCTGGGTAAAAGATAACCCTTTCTCATTCATCTTCTTTGCCAAAACAACAATCTCCATTGCATGATCCGATATTCTCTCGAAATCGCTGATACTATGAAGGATTATTGACATGCTCTGACTATCTTCGTTAGAAATACTCTTGCCGGAAAGCTTGACAAGAAACGATCCCAGAACATCTTCGTACTGATCAGCCATAGCTTCCATCTGCACTACTTCATCTGCTTTTTTCTCATCATAACTAATAAGAACTTCTAATGATGCTTCAATCGCCTTCTGCGCTAAGCTAGCCATATCCCTGGCTTTTGTTCTGCAAAGCTCCATTGCAAAAGCCGGTCTTTCAAGGAATCTTTCATCTATCGTTACCTGATGGAACGCTTCTTCACTGATTTCTTTATCTGGGATGGTTATTTCCGCGAGCTTTACAAGCATATCCGAGAAAGGAAAAAGAACCATTGTAGCTCCTATATTAAACAGACTATGTATAACTGCTATCCCTGCTGCATTCGCAGAAATATTCAGGAAAATAAAGTGTATAAAAGAATTTAGCGTATAAAACACAAGCATAAAGATAGTGGTTCCAATAAGATTAAAGTATAAATGTATCATAGCTGCTCTTTTAGCATTTCTGTTTGCACCTACTGAAGATATGATAGAAGTTACACATGTTCCGATATTCTGCCCCATGATAATCGGTAATGCTACGCTGTAATGAACTGCGCCGGTACTGCATAGTGCCTGAAGCATACCTACCGATGCTGATGAACTCTGTATAATAGCCGTCAGAATTGCTCCAACTACCATTCCAAGTATTGGATTTTCAAACGCTGTCATCATTTTCGTAAAATAGGTATTATCAGCAAGTTCTGATACAGCTGAGCTCATTGTCTCCATTCCAAACATCAAAACTGCAAAGCCAAGTAATATATTTCCAACATCTTTTTTCCTGGACTCGCCCTTAACCATCATGGAAAGAATAATTCCTATTGCAGCCAGGATTGGCGAAAAAGAAGATGGTTTTAGAAACTTTAACCAGATAGTACTTCCTTTTATTCCTGTGAGTGAAAGCATCCATGACGTGATAGTCGTACCAATATTTGCTCCCATTATTATACCCACAGCCTGCGACAACTTCATAATGCCTGAATTAACAAATCCAACTACCATCACCGTTGTTGCAGATGAAGACTGTATCACTGCGGTAACACCGGCACCCAGTACTACTGCTAATAATCTTTTTGTTGTTAGTTTTTCCAGAATGACCTCAAGCTTACCACCTGCCATTTTTGACAGGCTACTCCCCATAATGCTCATTCCATACAGAAAAAGCGACAAACCACCTATCAAATTAAGTAAATCAAAAATGTCCATGCAAATACCTGCTTTCTTTTCATATCCCTCGAATTACAGGGATATGATATAAGAGCGAAGTAAAATGTATGGACATCATTATGTAAAATCCATGTAAAATTTTGATTCCCCAATAAGTCAGCTACTTAAAATCATGACCATAGAGATAAATAACTCCGCAAACTCCTCCCACAAATACAGCCGGATAACCAATAAAACATAAAAGCCATATAATGTCTGTAAGGAAAAACTTGCCAATAAAAATCCAGATCATGGCTCCAAGAGCACCGCTTAATATACTCACCAAAAGCAAAAAAACATGACTTTTGCTGTCTCTTCTAATTTCAAGCTTATTAACCATATTCCATATTGTTCTCATCAAATTCCTACCTCCAAGTCATAAATGTAATGACTATTTCTAAAGGTAGGCAGAAAATGTAAATTCCACTATCACGTTAATGTAAAAAAGATGTAAAGAAAGCAGATCCCCCCATTGGACTATCTGCTTTCAGTTATATTCTTTTTCATATCGGATTTTCCAGCCGCTGTATTCCGATATAACTCATTTTTCATTATTTTCCTGGGCATTCTCTATAAGCAAAGTCCTGTCCTCAACATCCTCAAGCACTTTCATTTGCTGTATCGCTATCTTGTTCAGCTTCTCCAACCTTTCTCTCTGAGGCATATTATCATTGATAAATACAGCATTCAGGTTCTCCATGTTAGACAAGCAAATGAGCTGGTTAATAGATGCATAATCTCGAATGTTACCCTTCTTATCCGGATTCTCAGTTCTCCATTGCTTTGCTGTCATTCCGAAAAGTGCAACATTAAGCATATCTGCTTCGTCGGCATAAATAAACGATTTCTGCTCAGCTGTTACCTCACTGGGTATTAGATTATTCTTTATTGCATCCGTATGAATACGGTAGTTTATCTTGGTTAATTCTCGCTTAGCTGACCATCCAAGTTGCTTTTGCTCTTCCTCCTTCAGTCTCTGAAACTCTTTAACAATGTATATCTTAAACTCTGGGCTGATCCACATAGCAAACTCAAATGCTATATCTTTATGTGCATATGTACCACCATATCTTCCTGCTTTCGCCTGGATACATATAGCATTTGTCTTAGCCACAAATTCCTTAACACTGATCTTAAAGCTGTTCAAACCTGACTGACTTTTAATTATGGCGAATTCGCCATAATTAAAATCCGGGTTATATACTTTCTCCCATATACCAATATACTCAAGTGTATTCCTATTTCGTAGCCAATCCGTGATAAAAAAATCCCCATCTTTAGCTTTAAGCATATCTGTAAGACAAATATAGTCCTCGTCATGAATTCTTGTAACATTTATTTCAGTATCTCTGACTAAAATTTTCCCCATACAATGATCTCCCATCTGTAATTTCTTTGAGAACAGGTAATAATAATTATACTTCACGCCCTATTCCTTAACAACACGATAATACGGGAGCGTGGCACGCCCCCGTTAATTCCCCTAAAGAGAAAGGATTATTTTGGATCACCTCTCCGGTCTTAGACTCTTATCATTCAGCTTAGGCATATGCTGCTCATTTTGCTTATGAGCTGCTTCCTTAGCCTCCTTAAGTCTTTCCATAAGGCTGGTCTTGACTTTCTCGGCCACCTCGGGTTTCCTGTTCTTATTCCACCAGTCCTTGAAAGTGTTATATGCCTTTGAAACGATTTTACCAATTGGACCCTTAGGCTCTTTTAGCATAGCAAAGCGCATAAACTCCTTGTTCATTTCTGTCTGAACTACAGAATTCACATACTGCTCAGCAGCCTTATCTGAGTCCTGCTGCATTGTCTTTACTGTCGCATCAAGCTCTCCGATCTGTTCCTCCTTTTCTTGGCATTTGCTCTCAAGAGCCTCATACTGCTGTTGCTTCATTCGTAGATAGAACTCTTTGGAAAAGTCACTGTTCCTTCCAAGTTCTTTAGGTCTAAGATCTTCGCCTGCAAAGATTTCCGGATGTTCCCGCATCTGTTTTTCAGCAAACTGATGCATCTTATCCTGGATCACTTCCAATCGCTCAGCGGAAAACACTTTGCTCTTGGCAACCTGCTTCTTCATTCCGCGCTTATAATCTGTTGCAACCGGAACGCCAACCACATGCATATGTGGAGAATTCTCATCCATGTGGATAACCGCTGATGCAATTTTGAACTCAGGAACAATTTCCTTAACATACTCAAGCTGCTCCTTTAGCAAAGGTTTCATTGCCTCCCATTGTTCCGGAGTCTTATCTGCCCAAAATTCCTTATCGCCGGTCTGAAGTATTACCTCAACGGCAACATCATTCTTCTTACTATCAGAAACATATTCGAGATAATCTGGAATCTGCCTGTCCTTTCTTTTTCCAGCATTATATTCGTCCAATGCTTCCTTGAACTCGTTCTGGTAAATCTCCTTCACATCATCAAGAATGTTCACTGTACTTCCTACAACAACCTCGATCATCTCTACGGTATACTGCTCACTCTGATATTGACGGAGATTATGTTTACTTACAGATACGACGTCACGGGTTTTTGTTATAGAATGCTTCTTAGTTGAAATATGAAAAGTCTGTGTTATCATAGAACCCCTTTCGTATACAATTGTTTTTTGCCGCCGGCAGGCCCCTCGGAGCGCCCCCGGATAATGATGTGCAATGTCATTATCCATAGGGGGTTACCCATAACGCCACGTTATGGGGAAGCTCGCTGCGCTCGCCGGCAAAATCACCACCTAAAGCTTTCGCTAATACCTCGTTTTTCAAGATATTCCAGCCTGGCTTTTTCTCTTTCTTCTTCACTTGGCGCAGTTTTATATTTTGCATAAAGATCATGCATGATAATCGCATCAACTTTTGTTTCCATGGCTTTTTCTATTTTGGAAAACAGTTCCTCACTCGCCATATCCAAAACAAAGTACTGCACCAAATATATAAATAACGTAAAAGGAATTTGTACATTCTTCCTCATCTGATTGCTTCCTTTCATAAAAAGGGTGACGATAATGACGATGATGACGATATTTTTGATACCACCCCGGTATGTAAAATACCGTCATTACCGTCACCCATCGTCACCAATAATTATTCTTCAGTGACCAACCTGAGAAGGAACGGCTTTCTGTCCTTCTTTCTCTGAAGAGGCTCGTAGTAAACGCCATACTCTTTATAGAGCTTTCCGCGATTTACGTTTAGTCTTCTTACAAGCGCATTGGATGAAATGAGATTCTCCAGTCCCGGAACTGCTTCTAAAAGTTCGGAAGCTATTCCCTCAAACTGAACTGCCTCTCTGACAAAAGCAGCAATTGCTTCCAGCACTTCATCAGGCTTCGGCTTAAATATCTCATTCTCTGCTTTGGTGAGATTCCAAACGCAGGTGTCCATGTCACGCTCAAGGGTGAGCTCCTGGTCCTGCTGATCTCTGCCGACAATATCAAGCACAGCTTCTCTGTCCGTCCTCTTCTTTTTGTAAAGAATGAACGCTCCATCTGCTGCTCCAAGCAAACCATTAGTACCCGAGATCATCTCGAAACTATCCGAAGATTCCAACTTCCTTGTATGATGAACTATCAGAACACACAGCCCGGTTCTGTCACTGAACTCCTTGAACTTGGTAATGTTCTCATAGTCACCAGCATAGCTATACTTATCCTCGCCAATCTCTTTGACCTTCTGTAGAGTGTCGATAATAATCAACCTGGCATCGGGATATTCTTTGACAAATGCTTCCATCTGCCCGTCGAGTCCATCCTTCAATGTCTTAGCTCTGGTTGCAAGGAATAGATTGTCTACGCCATCTTCACCAAACATCATAGAAAGCCTCTGCTGAAGCCTTGGATAGTCATCCTCAAGGGCAAGGTAAAGAACTGAACCTTTCCTCGTCGGGTAGTTCCACAGAGGCGTCCCTGTCGCAACATGATACGCAAGCTGCGCCATAAAGAATGACTTTCCTATCTTTGGTGCCCCAACAAAAAGATAGGTACCGCAGTTAAGCAATCCGTCAATTACCGGAAGCTTGGGCGGAAATGAGTTGTCGTAAAGCTCTGTCATAGACATGATCTGTAGACCTTTCAGATTTGATCTCTTTGCCTCGTCACTGGGACAACTGTCATTTACTGACACTTCACCCGGTGGCTTCGTATTGCTCACATCCCTCTTGTTTGTTATAATTTCCGTATCGACTACGGAATTGTGCTGCTCTCCGGTTGTTGCCGCAACCGCAATTTGAGCAGCCTTTTCTTTTGCATCTTTCTTCAAAACGCATCCTCCTTATTCTGATTTTCTATATCAATATGCCTGCCTCTGGCATCTGATACCCTTGGAACCATTCTGTGCTCATGCACGCTCCTTTCCAGCTCAAGCTTTCTCTGAACTATTCTGCTCTGATCAATCGAAACACCTTTCTCAAAAGCCTCCATGATCTGAAGCATCGTTCTAATCGGATCAAGCAAATCTTCCCCAATCTGACTTGCATCTGTTATCCTGGTAAGCTCAGTTTCGATATTCTGAAGGGAACGCCTGAATTGCAGCATCATCAATGGGTTTCCTACTGCATAAACCTCATTGTGCAGAACCGCCTCGACTATGTAGTCCTGCTTTATCTGATATCCCATGAGTTTTACACGCTCATTAAGCTCTATTTCTTCTTCCGGATATAACCTGAAAGCGATTGTACGGTTTCTCCAACGATTCTTCTCGTCCCTCTTTTTCTGAGACATTTGCAAAACCTGCCTTTCTCCTGTCAACCTTTGGCTCAAACCCAACCAACGAAGTACGCTCTTTATCCAGATCCATTGCCATTTCACTCTGGATAGATGGAAAAAGATGTGCATATCTGTAAGTAATCGCTATAGCTTCATGTCCTACTCTGTCTCCTATAGCAAGTGCAGAATACCCCATATTGATCAAAAGACTCACATGACTATGCCTGAGATCATGTATCCTTATCCTCTTAACACCGCTGAGTTTCACTCCGCGGTCCATTTCGTGATGAAGGAAGGTCTTGGAAATCTGAAACATCCTATCGTAATCTCTTATCCCATAAAGCCTTGTGATGTAGTCTTTTACTTCAAGAGCAAGAAACTCAGGCATGTAGATAACTCTGTTGCTCTTCGGAGTCTTGGGAGTTGTAATAACATTCTTTCCCTTTAGTTTCTGAAAAGACTTGTTTATCCTAAGTTTGTTGTTATCAAAGTCGAAGTCTGCAGGAGTCAGGGCAAGCAGCTCGCCAAGACGAATTCCGCACCAATACAGGATTTCAAAAGCGATATAGGATTCTTCCTTATCAGCAACAGCCTCAACAAAGGTCTGGTACTCGTCCTGTGTCCAGAAAAGCATTTCCTTCTTCTCTTCACGTCCCATGTTTCCGGCTCTGCGTGCAACATTTACTCTAAGTCCATACATATTTACCGCATGGTTTAGGATTGCACTAAGCTGATTGTGTATTGTCTTTAGATATGTCTGTGAATACTTTTTGCCATCTTTTGTCTGAAGCTTCATGATTTCGTTCTGCCACTGAATAACGTCTGTAGTTCTAATCTCTGATAGCTTCTTCTTTTCAAAGTAAGGCATTATCTTCATGTCTATAATGCTTTCCTTTGAAAGCCAAGTATTATACTTGACTCTTGGCTTTTTGTCCCTGATGTATAGGTCCACAAAGTCCTTAAAGTACATATCCAGGTTCTCATTCTGCTGAAGCTTGAAGGATCGCTCCCAGTCAAGTGCATCCGACTTCTTATCAAAGCCTCTCTTGGTTTTCTGCTTAAGCTCACCGGTAAAATCTTTATAATAGGTTCTTACTTCCCACTTACCGGTCTTTTCATTTTTGAGTACCGACAATTAAACCGCCTCCTTTTCCGGAATCACGCCATAGTAGCTCTCTTCAAAGTACTTACGACTTACTCTTCCGGTTACAGTGTGATAACCCTTGGCTTCCAGCTCCTTGTTAAGCTCACGAATGATTCTGTAAGCCATACCATCTGATACCCCAAGTACCTCCATAACCTCCGGTGCCCTCATAAATAATGTCTGTTCCATGCTATACCTCCTTTGATTTATCAGTTCACTTCTGAACTGTTTGTATGTTTTGTATTTTAACCGTTCATTTTTGAACTGTCAATACATTTTCAGCAAAAACATTTCATTTTTGAACGGTTAGTGTTATACTTATCTCACATCAAACTTTTGAAGGAGCTTTATTATGCTTAACAAACCTCACTACACTGCAAATATTGGTGATCGAATCCGCAAGTATCGCTTATTCAGAAACATGACCCAAAAACAGCTGGCTGATGGATGTAGGCTAAGTGAATCTGCTATTCGAAACTATGAACTTGGAAACAGAATCCCTGATAATTCAACTATCCATGACATAGCAGACGTTCTTGAAATTGATAGCGCATTACTAAGGGATATAAACCCTGAAGATATTAGCTCCATGGAGCGTCTATTCTATGACATGGAAGCCATATATGGTATTGTTCCCCAATTTATTGACGGAGAACTCCATATCATTTTTAAAAGGCCCGATAAAAACAGCTCTAACAGAGATATAATCAACCATTACTATTTGGAAGACCAGCTCCTTGATTGGTGTGCAGTATACGATGCCCTACAGGATGGGCGCATAACAGCTGAAGAATATGAAACCTGGAAAATAGCTCACTCTGATATAGAAGGTACTGATTTTAAAATCGAAACATATAATCTCTCTCTTGAAGAGCAGATCCTTGTGGAATCCTGTAGACGAGCTGAAGGTCTCATGCCAGCGCCGGTATTTGACTCTGACAAAAATCTCTTAGACATTCCCAAGAGAAAAAAAGATAAGCCATCTCCCGAAGAGGCATCCGACAGCGCATCAGCCAAAAAGCCCAAACGTAAACGCAAACCAAAAAACAAATAAATAAGCGCAACAAAAAGCCGTAGCAAATGATTCATTGTATTGAATACATTCACTACGGCTCATTTTATGAACTGATATAAACTTTATGTTTTACTCTGGAATAAACACCTTTTTTCGAGAAGTATTGTCATTTTATTGTCACTACTTCGGTC
>JAEEGL017347193.1_pt1 | contig 11573 bp, 13 predicted proteins | sample 9134231 | NCBI WGS metagenome assembly JAEEGL01 (sample SAMN16246548, study PRJNA631951) | gut metagenome | biome: gut microbiome; feature: rumen; material: fiber-attached | host: Bos | place: Iran: Karaj | collected 2018-10 | reverse complement strand
TCTCAGACCGCGGGCGCAGCTCCACAGCAGGATTCAGCTATTCCAGAGGGCGGTTTTGATTTCTGAGATAGTATAAGGTAAATATGGGAGAGAAAATTTTCTCTCCCCTCTTTTTTCTAAGGAGATAAATAATATGGCAATAGATTTATTGAGTATTAAACCTCATCAAGTAAGCCGTGATATGAGGGGTTATACGGTTTTTCTTTATGGAGAACCTAAAAGTGGCAAAACTACTACAGCAACAAAATTTCCTCGTCATCTTCTCCTTGCCTTTGAGAAAGGTTATAATGCTATCCCAGGAGCTATGGCACAACCTATCAATAGCTGGGCAGAATTTAGACAAGTTCTTAGACAATTAAAAAAAGCTGAAACAAAAGAAATGTTTGAAACAATAATTATTGATACTGTAGATATTGCATATAGTTATTGTGAAAAATATATTTGTGCTAATGCAGAGAGAGCTGATGGAGGCTTCGGAGTAGATAGTATCGGAGACATTCCATATGGAAAAGGATATACTTTAATCGGTCAAGAGTTTGATGAAGCTCTTCGTCGGATTGCTCAGCTTGATTATGGTCTTGTAATGATTAGTCATGCAACAGATAAAGTCTTTAAAGACGAATCTGGTGATGAATATAATCGTATTGTACCAACATTAGATAAAAGAGCAAAAAATATTGTTTCACGTATGGTTGACCTTTATGGATATAGTAGAATTGTTACTGATGATAAAGGTAATGATGTAACAAAATTATTCTTACGTGGAACAAATAGATATGAAGCTGGAAGTAGATTTAAATATACTCCTGACTATATTGATTTTAATTATGAAGCTCTTGTAGCAGCAATAGGAGAAGCAATAGATAAACAAGCTCAAGAAGATGGAGTAGATTTATTTACTGACCATCGAGAAAATCTTTATACAGATACCACTCAAGAACTTAATTTTGATGAATTAATGAATGAGTTTAAAACAATTATTAGTAATATTACAAGTGTTGCTAATGCACAAGATATGGAAAATATTTATGCACCTCAAATAACTCAAATTGTTGAGAGGTATTTAGGCAAAGGTCGAAAAGTTGGAGATATGTCAAGAGAACAGACAGAAGCATTAAGTCTTATTGTTGCTGATTTAAAAGAATTAAGTGTTAAATAAATTAAAAAGAAACGCGGCAACGGTATTAATCGTTGCCGTTTGACTTATATAAAAATTTATGTTATAATAATAGTAAGGATTGAAAAGAGGTGACGTCCTATGGCTAAAGCTATGGTCAAATGTTTGTACTGTGGCGAAAAATTTGATAGACTATCAGAGCCTAATGTAAAAATAGGGCGTCGATATGCTCATAAAAAATGCTATGAAGCTCAAGATAGTGAAGTTTTAAAAGAACAACGAGATAAACATGAATTTTTTGAATATATAAAAGAAATATATGGTTCAGATTATAATTTTGTTTCTATTTCTAAACAAGCTGAATCATATATTAAACAATATAATTTTACTTATAGCGGGATGCTAAAATCTCTTAAATGGTTTTATGATGTAAAACAAAACAGTAAAGAAAGCTCTAATGGTAGAATAGGTATTATCCCTTATATTTATGAAGATGCTAAAAGATATTATTATAATCTTTATTTAGCACAACAAAGGAATAAAGAAGTTGAAGGATATACCTTAGAAGTTAAAGAGATCGTGATAGCCTCCCCGCGCATGTTTACAGCACCACCAAAATTATTCGACTTAGGAGGAGAAGATTAATGGCAAGATACACAGACATTCCAGCCGTGATGCAAGTCATTGGCAGTATATATCAAAATCCTTCTCTGTTGGATAATGAAAAATATAATTTTACAGAAGAAGATTTTACAGAAGATTTTCATAGAATTGTATTTGGTAGTATATATAACCTCCATCAGCTTGGAGCTGGAGAGATTAATATAAACACTATTACAGATTATCTTGAAACTAGACCAAATAAGCTTGCTACATTTAAAGTAAATAATGGAGTAGAATATCTACAAAAACTGGGAGAAAACACTCAACTTGCTGCTTTTGATTATTATTACAATCGTATGAAAAAGATGACTCTTTTCCGTATGTATAGCGAAAAAGCAGGTATGGATTTAAGTTGGCTTTATGATGTAGATAATATTTTTGATGCAAAGAAAAAACAAGCTCAAGAAGATTGGTTAGATAATACTCCTATTGAAAAAATAGCAGATACAATAGATGGTAAAGTTCAACAGATAAAAATGAAATATGTTGATAATGCTGATACTGTTTTTGTACAAGCTGGTGAGGGTGTAGATAATCTTATCTCTCGGCTTATGGAATTTCCAGAAATTGGTTATCCAATGTACGGAAAAATAATTAATACAGTAACACGCGGCGCCCGCTTGGGAAAACTTTACCTTAGATCAGCTGCGACAGGCGTAGGCAAGACCCGCGCGATGATTGCTGACTGTTGTTTTATTGGTTGTGATGAATTATATAATGTAGAAACAGGTCAATGGGAAGATAATGGAACTAAAGAGCCTTGTGTATTCATAACCACAGAGCAACAAGTAGATGAAATTCAAACTATGATGTTAGCTTTTATCTCTGGAGTTAATGAACGTAATATTCTTAATAATGAATATTACAAAGATGAACTTGATAGGGTAAGAAAAGCTGCACAAATATTACATAATTGTCCTATTTATATTAAACGACTTCCAGATTTTACACTTCAAGATATAGAGAATACAATCAAATATGGAGTTCGTGAATGGGAAGCTAGATATTTTTTCCACGATTATATTCATACAAGTATGAAAATATTATCTGAAGTTAGTGGAAAAAGTAGAGTAGATGGATTAAAAGAATATAATATTCTTTTTATGATAGCTGTAAGATTAAAAGACCTTTGCGTTGAAAATGGAATTTTTATTGAAACAGCAACACAGCTTAATGCAGAATATCGTCATGCGCAAGTATACGATCAGAACCTTCTTCGAGGAGCAAAAAGTATTGCAGATAAAATAGACCTCGGTGCTATTATGCTTGAAACTTCTCAAGAAGATCGTGAAGCATTAGCTGATGTAATTAGTAGAAATGCACTTCCTCTTCCAGATATAAAAATTAGTATTTATAAAAATCGTCGAGGGGAATATAAAGATATTCTTCTTTGGTGCGTAAGTGATAGAGGATGTTGTAAAATTAATCCAGTATTTGTAACTAATTATCAATATGAATTAATTAGTATACCGGATTTAAAAATAAAGGTAAAATAAATGAAAACAAAAAAGAAATATAAAACTACTATGGCAATAGCTTTATATAGACATGGAGTTTCTATTTTTTATGCTTGTTATAATTATGTTAGAGGACGAGGTAAAAAATGTGACTAGCGAGATGATGGTTAGCATTGTATGAAATGTTAGTATTGTAAAGCAGAAATGTCAGCCTATGATGCTACTAGAATGTTAACTGTTTTTGGTAGAACTAAAAAGTAAGGAGATTAATATGGAAAAAACAGGTTATACAGTAGATAGAGTTGATGTACTTATTCCAGAGGATTATACTCAACCTGTAAGTATTGAATTTGCTACTCCCGTTGAAATTTTTGAAGAAGAAGGTAAAAAGATTTTAGCTTTTGGTATGCCAAAAGACCATTTTGATTTATTCTGCAAAAATTATGAAGAAAATATACAACAAAAACAAGATTAAAGAATCTCTTTCTATTGAACAAGTATTTGATTTGGTATCAGAGTTGGGCGGTGAACCAGTTATGAATAATGGCTTTTTCACCGCTCAAACAATATGCCATAATCATTTAGGAGACGGAAGTAGAAAATTATATTATTATGACAATACAAAACTTTTCCATTGTTATACTGAATGTGATCCTCCTACTTTTGACATTTTTGAATTAATTTGTAAAGTAAAAAATATCGCTGGCGAAAAGAAAATACATTATGATGAAAAAGGTCAAGAAATATATGTAGATTGGGCTTTATATGATGCAGTACATTTTGTTGCAGTATTTTTTGGTCTTGATGTAGACAGCGAAATTTTTTCTGAAAAACGTATAGAACTTCAAGATTGGGATATTTTAAATAAATATAAAGAAAATCAATTTATAAAACAAAAACAAATTATAGAACTTCATGAATTTTTAGAAGGTCAAAAAATTTTAGATAATTTACCTTTTTTTAGAATTGAGGAATGGGAAAAAGAAGGTATTAATCCTGGAGTTATGTTTAACTTTGGAATTAGATATAATCCTAAAACACATGGAGTTATTATTCCTCATTATGATATTAATAATAAATTAATCGGAATAAGAGAAAGAACTCTCGTTAAAGAAAAAGAGCAATATGGAAAATATAAGCCTGCTATTTTAAATGGTAAAATGTATAACCACCCGCTTGGATTTAATTTATATAACATAAATAGAAGTAAAAAAAATATTAAAATGTTTAAAACAGTTTTTATTTTTGAAAGTGAGAAAAGTTGTTTGAAATATGCATCTATTTTTGGAAGTGAAAACGATTTATCTGTTGCAATATGTGGTAGTAGTTTAAATGAATATCAAGTTTCTTTATTAACTAAATTAGGAGTTAAAGAAATAGTTATTGCTCTTGATAGGCAATATGAAGAAATTGGTAGTGATGAATGGAAACGATGGGTACAGAAGTATTATCAAATTCATAATAAATATGGTGGAAAAGTACAGATAAGTTATTTATTTGATTTTGAACAAAATCTTGATTATAAAGACAGTCCTATTGATAAAGGAAAAGAAGTCTTTTTAAAGTTATATAATAATCGTATAAGAATTGGGTAAAACAAATTAATTTATTTGTTAATTTTTTCTTTCTTTTTAGATGTATATACACTCTTTAGGGAAAGGAAATAATATTATGAAAAAAGTGGTCGCTTTAAAAGATTATTCTGATAATTATTATATATTAAGAGAAGGAATGATCTATAATTTAATTGATTCTATTGCTGATAAACTAATTGAAAAAGAAGTCTGTGCTACTAGTACAGGTAGCCCAGATGATGTAGTAATTACTCAAACTGTTACTTCTGGAACAGAAATTGCTAATGTAACCATTAATGGACAAAGTACAAAATTATATGCTCCTATAACAGAGACCCCCGAAGAATCTAATATTTTAATAGTATCTATTAGTAGTGACAATAATGAATATACTGCTGATAAGACTTATTCAGAAATAGTTTCTGCAATAGAAGCAGGAAAATTTGTAGTTGCATTTGATAGTGGTAAAGAATATCATTTAGAAAATAAATTTGCAACAGAAGTAACTTTTGCAAATTTATCATTTTTTGCATATGATGATGGTCAATTTCTTCATACTCAAATTTTTTCAATAACTAATCAAGATGAAGTAGAATATGCTCATTTTACTACTCAACTTAATCAAACAACTCCTGGTCTTTAATTAATTTAAAAACAAAAGGAAGTTAAGTATTTTATTACTTGACTTCCTTATTTTTTTTTGCTATAATATAAAAGAGAGAAAATATAATTAAAGGAAAAATAATATGAAATTTGAATTAATAAAACCAATCAACTCTAATTATTCAACGATTGAACAAATTTTGTTCAATCGTAACATTCCAATAGAATAGATTAATCATTACTTACATACAACAGAAGAAGATATTAATCCACCTGAATTATTAGGCGAATAGAATCTTAAACAAGGAGCTGCGGCGGTAGTGCAAACCATTCAATCCGGTAAAACAATGGCTGTAATTGTTGACTGTGACTGTGATGGATATACTTCTTCTGCAATTTTTATCAACTATCTTTATGCCTTATTTCCTACTTATGTAGAAAATAATGTATCTTATTTTGTTCATGATAGTAAACAACATGGATTAAGTGATACTTTACCCTGGCTTTCAAATAGAACTGATTTAGGTCTAGTAGTATGTCCAGATTCAAGTAGTAATGACTATGATTATCATAAAAAGCTTAAAGAAGCTGGTATTAAAATCTTAGTATTAGATCATCACTAGGCAGAACAAAAGAGTTAGGATGCTATTATTATAAATAATCAATTATCAGATTATCCTAATAAGTAGTTTTCTGGTGCAGGTGTAACTTGGCAATTTTGTAGATATTTAGATAAGTTATTAAATGTTAATCAAGCTGATTAGTATAGAGACTTAGTAGCTTTAGGTTGCGATGCTGATATGATGAGTCTTCGTTCTATATAGACCAAGCATTTAATCAGTACTGGATTAGCTTCGCCGCGTAACCCATTCATAGTTAAGATAGCATAGCGAAATTCCTTCTCTTTAAAAGGAAAACTCACTCCAATTGGAGTAGCATTTTATATAGCTCCTTTTGTTAATGCTATGACTCGTTCTGGAACAATAGAAGAAAAGACATTATTATTTGAATCAATGCTTAGCTATAAAGCATTTACTGAGCTTCCTTCTACTAAAAGAGGACATGGTATTGGAGAAACTGAAATTTTAGTAGATCAAGCTATTCGAGTTGCTACTAATGTCAAAAATAGACAAACAAAAGCACAAGATGCTTTCTTATTAAATATAGAAACTAAAATTCAAAAAGATAATTTATTAGATCATAAAGTTCTTCTTTTCTTACTTCAACCAGGAGAAGTTGATAAAAATATTGCTGGTTTAGTAGCTAATAAAATTATGGCTAAATATCAAAGACCAGTATGTATGTTAACTGCTATCCCTCATTATTAGGAGTAGACAGTACCTTGGGAAGACACGGGCACAGTTAGTAAAATTGAATATGCTGGCTCCGCGCGTGGTTGTGATAAGACAGGAATAAATGATTTTAAATCAATATGTTTAGCTACTGGAGTTTGCAATTATGCAGAAGGACATCCAGGTGCTTTCGGCATATCCATTGACGCCGCGAATATTGATACTTTTATTCAAAAAACAGATTAGCTTTTAGCTGATATGAATGATGAAGCTATTTATTTTGTAGATTATATTTATGATAGCTTTGCTATTGATACTACAAATATTTTTGATATAGCAAATATGGATAATCTTTGGGGAAAAGATATTGATGAACCATATATTGCAATTAAAAATCTTAAAGTTACTCCAGATATGGTAACAATATACGATAAACGAGGATATACAATTAAAATTACTTTACCTGGAAATGTATCCTTACTTAAATTTCATGCTTCTGAATAGGATTGTGAAATTTTACAAACTAATAATACAGGTTTTATAGAAATTAATCTTGTTGGTAGATGTAATGAAAATGAATGGAATGGATTTATAACCCCTCAAATTTTTATAGAAGATTATTAGGTTATAGATTCAAATAAATACTATTTCTAAACTTGACATACTATAAAAAATATGTTATAATAAAAAGAGAAGAAAAAACAAAGGAAAGAAAATATGTCAATTACTCTAACAAAAAAACAAGCTTTAGGTTTAGATATAGCAGTTAAAAGATTTTATGATAATGAAAAATATACAGTAATCTCTGGCTATGCTGGAACAGGAAAAAGTACATTAGTTAAATTTATAGTACAAGCCTTACCTGTTGATCCTGAAGATGTAGTTTTTGCAACTTTTACAGGAAAAGCTGCTCAAGTTTTAATCTCTAAAGGTAATACTAATGCTATGACTCTTCATAGGCTTTTATATGATTCAGTCCCACGAGCAGATGGAACTTTTTACCGTAGAAAAAGAAAATTTTTAGGATATAAAATAGTTATAGTAGATGAGGTATCAATGGCTCCAAAAGAAATGATGGAGCTTCTTTTTTCTCATCATGGAGTTTACGTTATATGTTTAGGAGATCCATTTCAATTGCCTCCTATTGATAAAAATGCAGATAATCATCTACTTGATAGTCCTCATATTTTTCTTGATAAAGTAATGAGACAAGCTATGGATTCTGATATTATTAAATTAACAATGAATATTAGAGATGATGTTGCAACTCCAGATTTTAAAGGAAAGGATGCTCAAATTCTTAAACAAAAAGATTTAACTACTGGAATGTTATTATGGGCAGATCAAATTATTTGTGGCACTAATAAAACAAGAGTACAAATAAATAATAATATGCGACAATTATTAGGTAGAAGTGAAGATCCAGAAGATGGAGATAAAGTCATTTGTTTAAGAAATTATTGGGATTACTGGGCTGATAATGGTGATTATTTAGTTAATGGTACTATTGGTTTTCTTAATAATACTTATTCTAGTTTTAATGTCTTGCCTTCTTGGTATGGTGGGACAGTTATTCCTATTGTTCAAGCAAATTTTACATCTGATTCGGATGCAGATTATGGCAGCTTACAAATGGATAAAAAAGAAATTTTAATAGGAGAAAAAACTTTAGATAGAAAAACAGAATTTAAATTGTCTAGAAGTAAAAAATATTTACATTTAGTTCCTATGGACTTTACTTACGGATATTGTATTACTTGTCACAAGGCACAAGGATCTCAATGGAATAAAGTATTAGTAATAGAAGAAAAGTTTCCTTTTGATAAAGAAGAGCATGCACGGTGGTTATATACTAGCTGTACAAGAGCAATAGATAAGTTGGTGATAATAAGATGAAACATGATGTAATATTAAAATATAACCCTCCAAGAGAAGAATTTAACTATCAAGATATTACTACTTGGCAAAAAGTTTTTATTATAGAAAAACATGAATGTCCAGAACAGTTAGATTTTGATTTAAGAGTTAATGAATTAAAAAAGAAGTATAAAATGAAAGACGAATATCTTTCTTTTTTAATTCCTCTTGACAAATAAAAAAGATTATGTTATAATAATATTATAATCAAACAGGTTAAAAATTTTGGTCACTTCTGATTATTTTTATTTTTAGATTGTTTAATTATATTGAAACTAAAAATAAAATAAAAGGAGAATAATATTATGGCAAAAGCAATAGATTTAACAGGAAAAAGAGTTGGTAAATTAGTAGTAAAATCTAAAGTGCCAAAAGAGTTGCGTCCTAGTCAAAATCATGGAAATTATTGGTACTGTGATTGTGACTGTGGTACTAAAGATGTAATGGTTCCTACTACTTATTTAACAGGTAATAGTAATTATACTCAAACAAGTTGTGGTTGTGATAGAAAAAAAAGAGCTTTTTTAGCTTCATCAAGAAAAGATATAGAATTTGATTTCATTGATAAATTCGATAATTTTGAAAAGTTTTTATTAATTCATAGTTTATTAATGCAAGGAACACGAAATTATTTTGTAAAAGTTCCTATTCAAGAATATTATGAAATAATAGATTATTTTTACAATGATAATCAATTTAATAAAATTTATACTTTTTGGCAATCACATCAAAAAAATAATACTTTTTATGATTGGGCAAAGCCTAGTTTAGATCATATTAATCCTAAATCAAAAGGTGGTCAAAACACCAAAGAAAATTTACAATTTTTAACAGTTTTTGAAAATTTAGCAAAAAGAGATATGAGTATGGAAGAATGGAATAAATTCAAACAAGAAACTCATACAACATCAGATTATTTTATTGAAAATATTTTATAAGAGAAGGGAGGGAAGGAACCGATATGAAGCGATTTTCAACACATAATCATACTGAGATGTCGAACTTCCGCTTACTTCGATTGTATAAATAAATTACCTGCTCTTATTGAACGCGGAAAACAGATTGGGTTATCTGGATTGGCGATTACTGACCATGAAACGATAGCGCAGTCTATTCGCGTATGTAAACTTCAGAAAGACAATCCAGATTTTAAAATTGCAATAGGTAATGAAATTTACCTCACAGATACAAGAGATAAGAATCAAAAATATTATCATTATATTCTTATTGCTAAAGATTTTGAAGGTCATAAACAGTTGCGGCGATTAAGTTCAAAGGCATGGATGAACTCATATTATGATAGAGGTATGGAAAGAGTACCAACGTTAAAAGAAGAACTTTTTGAAGAAGTTATGAATAATCCAGGTCATCTCATTGCAACAAGTGCCTGTATTGGTGGAGAATTAGGAAGTTTAATTTTAAATCTTACCATTTCAAGACGAATCGGTGATATTAATACCGAAACCGCAAGTTATCGACAAATTAAACAATTTTTAGAATTTAACCAGCAACTCTTTGGACCAGACTTTTACTTGGAAATCGCACCCGCCGCGAGTGACGATCAAATAATCGTCAATAAAATGATAAATAAACTTTCTTCACTTTATAACATTCCTATTGTTATTGGTGATGATTCTCATTATCTTACAAAAGAAGATAGGTATGTGCATAAAGCATATCTTAATTCAAAAGGCGGAGAAAGAGAAACAGATTTATTTTATGAATATGCTTATCTTCAAGATGAAGATGATATAAAAAAGAATCTTGAACCTAGTGAAATAAATATTGATAAATGTTGTGAAAATAGTATAGAATTAATGAATAAGATTGAAACTTATAATCTTCTTCATAGTCAAACTATTCCAATGGTTCCTGTTAAAGATTATCCAAAGTTTGATTATAAAGATCCTGCAAAAGTTTCAATTCCTAAAATAAATATTTTTGATAGTACAGATTATCCAGAAATATATAGAATGTATTGTTCAGAAGATAAATATGAACGATATTGGATAAATGAATGTATAAATAAAATTATAACAACTCCTCAATTATATAAAAAAGAATACTTTGATGAACTTGAAGAAGAAGCAAGAGTAAAAAGAGTTATAGGTGAAAAGCTTGGAACAAATATGTTCGCTTATCCTATCACATTAAAATATTATATTGATATGATGTGGGATTGCGGTTCTCTCGTTGGAGCAGGTCGTGGTTCATCTTGTGCAGCTTTAAATCATTATCTTCTTGGTATCACTCAGCTTGATCCTATTGAATGGAAACTTCCATTCTTTAGGTATATGAATGATGAGCGTGTTGAATTAGGTGATATTGATATTGATATTTGTCCAAGTAAAAAAGGTGCAATAGTCAAAAAGATAAAGGAAGAGCGCGGCGGCCGCTTTAGGAGTAATATAGATAGTCTTTCGAGAGAAAATCTTGGCTGTACTTTAATAGCAACTTATGGAACAGAGGGAACAAAATCAGCTATTTTAACAGCATGTCGTGGATATAGAGATTTAGAATATACTGAAGGTATAGATAATGATGAAGCACAATATATTGCAAGTTTAATTCCTTCAGAACGTGGTTTTCTTTGGACTATTGACGATGTAATAAATGGTAATGTAGAAAAAGGAAGAAAACCAATTGATTTATTTATTAAAGAAGTAAATCAATTTCCTGGATTACTTGATATTATAAAAGGCATTGAAGGATTGATTAATAAACGTTCTTCTCATGCTTCTGGAGTTATTCTTTTTGATGAAGATCCATATGAGTTTGGAGCTGGTTTTATGAAAACTCCAAAAGGAGAAATAATTACTCAATTAGATCTTCATGATTGTGAAGCCGCAGGTTTAACAAAATATGATTTTCTTGTAACTGAAGTTCAAGATAAACTTGCTCAAGCGATAAAATTCCTTCAAGAAGATGGATGTATTGAACAAGATATGTC
>JAEEGL016625911.1_pt1 | contig 11573 bp, 7 predicted proteins | sample 9134231 | NCBI WGS metagenome assembly JAEEGL01 (sample SAMN16246548, study PRJNA631951) | gut metagenome | biome: gut microbiome; feature: rumen; material: fiber-attached | host: Bos | place: Iran: Karaj | collected 2018-10 | reverse complement strand
TATAGGAGAAGGTAAATTTGGTTTAGTTAAATTAGGAGTTCATAAATCAACTCATCAGGGAGTAGCAATAAAAATAATAAAAAAATCTCAAATGAAAGATAATGATGCTGAATTAGTAAAAAGTGAAATAGATATAATGAAATTATGTCATCATCCAAATGTAGTTCGATTATTAGATCATTTTGAAAATGCAGAATATATATTTATAGTAATGGAATATTTATCAGGTGGTTCATTAAAAGATTATTTTGTAAAGAAAAAATATAATTTTGATGAAAAAAGAGCATCAGAAATAATGTTTCAATTAGGTTTAGGATTACAATATTTACATCAATATGGAATAGTACATAGAGATTTAAAACCAGATAATATAATGATGACAGAAACAGAAAATATGTCTCAAATAAAAATAATGGATTTTGGATTAAGTAAAATTATGGGACCAAAAGAACATGTTGTTGATGGTTTTGGAACTTTAAGTTTTGTAGCTCCGGAAGTTCTAGTAAGAACTCCATATAATAAAGAAGTAGATATTTGGAGTTTAGGTATTATTTGCTATTATATGCTTACTGGACTTTTACCTTTTGATGATGATTCTGATAATGAAGAAATTATCGCTAAAATGATTGTCTTTAATGAATGTAAATTTCCTAAAAATTTTTGGGAAAAAAGAAGTGATGAGGTTATTGATTTAATTAAAAAATGTTTGGAAAAACGTCCTGATAAAAGAATAACTATAGAAAATTATTTAAATCATAAATGGTTTAAAAAATTCAATTTAGGGAAAGATGAGGTTTTGAAACATGATGAAATTGATGAAATTAAAAGAGAAAAAGATTTAAATATAAATCCACATGAAAATAAACATGTTAAGTTTGATAATAAATAATTTTTAAATTTAATATATAGAAAAATTTTTGGGGTTATTTTGAATAATTAATTTAATTGTTTTTTTTTTGCTTTAAGTGTAAGAGATTTTAATTGTGTAATTTTATTAATTATTTATTTTTTATTTTTTTTAATATGTCAAATAATATTAAGTATCAAAAGAAAAGAGTAATATCTCAAGAAATAATTAAAAAACCTTATAATATATTTGACTTTTCACAGGTATATGAAAAATATAAAAAGGAATTTATTGATAATTGTGAAGGAATTTTAATTGAAAAAGAATATAATTTGTTAAAAAAATTTAATAATAGAATGCATTTAATATTAAATGATTCATATGGAGAAGAAATATATGAAAACAAAGATTTTCAAACAATAATGAATAAAGTAGAAAAAACATTTTATAATGACATATATAAGAAAATGTTTAATTTATGTTATAACACGTTAAAAAAATATAATCAAAATAAAAAAAGTATATCGTTGTTAAATAATTTTCGATGTCATTGCAATTATAATAAAATTCCAATTCATACATGTAAAGGAAGATTTATAATAGTTTTAGATCAAATAAATAAAAATAAAATATTATATGTAATATGTATAAATTGTAAAATGTGTTATTATGAAAATTCAATATTAATGTATTGTCAAAATTGTAACATTGAATTTTATTCTTCGTTAACTTCATTAACAGATAAAATTCTTCCTCCTGCAACTTGGGAAAAATATCATTGTAATGTTTTAATATGTGAGCAAATGAGTTGCATAAAATGTGGAGAAAAATTTTATTTAAAAAACAGTGAGTTATATTGTAAAAAATGTAAATTTACAATAAATCCAATGGATATTTTATGGAAATGCGTTGTTTGTAAAAAAGAATTTCAATCTTATGCTAAAATATTTAATCCCCTTGAGTTTAAAATTACTAATTTAGCTATTAAAAATGCTCTTCTTGAAAAAAGAATAATTAAACCAAAAGAAATGGATTGTAATTGTTATTCAAAAGATGAAATCAATCAAATTAATTTTTATCATAATTTCGATTGTGATGGTCTTTTATTTCATGGTAATTCATCTAATAATGATATTGTAGTTTGTTCAAAATGTAAAAAAATGAATTTGTTAAATAATTATTTATGGTTTTGTCCTTTATGTAAAAAAAAATTTAAATGTGTAAAATTTAATATTTATGATTATTATGATAATGAAAATAATAGTAATGAAACTAATGAAACAAGTGGTTCAGGTAAGTCATCGAAAAAAATAAATAGCAGAAATTTAAAAAATAAAAGTATTGTTGGTGGAACTTTAAGTGAATTACATGATAAATTATTTGGTGGAAGTATGAAAAATATTTCAATGAAATATAATTCTAAAAATCTTTCGAGAATAACTACTGAAAAAAATGAAGATATTGATAAAGATAATTATAATAATGATTATAATAGTAATATTTATGAAAATATTCACATTCAGGTTTCTAAAAAGAAATTTTCTAAAAAAAATTTTGGTAGATTAAATTTAATTAAATTAACTGATGTTCAATCAGAAGGAGAAACAAAAGAAAAAGAAACAGAAAGAGAAAGAGAAAGAGAAAAAGACAATAATTGTAATAGTGCTAGAGATAATAATATAATAAATAATATTCCTAAAGTTCAAATTAAAAATTTATCATTTGTTCAAAGTAGCGATAATAGTATAGAAAAAAGTGAAAATGAATCCCCTAAAAGTTGCATTAGAAAAATAAAACGTTTTAAACTTAATTTAAATCCTCATTCTAAAGAAAAAGTAAATAAAGATATAAATGAAAATGAAATAAATAAAATATATTATAATGATAATTTTAAAAATAAAAATTCAATTTATTCACCATTTATAAATAAAGAAAGGCAAAAAATTGTAGTGAAAAGAAGTTTTTATGAATCATCAAAAAAAATAACAGAAAAAAATAATTCATCTTCAAGAGATGATATAGATAAAAGTGATGATGAATTGAAATATAATAATTTATTCAAAAAAAAAAATCATTGTAAAAATATAATAGATGACATAAATATGTTAAGAGTACCCTCAATAAAAGAAGAGTTATATTCTTGTAAGAAAAAATTCTCTTTTGCATCAAATGATTCAAATAATAATAATAATAAAGAAAATAATAATTATGAAAGAGCATCATCACAAAATATATATTCTAAAACATATGGTGGATTAAATGAATTCAATTTTGATGATTATACTATAATAACTCAAATTGGACAAGGCAGTTTCGGAAAAATTTATTTAGTTCAAGATATTAACGGAAAGTTATTTTCAATGAAAAAAATAATATTATCTGATGAATTAGAAATAGAAGATTTAATCAAAGAATATAATTTATGTAATAATTTAATACATCCAAATATCATTAAAATTTTAGGTTTATATAAAAATAAATTAGATAAAACTACATATGTAATTTACATTTTAATGGAAGTTGGAAGAACAGATTGGGAAAAGGAAATAAAAAATAATTGTCTTTTAAAGAAATATTATTTAGAAGAAGATTTAATAATAATATTAAAACAATTATCATCAGCATTAGCATTTCTTCAAAGAAAAAGAGTAAGTCACAGAGATATTAAACCTCAAAATATATTAGTTTTTAAAAATAAAATATATAAAATTGCTGATTTTGGAGAAGCTAAACAAATACTTTTTTGTAGTGATAAAAATACTTTGAGAGGAACTGAATTATATATGAGTCCTCTTTTATATAATGGGTTAAGAACAAATCAAATTGATATTAAACATAATTTATTTAAAAGTGATGTTTATTCACTTGGTTTATGCATTGTTTATGCTGCAACTTTGAATATTAATTATTTATACCAGATTAGAAATTTGATTGATATGAATACTGTAAAAATTTTTGTAAATGATCTTCTCAAAAATAAATATAGTAAAAAATTTATTGATTTAATTGCCTTAATGTTAGAAATTAATGAAAATAATAGACCTGATTTTTTGGAAATGGAAAGAATTATGAATGTATGGAAAATTTAAATAAGTTTGCACAATAGGATATTATAAATAATGTATTTAATTTTTTTTGCCTCAAATAAAAATAAAAAATATTATTATAATTATTATTTTTATTAAAATAAATATTTAAAGAGTTTCTAATTGTTCTTCTTCCATTTTTACATATTCACTTTTTTCTTCTTCTGATTGGTCTATTATAAATTTATATCTTATGTTTTTTGCTTGAGGACTTGATAATCTTGTTTCTTTAAATTGAGAAATATTTTTTTCATCTACATTAAATATTTTTTGTTCAAAATTCAATTTTCTAAATGAATATTTTTCTTCCATTTAATCTTAAAATTATTCAAATTACTATTATATATCATAGGATAAATTTAAGAATAATTCTAAATATGTTAAATATTGAAAAACTATTATAATTCTTATATATTATTTTTTGAATATTATTTTTATAAAAATATTAAAAAAAAGAATTAAAAATTTTTCCAATTTTTAATATATTTTTTTCGGATAATATTTCATATTCATTTCTTTAAATATTTTAACAAAAGTTGTTTAAAAATTCCTTTTATTTTTCCATGTTTATTTTCTTTTGATTTGTTAGAAAAAATAATGTGTTTGAAAATATAATATTTAAATTCATAAAATATATTTTATTTTTTTAAACTTAAAGTATTTTTCTAACTAAAAAATAATCAATCTCTCACTTAAAAAATAATGTTCTGGAATAAATAAAATAAAATAAAAAAAATTAAAATGAAATAAATAAAACTCCACTAAAAATCTAAAAAAAATAAAAAAATACATAAAAAAATTAAAAAAATGAATACCAAAGAAGAATATGAATCAACTTTATCAAAAAAATATTGGTGTTATAACTGTAAAAAAGTCTTTAACAAAATATACATAGAATCACAGCCAATAGAGTGTATATTTTGTTATAATCAAATATGTGAAGAAATAACAGAAAATTCAAATGAAAATCCTCAAAATTTTATTCCATATAATCCAAGAGGAGATGAATCACAACCTCAAATAATTAGAGTATCAAATCCGAATAATTTTTTAATAGACTTTGTTTTAAATTTAATAAATATGGAATATGAAGAAGAAGAAATAGAAAATATATTAAATTACATAATGAATAATGATACAAATAGATATGGAAGTCCTCCAGCTTCAAAAAGTGAAATTGATAAGTTAAATAAATATATTTTAACAAAGGAAAAATTAGATAATTATGGAAATGAAAATATTTGTTCTGTTTGTAAAGAAGAATTTCAAATTGGAAATGAATGTATGGACCTACCTTGTAAACATTATTTTCATAAAGATTGCTTAATGCCTTGGCTAAACCAACATGATTCATGTCCTATTTGTAGATTTGAATTAAAAACTGAAGATGAAGATTATGAAAAAATGAAAAGAGAAAGAAATAATAGAAATAATGGAAATATAGATAATAATAATTTTAATGAACATCTTAGAGTTTAAGGTTTTTTTATTTTTTTTCATTTTAATTTTTTTAGAGAGGATAAGAATATTCAATTTTTATTATATTTTATTATATTGAAAAAATTTATATTTGTTAAACTTTAGTAAGGTTATTTTTATGTTTTTTTTTTTTGGAGACTATTATAAATTTTTTTAATTATTTTTTTAATTATAATTTATTTTATGGGTTTTTAGTAAAAAATAAATAATTTATACTTATTTATGAAAAACTCATTTAAGGCAATTCAAAAGGAGAAACAATATCTGAAAGATTCAGATGAATTTTTTTTATTTACTAATGATAGTATTTTAAAAGAAAGAAAAATGGGAATAAATAATAATCAAAATAAAACCAACAATAATAATATTCAAAAAAAGAATTCCCTAAATAAAGAATATAATAAAGAGCTTATTGATAATAATTCAAATAATAATATTAATGATATGCGTTTAATAAAATTAGATAATAATTCTTATTCAAATTCATCAAAAATAATAGATAAAAAATCAATAATTGAAAATTGGAATAAAGATAGTTTAATTATTCCTGTGATTGAAGAAGAAGACTCAAACAATCATATAAATTCTTTAAAATATAATATCAATATTAATAATAAAAAAATTGATGTAAATAATATAAATGAAACTCAATACCTTAAGTCTTCTATTCTTAAGAATAACTCACAAAATTTAATAAATTCATTTCTTTCAAATGAAGACACTATTATTAATAGTTATGTTCATACTTCTTTAGAATTTGATTCTAAATTATGTTCTTCAAAAAAAAAAAGTTTAAATGAAAAAATTGTTGAATCAATTCCAATTAATGATATAATATATAATGAATTAATTGATTTTGATAAAAGAAGTAAAGAAATTTCTTTTAAAGAATTTTTGGGTCAAAATAATTTTTTTGGGAATAATGAAAATAAAACCTATTCTAAACAAAATGGAATAAAAAATAATACTATTTTTAAAAATCTTATGAATGATTCAAAGAATTTTTCAATCAAAGACAATAAACAAATAAATTTTTTATCTAAAATTTCTACAAATTTTACTTCTCAATGTTTTTTCTTGAATTTATTTTATTTCATTGATTTTAAAGAAAGAAATAAATTATATAATGATATAAAAACAACTAATAATAAAGAATTTTTAATCTCTCAAATTATTTTTTCAAAAAATGATTTTGAAAAAATATATTATATTAAACAAAATTTTTTTGAATATTTTAGATATATAAATCCACAAAATGGAGATTCATTTTATAGAGCTTTTATTTTTTGTTTATTTGAACATTGTATTTTAAAAAAAGATATTAAATTATTTTCAATTTTAATATATGATATATTTAGATTAGTTGATATAGGGGATATTTATTTTCATTTAAATACAGAAAAAGCTTTAACTATATTAAATATTATTTATGATTTAATAAGAGCAAATGAATATGAAAATGCATATGAAATTTTAATTAAATCTTTTTTAAAAAATGATATTGATGATTTAGATCAAATTTTAATTAGATATTTAAGATATTCTGTATATGGTTACTTAAATAATTTAGATTTAGAAAATGAATTTGATACTAGTATAGCAATAATTTATTATAATGAACCTTCTAAATTTATAATTGAATCTCTAATTAATATGTTCAATGTTAATTTAAAAATATATTATATTGAAGGAAATATGCAAGAATTGAAAGAAATAGAATTTTCTTCAAAAAATCTATCAAATATTAATATTGAATTAGGATATTTTTTTACTAATTATCATATTCTTTATCATGAAAAATTAAATCTAAATAACAATTTAAAATATTATATACCTGATTTATCAATCATATTATGTGGAAATAAATCAAACATTCAAAAAATTTGTTCTAATTGTAAAGAAAATTGTCAATACATTAATTTATATAAAAGCGATTATTTAATATGTTCAAATTGTTTAAAATTGAAAATAAATCAAACATTAGAAGAAAGATTGCAATTATTTCTATTGGAAAATTATAAAAATTTTTCTTATTATATGAGGCCAATAGTTTTTTCTAAAAATCCTGAAATAATAATAAGTGATTCTGATTGTCTTCATTTATTTAATTATTCTTTTACAAATATTTGGTCTTCTAAAATAAGAAATATTTGTAATAAATGTTTTAAAAAAGAAATAGATATAATTAAATTAAAATGTGATTGTCAATATTGTAAAAATTGTATTTTTGAATTACTTAATTTATCAACCAATGATTATATAATATTAAATAGATACGAAAAAAAAAAAATAAAAAAACATCAATGTCAATGTGGAAAAATTTTTGATAATGAAGAAGTAATAAAAATATTAAAATTAGGTGAAGATAAAAAATATATAAAAAATGCTGAAGAAAGAATGATTTCTATAGTAAAAAAATTGTGTTTTATTTGTTGTAAAGAGTTACAAATAAATATTAATGTTCCTTCAAACAAAAAACGTGTTAATTATTATCAAATTGATATTTTTATTCCAAATGATTTCACAGGAGGTGATTTAAAAGAAGGTATAGACTATAATAAAGAAAATCATTTAATTTGCAGAGAATGTTATGAAAAATATTCAGAAGATAAAGAAAAATATAATTATAGATATGAAGAAAAAGAATATAAATTAATTATGTGCCATATATGTGATTTATTTCATTTAATTGATAAAAATCAATGGAAATATTTAAAACCAAAAACAACTTGTGGATGTTATATTTACTAAAATACATTTTTTAATTTTAAAAATGGTAAAATGAGTAATCTGTAAAAAATAATAATATTATTTATATATATATATAAAATAGTAAAAGTCAAATTTAATTGATTCTTCAATTATTTGTTAAAAATGAAATGAATTATAGTCAAAATAATGAAAAAGTTATTAATTATTATTTGATAAACAATTACATAAAAATCAAAATAATTTTTATTTTATTAACCATTAACAACTTAATAGGGGAATCAATCTCCCAGTTCTCTTCATATATTCTTTATATTCATTTCCAAATTCATCAATCATCATTTTTTCTTCATTAGAAACTCTCACAAAATATAAATTTCCCCAAGTTAATATTCCAATAATTTCAATAAAATAATTAGAAAGAATTAATCCTTGAAAAATTACCCAAATCCATAATTGAGTATACATTGGATGTCTAATATACTTATATACTCCATTTGTAATTAATTTTTGATTTTCTTTAACTTCTAAATAAGGACTCCAATTATCTGCTAATTGGTCATGAATGAAATAAAAAAATATGACATCAAAAAATAATATTATTGATGAAATTATTCTTAAAAATTCAGGAATTTCAATTTTAAAATCATCAAAACAATGAAAAATTATTGATGCTAATGGGAAAAAAATAACTCCAAATGAAACTAAATAAGAATTAAATTTTTCTAAATAATAATTGACTGATTTTTTATATTTTGTTGTGAATCTATGTTTGCTATAAAAAATCCTTATTGAACCATAAATAATTATTAAACAAAGGAAAATAGTTTCATAAGAATCTAGATTTATCATTTATACAATTATTTTTTTATCCACTGAATATTATAATGAATTCGAAATTAAAAGTTATAGCAAAAAAAAATAAGAAAAAAAATTTTAATTTTCAAATTTAAAAACAATTTATTGAATATATATAAATAAATTAATAATTATTAAATAATTTTGATTTAAAATTTGAGAATTTATAAACATTATGATTTAAATTTTCAATATCTATAACATGGGCATTAAATTGTGTATCTATATTATACATATAGTTTATATTTGTATTATGTTCATAATAACTGTAGAAAGGAGTTGAAAAGTTATATTCATATTCTTCTAAATTTTTATCTTTATTTTTACTTTCAAATTCTTTAATATATCCATCTAGAATTTTTACTTTTGTATTATTTATCTCAATTTCAATTAACCCTTTATTACATGATGAATCATTATATCCACCAATTAAAATAATTTTTATATTGCCTGAATTATTATTCTTATATATACTAAAAAGACTATGTCCTCTAATATTTATTTTTTGTTCTAATAGTATTATATTCCATTTAGAAAAATAGTTATTTAAATTAAAATATTCAATATCATCAATATATTTTTTATTTTGAGAATCAAAACCAAAAAAAGCATATAATATATTATTATTAATAATAATATAAGAACTGTCACAATGAGGTCTGTTCATATTAGGTAAATCATTCCATTGATTATCTTTAATATTATATATTTCAACTGAAGTACTTTGAATTCCACTTATACAAATCAATTTATTATTATCATATTGAATTAAACCACCTTTACTATGTGAATGATTTAAATTTTGTAAATTATAAATATAACTATTAATATTGTTATAAAAAAACATTTGATTTGTATCTTTCCCTGTTATTATTATTGCTCCATTTGATAAAGATAAAAGTAAATCATTTTGATGATTTGAAATACTATTATAAATCTTATTAAAATTTGATTTTCCTTCATAATAAGCTTTTTTTGCAAATTTTTTACTAGAAATATTAAAATTGATAATAATATGATTATTTTTATTTTCCTCATTTTCATCAAAATTTTTTGTTATATTATATAAAATAGGAGGTGAAAAAGATAAAATTGGTATATTATTATTTTTATTTGAAAGTCTGATTATTTTAGAATCAATTTTTTTAATAGAATTATTCATATATGAACTTAAAGGATTAAAAACTTTTTTTTCTTCATTTAATAAATCACTTATTTTTAAGTTTGAATTATGTTTTAATTTTGGAACTTTTTTTATATAAATAGAAGAAGAATTTCTATGTAAAGTTGAAGTATTCATTTCAATTAAATCATTATTATTTTTACTTACATTTTCTTTTGTTGTATCTTCTGATAATGAAAAAATGGAATTATTTATTTGAGATGATAAACTTGCTTTATTATTTTCTTTTTTTTTATTACGTGATATCGCTGAGAATTTCAAATATATTTCATTATAATTTTTTTTTATTTTCATATTTTCTTGTATTAATTTTGTATACTTTTCTTCTATTATTTTTAATTTCCTTTCATATTCTAATATTATTTCTTTTAACATTTTATTTTCTATATTATCTTCTTTAGAACCTTCATTTAGATTTAAATTTTGATTTTGAATTTTTTTATTTTGATTTAAAAGAAATTTGATATTTTCTTTTAATTTCATATTTTCTTTTTGAAGTTCAATATTATTATTTATATAATTTGTCATATCATTAATAATTTTAAAAGATTCATTTTGACAGATTTTTAAACTATTGATATTATCATTCTCTATATTAAGCATATTCGTTGAAAATTCTTTTTCAAAAAATCTGTTGTTACTTCTTGAACTATATATTATTTTTTCTCCTAAAGAAATATTAGATAATTGTTTTTTAATATTAAACATAGTTGTCTTAAATTTATTAGATAATGATCTATATGGAGAATTTTGATGAGTTTTATGTTTTTTTTCTTTAGTCAATTGGGTATTAACAATTGTTTTTATATTATTTGATAAATATGAAGGAATAAAGTTTGACATATTTAAATTATTATTTTAAATGTTTGAATAAATTTTATTATTTATCTTATTCGCAATATATATATTATTTAATAATTATTCAAATTAATTATTTACAATTTATATATTTATTCAAATATTTATTAGAAAACTTTATGTAGAAATTAACAATTTTTCAAAGAATAAATTTAAAATTTTATTTTTATTTAAAATTTTGTTATATGTGACTCCGGTATTTAAGAATATTTTATTATCAAGAATATATAGATAAAATATTATATTCATTATCAAATTTTTAATAGTATAATTTTTATATCTGAAGTTATACAATATAATACTTTTTAAAAATAAATAAAAATTTTAAAAAAAACAAATTTAAATAAAAAAGGTATAATTTTTCTCTAACCTATTACATAAAAATTTTACAGATAAAATAAAAACCCACTGTATTATTATTCTTGCTTAAATTCTTCAAAAAATTTTTCATATTCTTTGAGCTTATTGATATCTTGTGGATCCTCAAAAATTTCAGGTTTCATATTAGTATACATTTCATCAAAATTAGAATCTATTTTTTCATTATTAATAT
>JAEEGL014018619.1_pt1 | contig 11573 bp, 8 predicted proteins | sample 9134231 | NCBI WGS metagenome assembly JAEEGL01 (sample SAMN16246548, study PRJNA631951) | gut metagenome | biome: gut microbiome; feature: rumen; material: fiber-attached | host: Bos | place: Iran: Karaj | collected 2018-10 | reverse complement strand
AGACCTTCCTTACTTCCTTTAAATATTTTGTATAGTAGGTTTTTAATACATATGATTGCATCACAACCCCCTTGGTAAATTAAAATAGTTTTTCAAATATTAAATCCAAGTCTTCTTCTGGTGTGTAAACAGGTTCCAATTCTTGATTATCAATTGCGTCTAACATTCTCTGCTCTTTTAGCAATAGTCTTTCATATATTTCATTATCTAAAGAATAGACATCATTAAATAAATCATATTCATTTTGAATGAAATAATACTGTGTATATTGGTTTTCCGGTAAACCTAGACGATGAATTCTATCCTTTGACTGAAGCAAATGCACTAAATTATAACTATACTCGTAATAAATTGCATCATGACACACAGTATGTAATGACACCGATTCTGCTAATGTATGAGGGTTTGTAATTAATACATCTATTTCATTTGCCTTAAAACGATTTATAATATCTAGTCGATAATCTAACGGCACTTCTCCCCAAACTGTTTCAGCTTTGATACCCTTTAATTCTAAGGCGTGTTTTATACTTATTATAGAATCAACAAATATACACCACACAACTAGTTTTTTCTCTTGCTTAATTAGGGTTTCGATTAAATCGATGCACTCATGTTTTTTCGAAGTTTCTCCTATTTCTGAAATTAGATTTTTTACATCTATGGCATAATCGACAAAATCAATGTCTTCTATTTCTCCATCCAACTCCAATATATTTGCAAAATCTGAAAGGTCTAATCTTTGAAGCAACAGATGGGGATTTGTCTCCATTTGAAGCAATCGTATAAAAAGTGCCAATTTATTATTTCTATATCTTTTTCTAAGAATATCAAAGAGCTCCTGTTCTGCTTTTGACACTTGAACTTTTTTTAATATATCAGCATTTGGCTCAGGAACTAACAATTGTTTTTTCGTAGTACGACAAAAAAACGGCTGAATTTTCTCATTTATATAGTCTATATCTGTCGGCAACGGATTTCTGAGCAGATTAGTCTCAAACCCAAAAAACTCTTTATATTCATCGTTATATAAAATATGTAATAAATTATATATATCCAAATACGTATTAGGAATAGGAGTTCCCGTCATAGCAATTATATAGTTAGCATATTTGGATATTTCAAGAGCAGCTCCTGCTTGCTTTCCATTAATTGCTTTTACTTTATGAACTTCATCAAATACTAATAATGTTCTGGATGATACTATATGCCTAATTTCGTCTATATAGTTATTAATACTCTCGTAGTTAAATAGAAAAAGATTACAATTACCAGCTTCATATTTTAATGCAGCTCTTTTGTCTTCTCCTCTAGAATATTTTGTGTCCTGAATACTAAATAGATTGAGCTTATGTTTGTCACCAAAGCATGCTATAAACTCATCAATCCATGATCCAAATGCATTTTTAGGACCAATCATTACTACTCTGTCTACAAGATTTTTTTCTCTTAAGTATGCATACACAGCTAGAGCTGATGATGTCTTTCCTGATCCTGGAACTGAAAAGTTGCCAGAACGTATCATTGCACACATGTAAAAAGCGTCCTTCATTTGCTTTTCACGCAATTGTCTTGAAAAATTATTGTTAACAACTTGTTTAAATAAGTTATATCTATCTTCTATTCTAGTAGGATCTGTTTTCAATTCGATTCCTAATTTTGCTCTAGTTTGAATATGAATATTTCTTTGCTCAATATAGTCTAATAATCTCTGAGTCGCATAATATTCATACCCTAACGAAGGTATTCTTTTTTCAAGCTTTTTATGAATGGATAAATAATCTGGATATACTAAATCTGGTTTGAAATAAATAGTGTTTCCAGATATTCTGTCTACCTTGTGTTTTAATGACACTTTAAAAAAAGTTTTATCAACAAGCCAATCAATACCATCAGTATTAAATTGAAGCACCAACTGCTCATTTTGATAATCCAATATGAGTGCATTATCTTTAAGCAATATATTTTCCACTATAACCTTCCCTTTATTATGATTAAGAATCTCTTTTAAAACGACTTCATCTGCAGGTAAAACTACTAATCCTTCCTTCTTGTTTGACCACAAACTTTCAAATTCTGCTTTAGACTGCTCAATTCCACGTGTATAAAAATTGTCGTCGCTATTATCATGCCAACTACATACAATCTGAAAAGACTCATAGTTATAATCTACTGCAGCTACTGTCTCATTATTTGACCCTCTGAAACATATAGAGTCTCCTATTGCATCTGTTAGTATTCCACATTTGTCATGAAAAATACCTTTAGGTTTAAAGGCTATTTTAATATCAACAGTTCCAATTGCAATAAAAAATGCAAGATTTGATATCTGTTTTTCTTCCTCTAAAGTCATCACTTCATCGAGTCGCTGCAAAAGGTCTTTTCTTACAGTATCTCTGAGCGCATATCCTTGTTTTATTTCAGCATAATCTTCCTGGCTTACTTCATGAGAAATAATCAATCTATATTTACAATTATTTTTACCGAAATACTCTAGCCCCTCTGAATAACGAGCTAAAGCTTTTGCAGAGAAGTATGCGCTTGTTCTATCAAACTGTACAGCATGATATAAAACAGGGTTATAAAATTCTCTCGCTATATCATTACTGTCTGAAGTATAAAATGGTAGCAGTTTTAGCTCTCTAAACATTTAACTCCTCTTTTATTCCATCAATTAACTCTTCCAATTGCTCAATATTGGATTTCATTTCATCTATTTGCTCTTCTTTAAGTCGCTTAAGTATAACAGGATCTATTGCTTTTAATTTATCAATTGCATCTTTTATCATCTGATTAGGTTTGTCGCGAGTTTCCTTAACTCTAACCTTATTATCAACAACTTGCATGGTGCGCTTAAGTTCTTCTTTAGTCTTATCATCTTTTCGCACATTACTAATGTCATCAGAAGTAATTTTTTTATTCGAAGGCAAATTATCTAAAACTTCTTCTGCAATTTCAGCTTCTTGCTCGATGAACTCATCAATATATACTGATTTTGATATTCCTTTCAAATTACGAACAAATCGTGTCATATCGTCATCAGGCTTTACAAGCAGGTTTGCAAAGGCTATATATTTTATTTCCTGCTTTTTATCTTCATCATTAATATTATTTAGAGCTCCATATAGTTCTCTTATTGGTCCATCTAACTGCAATTCCCTTGCTAAATAATACTGTTTAGGAGCTTTAATAGAATCTAAGAATTCCACTATAAGTTGCGCTATTTCCAGCTCTTTCTTTACAATTGAAACTTTTTGATTTGTACTTTTAGCATATTCCTCTACTGTTAGAAGCTTATTCTCTTCTACGTCTCTATACACTCCGACCAGCCTATCAATTGGATCATAATCTACTCTCTCTTCAGATCCTATTTGAATCTGCAACTCCAGCATTTTTATCTGCTTAGCATTACTTTCAAAATCTCTATCAAGAATTACGGTTTCGAAATAATTAAAAGACTCCTGTTCTTTAGCAAGATTTCGAAGACAAGTATATCGTCTATTTCCATCTATAATTCGTCCATCTGTTAATACAACTCCGTATTTTTGTTGTCCTAATAATCGAATATTTTCTTGTGTTAGTTTAATCTTGTCTTCATTACTTTTTACAATAAAAGATTGAATTACATCATTATAATGCTCTATATTGTCCCTATTTAATGAATTGTCTCCGTGCTCAGCTTTATACTGGCTAATCCATGTCGCTATTCTGTCATTCTGGTCATTATAATAGAGATTATTTAATCTAACTCGGTATACTGGATATGTATCCGTTACTCCATCTACAGTAAGCTTTACCATCTGATCTGTTGCTAAAACCGTCTTATTCTGAATACCCTCAATTAATAAATTCATAAATGCCTCCTCTTTATACTTCCTCATAATAATATTCTTTATTTAAATATACTTTTTCCATAATTTCATCGTAGTACAGGTCTGTGTCCTTTAAAGTGTATACTATTTTTTCTTTTTCTAGTTTCACACCATATTCAACATCTATATATCGAATAAAATCATATATATTCATATGAATTTTTTGTTTTAAAATAAACCTCATAAAATCAACGGTTGTAATCGGTCTATGCCCTCTTCGGAAGACAATATTCCCTCCCGTTTTTATAAATCTAACCGATTCATGGTTACGAATTAAACATGCAAAAAACCAGTCATCCAGACCTATATTATGCAGTGGACTTACAAACCCCTTTTTTTTCAAACTCTGAATTGTAAAATATTTATCTTCATCATAATTGATTGCATCTTCCGCATATGATTTAAGATAATCCTTTGTTATTTCAGGATGAACACTATTAACTCTTTCAAATTTGATAAACTTCATATCCTCGTATTCTAGTAGCGTATAATCTTTTCTGTAATCATCTAATACTCTCGCTGCTGCTTGAACATAAGATAACTTACCATCTTCCAATTCTCTAAAATCTACACTATTATTAGCCAACAAAATACTAGAGAAATAATCATACGAATTGTTAAAGCGACTACTAATAACATAATTTGCATATACCTTAAAGCCAAGCTGTTTAACAGTTCGTGCATTAAATTTGCTACTATCGCCATCGGTCAATGATAAAAAGATTTTCTTTAAATCCTCTGTAAAATAAAAATCCTTTTTTAATTCAGCCTTCACTAATCGGAATTCAGAGTCTGTCAGTATCGCCTGATTAATGTCAAAAACACCATTGTGATAATATTCTTCCAACATTGGTGCCACATTAGCGATAACCGTCTGAGGCAGCATACCATACTCGCTCTCGTAAAATTCCGCGTATTCCTCTACTGTTACAGGTGCAATCTGATATAAAAGCTCTTTTGCTTGTTTGTACCTATCGACCGTACCAATTGTTAGCAATGGCATTCTTGTCAATTTAACACCAAACCCGGTAACACGATGCCATTCACTCATTGTCTTTTTTAATAAATTATGTAATTCATACTCATCCTGTAAATTGTAATCCTGCATTAGCTCTTCATTCTCAAAAAAGAGCTTTCTTGTAGATATTTCTACGTTATTCAATCGCTCAAAATGCAACTCCTGAACCAATCCATTTACATCATACTCTTCAATTGGATAATATCTAAATTTACGTCCATATTTTTGTAGTACATACCGGCTATCTGCTATTCTAGCCTCAAAAGCACGAGATGATGGAAATGATAGACGCTCATCTTCATCCAGCCCGTTTTCTTCCAAAAACTCAATATACAGGTTATAAAAATCATCAAAAGATGTTTCCTCTTCTGAAAAATATACCTCCGCAAGTTTCCTGCAAATAGCCTCCCTTTTAATATCTACATAATCGCCATCTATTATTACTTTTTTTCTATTTAAAAAGCCGAGTAAGCGACTATATATTTCAGATTCCATATTCTGATCCCAAGTCATCTCCTCTATATCAGTAGACCCTCTACGATATGCTTGATTCAAATAACTGAACACCTTACTATCGACTTCAAATATTTTTGAAAAAGAATCGACTGTAAACCAATATTTTTCAAACCAATATGCATAGTCATCCTCTCGCAGTACTGGCCTTTTTCTATATTCTCTTTGAATAATTTGGCGAATTCTTTCTCTTGTAACCCCTACTACTTCACCACATTCTTCAAGTGTAAATCCGTTCAATTTCATATTGATAATAGTTTGATACTTTTCATCTAGTGAATTAATCCAATCATCAATTGATGGTAGTTTTTCTCTTAAACAACCTTTATAGTTTTCAATCTCATTATTGTCTATTAACCCTTTAATAATATCATCTACTATTTCCAGCTCCCAAAAAATCGATGGTATTATTTCCTTTATGTCATCAATCGAAACCCTTTTTTCCTGATTAATCTTATTGCTTATAAATAGTTTTAGCGTTTTATATACATTGTCTTGCTTTAGTATTATAGATATTGATGATTCATCAAGCTTTTCATTTTCATCCAAATAGTTTTCAATATTTTCCTTAATAGCTTTTGTAAGAAGGCTATTAGGGAAAATATCTTCTCTGTATCCATATCTATTTTTAAACCAACTGTAATAATAATTATATTTTTCAAGCTGCCGTTTATCAGTCTCAATAAGCGTATTCATACTTAAGTAATCTATTATTTCTTCGACAATCGATGCCCCTATACCATCACTACTGATAAAGTCGCTATAATATACAGTTGCTACATCCCGAATTGTTGTATAGCCTGCTCTTGATAAACTGTGCGTAGTTCTTGCAGAAAATTTCAAATCATCTATTTTAATGTTCTCGCAATACTCACCAAAAAGATTTCTGTATTTAATTATAATTTTCTTTTGCTCATACGTTTCAGGCTTGGCTTTATTAATAACTGTTTTTGGAACATAAGTTATCTCACCATTCTTTTCAAAAAATTTATTCTTAAAATCTTCTATTTCTTGTATTGTTTTCGCACCAGCATTCCTAGTAGCTCGTATTTCTTCCATAGGTGTAGAAAGTAAATCTTCAATAGAAAGTATACCAGCCCGCTTTAAGCAATTAAGTGTTCGATTTGAAAAACCAGCTTGTTTAATGTCCATAATAACCCCAGTCCAATTACTTTTATTATTCTTTCGTTAATACTATATCTATTATAGTGGAAACTAGTCATACTGGCCAAAATCTATACCATTAATAGTAGCACAGTATATTAGTACCTATTTTCCGCTCAAAATTACCATAAAATTTATAAACCCCACAAACCAATTCATTCTCAACTACTTATCACTTGATGCTATTTCCAAAAGTTTTGCTACGTCCCGTACATCATCTCTCACATGCATCTTTTTATGACAATTTGGACAGAGAGCAACCACATTGTTAATTGAATCTTCGCCACCTCTAGACAGCCATTTTACATGATGGGATTCTAAAAATGGTTCTCCATATTTATCTTCAAATGGAGCTTTTTTTTGACAAAGCTGACATACACCTGCTGCTCTCCTTTTTGCATATGAGGCTATTTCTGGGCTACGGTGTCTGTCGGTTCTTTCTGAAATTGTAATCTCTTTATGATTAGCACACTTTAACGCGATTGTCTTCAGCTCTTCTAAATCAATTCTATAAGCATACTTTATCCGTTCTTCTTCTGAAAACTCATCGTTTATCACATCATATTGTTTATTGTGATATGCTCTCGACAATTCCAGATTTTCATCAGAATATATATTTCTATGTTCAGCTATTAATACATTGTTTATGTATTCAATAACTTTCTCTTTATTATTTTGAACGGCAATAGCCTCTCTATCGCATATTTTATTTCGCCGCCGTTTATTACTAAAATCAAAATAATATGTCCATATTTCATAAATCCCCAACTCTCTTTTGTATACCACATTATACTGAATTCTCGTGAACTCATCTTTTGCAGTATAGATAGTTTTTGATTTAAATCCCTCGCCCATACTTCTCCTATAATACTAATTATCATTCATACCAAACTTCTTACTTAAAAGTTTATCTTTCCATCGGTTTTCAATATGTACAATCTCATCATCAGTGACGGTTTTTGGTAAAATCTGCAAAATAGAAAACTGGAAAGCGTGATAACGTTCAGGGTAATCACAAACAACTTCTTTCATTAACTTATTGTTTCCATGTCCTGTTTCGACATACACTCTCCATCTACCAAATAACCCATCTTTATTATATGCGGACCCCACATACTGCTTACCGGTTTCTTTATCTACTATTAAGTAGATAGCATAAATTGATTTGAGCGCTATCTGAAATGATTCATAAGTAACACTATCTTCAACAATTTCCTTTAATGTATCGTAATCTAGAATCAAATCCTCAAACCCATTAAAGACTTTCTTGCTATCCGGTACAATTGAAATAATTGGTTTTTCATTTGTGGCCTTTTGGTGCCAGCTTCTTGTTGCATTCCCCCACTCTACTATGAGCTTATTTTCATATTCTTTTAAACAATCGATGGGGGTTAAATCAAAAATTGCATTTTTGCCAACATATTCCTTTGCATATATATCTGGTAATCCTTTAGGTGCCTTGTCTCTACTATCAGGAACACTATCTCCTACTTCATATATTCCATAAAATTTTGCCAGAGTACTTTGTGAGCTGATAAATATGGCCCAATATTTATATCCCTTACTAAATCCATTTTTTTGGTGACTTGTGTATTCTTTGATAAGATTTGCCTCAGCACATGCGCTAAAGCATTTATCCGAATATGCATGTCTAATAAGTTTTACATCTTTTGGATCTATTCCTGCTTTAATTAAAACATCTGAAAATGAAAGCTGATTCATATTATTTATTCTCCATAGTGAATTTTTTAATGACTATAAACTATAGTGTCAACTATACAGTACTCATAGATTTCAGCTCAAAACACCCCATCGTTAATACAATCTATATAATATTTACATGTGAGGCAGCACCTTGAGCATTGTCTATGTTTGATTCTCTTCTTTTTCTGCAGCCAGAATATTATTCGTTTCATACAAATATAACTCCATATCTTTGATGATATTATTCTAGCATCCTGTCAGGTCTATAAATAGGACACCATAATTTTCCGGGACTGCTTATTTAAGCTGCCTATTTATAATTATTAAAAAAAGATTCAGCTTCTTCTTGAATTTTCATTAATACATCCTTGGGGCCAGTAATTTTTACATCTGGACCTAATCCAAATATCCATCCGAAGAATTGTGAACTGATTGCAACATCAACCGCAATCATACTTCTTCCATTGCCTACATCCCTAGGACTAATATCTTTTCCAAATCTATCTATAAAAATTCCGATTTTATCATTTGGAAATTCAATATGCACTCTTTTTATTGGCCCCCCAAACATTGAAAAATTCTCTAGCGCATATTCACTCATATCAATCTTATCAAATAATTCTTTCCCTTCTCTCAAAGAATCATTTGCTGTAACTTCTTTGATTTTATCCACCCTATAATGTTTGATTATTCCTACTTCTGAATCATAAGCAACTAAATAATAATATTCATTAGCCCATGTTAAAGCCCACGGACTTACTCTATATTTTGCACCTTCTTTTTTTGGTATTAACTGTTTATTAAGTGTCCACTCACAATATTTAAATGTAATCTGCTTATTGTTAAAAATAGCAGTATGAATTGCATCTACATTGTAATAAATGCTTTCATTCATATTTTTTATGCGAGTATTTATGTACACCTGTCTCTGTAATTCTTTTCCTTGGTGTTCGCTTACAAAGCTTTTTATTTTTGAAATTAACACTTTGGATTTATTCTCTGTAATGAATCTTGATGCTTGAATCGCATCTATAAGAAGCTTAATTTCAGCAAGCTCAAATTGACGTGTTCCCACATGATAAAAGGTCTCACGACCCTTTTGAGTTTTTATAACCTCTATTCCAAGCTTATCAGTCATTACTGCAAAATCATCATATAGACTCTTTCTCTCTGCAGTAATTCCATAACCTTCTAATAGATTCATAATCTGTGTTAGAGTAAGGCTATGTTCATCATCTGTTTTTTCTTGCATAATTTTACACAAGTAGCTTAGTTTTAGTTTTTGATTTGCTCCCTTGGCCATAAACACCCCTCCTATGATATTACGTGCTCTCAGTATATCACAGGAGGGGTATTTATTGGACTCATTTCTCGTACTTATAACCGTTTTCTTTTAGGATTTCTATTAATCTTTTTTCTAATTTCTCATAATCACTAGATGAATATTTAATTGTCTCTAAATGTATATCATTATCTTTACAAAATTCCACTTTTCTTTGATCATTATCAACTTGTCTTTTAAATCGTTCTTCGCTGGATATACTTTCATCAGTGATATATTCTCCATATTCATCATAATATCCCTGTTCATAATGATGTGGACCTTGCAGCTCTATAGCCAAATCATATATTGGTTTTCCTTCAGAATCTATATTTTTATATAAAGCAAAATCAAACCTTAGCGGATATCCGCTCTCACTATTTAACCCCTGTATCTTCACTTCCCTTTCATATGTGACACCGAGCAAATTAAGAATTTCCATTGTTTTTACTTCAAAAGAAGATGGCTCATGACATTCACAGTGTTCTTTTATTACATAACCAGCCCAATCTTCATATTCAATCTTCATATCAGAAGATACAATTATCTTTTCAGCCCCGCACAAAGAACATACAGCTTTATATCGTTTCGCTATAACAATCTTTGATGGAAGATATAGCTCCTTTTTCAAAATCAAGTAGGGATCATCAACACATTTTTTTATGTATAATGTGTCCCAGAACAAACCAGTAAAGTCCTTTTTGTACGAATTATCATAATGAACTACGGCATTAAAATCATCATATTCATGTTCTTTTTCGTAGTTTTCTTGTGCCAATTCTTCCTGCCTTTCATATTCTGTATCAAGTTTAAACTCTAATTTGAATGATTTGTCTTCAACATCCCAATATTTATCAAGGTAATCCTTATACTTCTTATCAAATTCATCAACAAAAGGTGCTTTTTCTTCTATACTACGCATCAATGATTCATAGTTTTTAACAAAATATTGTAAATGTTGAATCATTGGTTCCAATGATTTTTTCCCTGTCCTACAAGTCCATTCTTGAGCAAAAAATTTTGCTTTTATCGATGTCAAATCTTTTTGAAATCTATGTTTAGGATCCGTCATATCCGCTAAGATTTCTTCAATATATTCAATACCTTTTTCCCTTAGAAATCTTTCGCTTTCAGTAAGTTGATATTCCTTTTTTAATTCTGGCTCTTTTATTTTTCTAGTATATCCATTAGGAACCAAATATGAAAAAGGGTAATCTTCCTCATAGTGAAACTTTTCTTTACATTCATCACATATTATTTCTGGTGTAGTTTTACTTTCCCTAGACTGGCCAAAATCGTTTGATTTGTGAATTTTAAAATATCTAATATACCCCTTGCCGCATGCACATTTTGCTTTATATGGTCTTCTATAATCTTCCTCGTATGACATTGTTCTTCTCCTTAACATTAAATTATCTTAATTATCATCCCATGCAAAAACCGCTGCAACTATTTTTTAGCTTTTCTTATTCTATATTTTCGGTTATTTATAGAGTTTACAAATCTTCTAACAAAAAAGCGGGGCAACTCCGACTCATACAAATCGAAGTTGCCCCGCAATACTTATTACAAACAGTCCTCTCTGTGGTCGTAAGCTGCCTTATCCCACACATGGACTTGATAATTTAATTTCATAGCCTCAGCTACCTTTTTCATTACCTCTAACTCATCCCGTACTGATAACTTTTCTGTAGACTTTACTACATTACCTTCTCTTAATTCTAATACAAAATCCTTTTTCATACTTCGCGCCTCTCAATACATATTAGTTAAACGGCAAATCCTCAGGTATATCTCCCACTGGATCAAATCCATCTGGTGTACTATCAGGCTTGCCACCTGCTGCACCTTTACTTTCCACAAACTCCTGCTCATCAGCAATCACATCAGTTGTGTAAACCTTCTGTCCATCCTTGTTTGTGTATGTGCCTGTTTGGATTCTTCCAATAACTGCTATCTTCATTCCCTTGTGAAGATACTT
>JAEEGL011023005.1_pt1 | contig 11573 bp, 11 predicted proteins | sample 9134231 | NCBI WGS metagenome assembly JAEEGL01 (sample SAMN16246548, study PRJNA631951) | gut metagenome | biome: gut microbiome; feature: rumen; material: fiber-attached | host: Bos | place: Iran: Karaj | collected 2018-10 | reverse complement strand
TGCAGGGGCTGTTTTAACGGCTGCCTTTGGGGCTTCTTGAGCCGGGGCAGTTTGGTTATTTTCCTGTTCTGACATTTACTTTTTCCTTTTCATGGCTGCATCATAAAATTTATTTTTAAATCTTACTGCATCACCTTAATTTTTACTGACGCAGAGTTCCACTGTTTTCTGCGCCTGCCTTATAGGCACTTTATAAAAGCAATTAATTGCTTTTTATCGCCACATCAACACCGGCGGGAAGATCTAATTTCATTAATTCATCGACGGTTTTGGCTGTGGGGCTCTTAAGATCAATCAAACGTTTGTGAATGCGCATTTCAAACTGCTCTCTGGATTTTTTATCAGTATGCGGTGAACGAAGTACCGTATATTTTCTGATTTTTACAGGGAGTAATACAGGGCCTGCAACAATGGCACCTGTTTTTTTAGCAGTTTCTACGATTCTGGCAACAGAGTTGTCCAACATTCTGTAATCATAAGAGCGAAGTTTAATGCGGATCTTTTCTTGACCGCTTAACTTTGCTGTTTTTTTGGTTTGTTTTTCTGCCATAATTTTCCTTACAAAAAATCTTTCTTACTTACTTTTTGCTGTTTTTTACCGTCTTAAATTTAGAGCGGTAAAAGCACCAGCCCACACACTTTTATGTGAGGACTGCTGCCGCAAACACTTCCACTTAGTACAATAGAAATTATACCAAATTTAGAAGACCTTTGCCCCCAGTATCATAATGACTTAGGAACTTAGATAGTAAAATTATAGCATAAATAATGTATTGTGTCAAACAAAAAAATTTGTTATTATTAATTATCAAAAAACTTAAGGGGTTATTATGGAAGACCAGGAAAACCAAATTAGTGATGTCTTTGTTATAAACGGTGTGGCAAATTACAGTTTTATCAAAAATGATGTTAATAATGTAAAAACTTTATCTTCTCTTTTAGGCTTAATTTACAAATCAGGCTGGTACTACAAACAATGGAAGGAAATTAAAAAATGTAATGAAAGTTACAAAAACATTTCCCCGTTTTGGCGCGGTATCTTTTATATGGGTTATGCGGGACAACTCAAAAATATAGTAAAAAGCCTTTATGAAGCCAAAATGAATATGATACTTCAAAATGAATCCGTTCCACAAGAAGAAAAAGAACAATGGCAAAAAGAATATAAAAAATTTAACAGCATTTTTGCAAATTTCAGTTTAACCCAACAAGCAATTAACAAAATATTGCCGGTAGGCCACCCTGAAAACAAAACAACATGGGGCAGTTTTTTGGGGTTACTTCCTTTCGCGGTAATACTTATGCTTATATTTGGTGTAAATATTATTTCTTTTATTTTGAGCGGAGGTTGTTATCAAACTAATGGTAATTCTTATAAAAATGTTTGCGGCAACTACGCTTTTACTTTTCCATTAAACAGCAAAATAGGGCTTTGGAGTGACCAAGATTTTGATAATATCTGCCAAGAAAATGAACAAGCAACAATGTGCTTAACGGATTTGGTTTTAGATAACCCTCAAGATTTTAACCTAAATACTTTAACGGAAAATGAAACAAATGTTATAGATAAATTCACAAAACAATATGCCGGCAACATTACACATTGTTTTAAAAGATCTGATCCTTCCGGGGTTTTTATTAACACCTGTTATATGAAAGTGGAAAAGAAAGAACCGTTATATTTTGGTTTCTTCATTCAAAATAAAACAGGCAACATGGAAGAACTTGAAAAATTAATGAACAGTTATAAGTCTTTGGAATAATATTTTGCTATAAAACCAACCCGAAAGCGTAAACTTAGCAAGTATTTTGGAGATAATTTAAATTTTTTCTTTGACGACTAGTACCAAGAAGTAAAACGAGCGAAGCGAGTTTGCGGTACTTTAGGAAAAGAAAAATTTAAATTAGCCCAAAAGACGCCGCTAACAAAGATTAGTTTTTGCAGATTTCCTATTTCTCGTTATAATAACTTTTATAGTAACCGTACTCTCCGTACGGTGTGCCCGATTGATGGCAGTCATTTATAACACAACCGATAACTTTGATATTGGTTTGTTTCATGCGTTCCAAAGCGAATTTTGCACTTTTAACCGGAGTTTTACCTTGCCTAACGGCAAAAACCGCTTTATCAATAATTTGCCCCCAAAGGAAAGTATCGGCAACAGGTAAAGATGCGGGGCAGTCAATTAAAATCAAATCATAAGAATCTTTTAAACTTTCAATAAAATCTCTTAAAATCGGTGTGCTTAAAAGTTCTGAAGAATTTGCAGGACGTGGCCCTGAAGTTAAAACGAATAAATTTTTAACTTCCGTTTTTTGAATATTCTTTTTTGCGCCTTCCAAAACTTGGCCTTCCGTCCATAAAGAACTTAATCCTTTTTCATTTGAAAGTTTGAAAATGCGGTGCAAACGCCCACGTCTTAAATCACCGTCAACTAACAAAACTTTTTTGCCGGCTTGAGCAAAAGCAGTTGACAAAGAAGAAGAAAAGAAAGATTTCCCTTCCCCTTGCAAAGAACTTGTTATAAGTAAATTTTTAATCTTACCGGCATTTAAAGAGAAACTAAGCATTGTACGGATATTCCTAACATTTTCAGCAGTTAAGACATTCCCTTCTTTTAACATTATACGGTAATCTTCAAAGCCCTTTCTTTGTTTTTCATGGGGAACAAAGCCAAGCAAAGGCAATTTTAAAACCTCTTCCACTTCTTTGGCAGATTTTACTGTTTGGCTTAAAAATTCTGCAAGCAAACTTAAAATTATTCCTAAAACCAAACCAACAGCTAAACCAATGACAATATTTAAAAATTTACGAGGCCTATAAGGTTTTTCAGGGACTATGGCTGCATCAATAATTCTTATATTATTTGCGGAAAATTGCCCGGATAAATCTATTTTTATACTCTGAAGTAATCGTTTTGTTTCTCTATCAATAATTTTTTGTATTGATGTAAGTTGTTTTTTAAGGGAAATAACTTCCGGATGTTGTTCCGTATATTTACCCAGCAACCTAGACAAATCACTTGATATTGCTAATTCTTGATTTTTTAAACCTTTAATAAAATCACTGTTAACAACTTGCGGAAGAGAATTTAAAAGTTCCTGCTGTTCGGGGCTTTGTTCCGTACTTTCCAAAGCAGCAATGACCTCCCCGGCCATAGATAAACGGTTTTTGATATTTTGTGCAGCAAAAGATTTGGCTAAATAATTTGCGGTTTTTGTAGCGAGATGTTTATCATAAGATTTAACTGTAACTTCCACTAATCTTGAACGTGTTATAGGATCAATTGATAAACTGTCTTTTAAACTTTTCCATCCTTTTGAAAATTCAGGAACTTCAGCCAAATTTAAATCTTTATATACTTTTTCAAGCAAAGTTTGTGATTCTAAAAGTTTATATTGCGTTCTATAATAATCTTCATCACTTGACCAAGAACCGAAAGATATTTGCTCTATACGGCCGGAATTTTCTTTGTCAATCATCATCAAGACAGTTGCTTTATATCGCGGTTGCATTAAAGCATTGACTAATACAGCGCCGATTACACCTAAAAACAGCATAAAAGCAACCAAGCGCCAATGCTTTACGATTACTTGAAAATAAAAGAAAAAATCAATAGTTTCTTCTTGTTGAAATTCGTTCATAATTTAAAATAAACTTTGCGGTACAAAAACAACATCAGCCGGTTTCAACGGAACATCATATTGTTTATTACCGTCTTTAGTAATTTGGGAGACATCCACTTCAATTGATTTTTGCACACCGTCTTCCATACGTAAAATTTTTACTTTAGATATAGCCGCGACATCAGTAAAACCACCTGCTGATGTTATAGCTTCAAGTAAGGTCATAGTCTTTTCCGGTAAAATTGGGATGGAAGAAGGCTTTGCTACTTGCCCTAAAACATAAACGGTTTTATTCGCATATTCTTTTATTAAAAATGAAACTGACGGCGTTTTAAGATAGGCTTGCAAAGCATTTTCAAGTTTTTGTTCTGCAGCGCTTACGGTTAGGCCGGCAATTTTTATATTTCCTACCAAAGGAAAAGTCACTGAACCGTTTGTAGTAACTCTTAAAGTGCGTTCCATATCATCTTCTTTATAGACTTTTATTTCTACCAAATCACCGGGTTGTATTAAATAATCTTGGGAATTTTTTAAATTTTCAATTTCTTGTGAAATTTGTTGACTGGTAACCGGAACATTTGTATTCTTAACAGCTGTATTGCTACAACCAACGAAGAATACAAATATCAAAATATACAGAAAAAAATATAGGCACTTCCTCATAGATAAATTATATCAAATTATTTAGTCCAAACAAAAAGACGGGAAAGTGTAGTATCTTTCGGATATTGTTTTAAATAAAAACCTGATAGATAATGAATATCTTCCTTAATTATCTGGCGCTGCTCTTCTGTAATATCTTTACTTTTGAGCATTTTGTACTTTCCTGCTAAAGCATGCCTTATGTATTTAGGGGAAGGATAATATTCCAAACTTAAGCTTAATTCCCTTGCCTGTATTTGTGGGGCAAACTGTCTAACAAATACAAAATTGCGCCAAGCACGCACATATTGAAAATTTTGCCAAAGAAAGAATAAAGATAAACATACCAAAATAATTTTTAAAATTATAGATAAATTTATTTCCCGTATTTTTTTATCGAAAGTATTTGCACTGATAAAAGCTAAAGTAATAAAAAACAAAACCGCACAAGCAGGCAAATGGAAAGGGAAATCCACTAACCCGGTAAAAGTAAAACCGCTTAAACCTGCACATAAAATAAATAAACGTATTTGTTTCTCCCTTTCAAGCCCTTTAAAAAGTTTGGTTGTATCAAAAACTATTACAAATATAAGCCATAAAATTACTGTTCCCGCGATATAACCAAAACTTAACAGTAGTTCCAACCAATCATTATGAAGATAACGCGGAAATTCCCTTAAAGCAAAAGGGAGATAGGCATCTATTGCCGTACTAAAAGCATCAAAACCAACACCGGTATAAGGAAAATCTTTAAGCATATCAATTGCAGCGGCATATAAACCCAAACGGGCATTATCCGAACCTGTTCCAAATTGCCTTAAACCGATTGTTGCACTGTATGTTATTACCAAATGTATCAATACAACAAATGCTATTGTTAATATAGTAAAAACGGCAATTTTTTTATTAATCTTTTTCCTAGAGTATGCGACACATAAAAGCCCTAAAATAAATAATCCCAAAATTAAAGCAATAACTCCGCCACGGGAATGTGAGGCAAAAACACCGGCAAACAAAACTATGGAAAACAGTAAATAATAAATATTTTTTCTTGGCAAACGCTGTTTTTTAACTAAAATAAAATGAGGTAACCATAAAAACAACGAAAGAAAAAATGACATCATTACATATTGTGCGCCGTGGTTTCTGCTGGCAAAAGGGCCAAAGGCAGAGCCTAATTTTATACCGGAAAAGTATTGTATAAACTCTGTTCTGAAACCTATACTTATTAAAGTAACTATTACGGCATTTACGGTCATTATTAAAATTAAATTTTTTATCTCATCTGTGTGTTTTGCAATTTGCGTTAAAGCAAAATATAGCATTGATAGAGAGAATAATAAAGATAATCCTTCCAAAGAATAATATCGGCATAAAGTAAACGGAAAATATGCGGGTTTTTGTAAAAAATTATGTTGGTTAAAAAGTTGTAAAAGTGCAAGCAAAATAATGAGCCCGAGCAAAGATAAAATCATTTTAGATACAGATGTTATTGCAAAACTTTTCTTTTTAAATAAAATAAAACCGCTGAAGGCAAGGCTCGTTAAATTAAAAGTTAAAAGCCCCCATGGTTCACTGCCCCCAAATGCTAAAGGTGTAAAAAAAGTTAAAAAGAAAAAAACAATATAGTAAGAAAACTTCATAAAAATATTTTATAAAATTTTGTCTAATTACTCCAAATTTGGTAAAATAATTATAGACTTGCTGGGGTGCTGGAACTGGTATACAGGATAGTCTCAAAAACTATTGCCCACACGGGCTTAGGGGTTCGAGTCCCCTCCCCAGTAGAAATTCAAATACCGCCTTTTAGGCGGTTTTTTAATTTCTGTGGGAAAGTGAGCCAACTGCTTGGCTCACGTGGGGGCGAGAAGGCCGCAGCGTTGTTTTTGTTTGAGGTGCTTAGCACCGAAAGGCAAAAACCGCGAGGCCCGGGCTGGAGGAAAATTCCGTCAGGAATTTTACCGTAAGCCGAGTCCTTTTAGGCGGTTTTTAATTTCTGTGGGGAAGTGAGCCAACTGCTTTGTTTTCACAAATTTCGTTGACACCACATTTACAAAAATGTTACAATTTCGCGTAAATATATAATTTTAAAAAGGAGCAAATTTTTATGAAAAAAATATTGTTAATGTTTGTTTTACCTTTATTAACGGTGGTAGGATTCTCACAAGAATCTCAAGATTTAACTGCTCTTAAGCAAGCATTGAAAGCCGAATATAATCCTGTAACAGTAAGATCGCAAAAAGATAATATTACCTCATATAACACAGTAGATCAAAACCAACAAATAGCTTTATCTATCATCCTTCGTTCTGCCAGCCCTGATATTACACCTTGGTTAAAAGAACATGTCGCTGAATATATTCCTCTTTATACATATGCATTAGCATATCGCTTAGCAGCAATCGATAAAGCCCCCGTGAGAGATATGTTATTTTGGAGAAGCGTAGCAGTTATACGTGCCCGTGCAGACGGGGCTCTATGTAAAGATAAATATGTAGGTCAATATATACAAGTATTGAATCTTCAATTAATATATCCTGCTATGCAGTTCTATGAACTGGAATTAAAACAAATTGATGAAAAAGAATCTAAAGATATATTAAGAGAAGCACTTGAATGGGATAAAAAACATCCGCAAAAGAATTCTCCTGTTTGGTTTTGTGACAGCGGCCATGGCGTTTACACTTCAGAAACCTATCCTAAAAAGGAATGGAACAAACGTCGCGCCCAATTTAAAAAAGAATATGAGGCCGCTCTTGATAAAGAATAATTATTTCTAACAAAAATTGTAAAATAAAACCTGCCAAAAAGCAGGTTTTATTTTCCTGTGCTTTTTGGATCATTCAAAAAATATATAATATTACTATAATCAAAAGAGGTCTTTATGCGTAAAATTATTCCTTTATTTCTTTCAATTTTTTTACTTATATCTTGCACAACAAATCAAACAAAAAAAGATAATACCAACCAACAAAAGAAAAATGTCATTTTAGTTATTGCCGACGGCGCCGGCCCAAATATTATGAACTACCTAATGGAATATGCACGCCTTGCGCCAAAGAGCCCTTATAAAGATAAAAAATCTAATTTGGAAAAGATGTTTGACCTAGGCAAAAACGGGATAATGTTAAATTACACGGATAAAACTATCGTTACAGATTCTGCCGCTGCCGCTACACAATTTGCAACAGGTGCAAAAACAAATCCATACGCTATCGGTGTTGATGCAAACGGTAAAAAAGTAAACAGTGTTTTATACAATGCAAAACAAAAAGGTTATGCTACGGGTGTTTTGACTGATGTTTATGTTTTAGATGCAACGCCTGCCGCATTTTATGCACACCGCGTAAACCGTAAAATGCGTGACGGTATTATTGAAGATATGACCATAACCCAACCCGATATAGTTTTGGGTGGCGGTTTAAATTATTTCGTTTCAAAAGCAGATCTTAAAAACGCAAGATATCAAGAACTTTTTAAAAATGTTCCTTATTTAAATCAAGTCAAAGGCCAGGCAAAACAAGACGATAATTTGACGAAAGTTCTAGACAGCGGTTATAATTTGGCTTTTACAAAACAGGAAATGGAAAATTTAAACGATGGTAAAATTTTGGGTTTATTTGCACCGGTTTTCTTCCCCCCTTATCCGCCTGCAGATTGGCAAGGGCCGACACTCCTTGATATGACAAAAAAAGCAATTTCCGTTTTATCTGAAAATGAAAAAGGGTTTTTCCTTTTAGTTGAAGCGGGGGCAATTGATTGGGTAGCGCATGAAAATGACCCTCAAGCATTACTTCAAGAACTTTTGGAATTTGATGAAACTTTAGGTTACTTAAAAAAATTTGCCGATACAAATAAAGACACTTTAGTCATTGTTACCGCTGACCACGATACCGGCGGTTTTGGTTTTAACTATTACACACCTCGTAATTCCAAAAAAGAAGATTATAATGCTTTTGAAAAATTTACTGCTTTGCAAAACGGTAAAAATCTTATTTACGATGTATATCAAAAATATAAAACTTTACCCGAAGAACAAAAAAATTCAGTCACCATTAAAAAGATGTTTAAAGAAGATTTAGGTTTTGAAGGGAACCTAGATTTCTTAAATGACGAAGAAGATTTTTATTCCGCTTTCCTTCATTATTGGAAAGAACAAGGCATTGTTTGGAGCACCCAAAAGCATACAAATGCGCCGTTGTTTGTTGTGTTTTACGGTAATAATACAAACATAAATAAGAACATATTGCATAATACCGATTTATTTAAAATAATGAATAATTATTTTAAAAAGTAACAAATAAATTTCATACTTGCAAAACTTAAACTAATTATTTATAATTAGTTCTAGGGGGTAAGTATGAGAATAATAACAAAAATAGTACTAATAATTGTACTAATTACTTTGGTTTATTCAATAGCAAAACTTATAAGCGCAAAAACTACAAAACATAATCAAGTTTCCACTTCAACTATAAGCCAAAACCAAAGTATGCAAAATAATCAAAACAGGCCGGACACTACAGTTACACCTACTACACAACAAACACAAACAGCACCCGGTACACCGCAAGTTCCGCCAACACCTGATACGCCAAACGCACAAGGTTTATATCAGGCAGATGAAGTCTTAATTAACGGGCAGGGTAAAGCCGGCTCAAATTATATTGATATAACTTCGGACACACCAATAACGCCTGAGCCGCAAAACACAAATAATGCACAAAACAATAATTATAATGGCGGCGGCGCTTATGCACAGGCATCTGTAAATATAGACAATAATAACAATACAAGCACATCATCACAACAATATGCACCGGGTGTACCTGCCTTTGAAGTTCTTGACGGTAATTAAAACTTAAAAATTGTTATTAAAATCCCTCTCACATTTAAAACACGAGAGGGAATTTTTTTCTCTGCGACAAAAAGCCAAACCGCACACAAAAACCTAGCAAGCATTTTTGGAGACAATTTCATTTTCATAATACAAAACCAGAAAATGTTAAAATTATAAAAATATACTCCTGATTTAATAATTTGCTAAAATATACATGTTAATTATTTTCAGGAGAGTATATGAAAAAAATTTTAAAACCCATTTTATACATCATATTAATATTGTTAGGTGGCTTGATAGGTAAATTATTAGTAAATTATTCTATGACAGGACAATTTGGATCAAATCATTGTAGTTCATGTCAAGAATATGAAAATAAAGATTTAGGTTGGCTTAAAACCTCTTTACCATTTTCTTTACAAGCTGATCAAACATTAAAAAACCAAATTGCAAATTCACAATTTCAAGAAGCTATAGAAAGTGTGCAAACCTATAAAGGAACCTATGATAAAAAATTATTTGCTCTCGCTATTTCTCATATAGTTTATGCTTCCACAATTAAACCTGATCCTCTTACTGTTTTAGCTTCTACTATAGCAGGCTCAGGCTATGATAAGAACGAAGTAAATAATGCCATTAAAAATGCTATTAAAAGCAATGAAAATGGAAGTATCAAATATAAGTATCAAGTAGAAGCTTCTGTCGGAAATTCTCCGTCAATTTTTGGAATTGTCTTATGCGTAAAAAATAATCAAAGTATACTTGTATGGGCTCAAGGTTATAATACAAAACAGAATAAAGATATTGTTAACCATGTTCTCAATGATACTGTGTGCTTTACGGAAAACCAGTAAACCCATTATTTGCCCTTATTTTATTAAATAATCAAAATTTTGATTTTTTCTGTGACATAAAATAAAAGCCAAACCGTGCGCACGAACCTAGCAGGTATTTTGAAGATAATTTAAATTTTTCTTTGACGACGTGTACCAAGAAGTAAAACGAGCGTAGCGAGTTTGCGGTACTCTAGGAAAAGAAAAATTTAAATTAGCTCAAAAGACGCCGCTAGCAAAAAATGATATAACCAAATTTCCACATAAAAATATCCCTCGGTAAAACCGAGGGATATTTTGTATTTTGCAAAAGAGTGTTAGGCGTTTAACTTGGTTACATCAATATGAATACCTAAACCCATCGTAGAGGACATTGAAACAGTTTTCATATATGTCCCTTTGGATGTTGAAGGTTTAACCTTCAAAATAGTATCTAAAACAGCTTTTGCATTTTCATAGATTTTATTTGCATCAAAGGATGCTTTGCCTACAGGAACGTGAACAATACCGTATGTATCGGCTTTAAATTCAATCCTGCCTGCTTTAAGTTCGGCAACTGCTTTTGCGATATCAAAAGTAACTGTGCCGGCTTTCGGGTTCGGCATCAAACCGCGCGGACCCAAAATTTTGGCTGCTTTTGCTAAATCGCGCATTACATCAGGTGTTGCGACCAAAACGTCAAAGTCAATTTTACCTTTTGTAATATCTTCAACTAAGTCATCACCGCCCACAATATCAGCACCTGCTTTTTGTGCTGCTTGGGCATGTTCGCCTTTTGCTAAGACGGCAATCTTTTTGGTTTTGCCGGTGCCGTTCGGTAAAACTACCATGGCACGCACTTGCTGATCTGACTTTTTGGTATCAATCCCTAAACGAACATGGAGTTCAACCGTTTCGTCAAATTTAGCTTTTGCGTTATCTTTGCATAAAGCGGAGGCTTCTTTTAAGGTGTACAGTTTTTTAGAATCTATGTTCTCTTTAGCTGCTTTTAATCTTTTTCCCATCTTAATCTCCTTCAGGTTAACGAGTTTAAAACTCTCCCTGCTTTATAATTATTTAGAGGCAATATCAACACCCATGCTGCGTGCTGTGCCTTTTACCATTTCTGCGGCTTGTTTGATATCTTTTGTGTTTAAATCGGGCAATTTTTCTGCTGCGATTTCTTCACATTGTTTTTGTGTCAACTTACCGACTTTATCTTTATGCGGAGTACCTGAACCTTTTTTGAGGCCGAGTTTCTTCACGATAAGGACTGCCATAGGAGGCATCTTGGTAATAAAAGAGAAAGATCTATCTTCATAAACGGTAATAACTACCGGGATTTTGATACCTTTCTCTAACTTTGCTGTTTTTGCATTAAACTGTTTGCAAAATTCCATGATGTTAACACCATGTTGACCGAGTGCCGGACCAACAGGTGGTGCAGGGTTTGCTGCGCCTGCAGGAATTTGCAGTTTAATGTAACCTTTAATTTTTTTCTCTTTTGCCATTTAATTACTCCTTAATATGCCCGCAATAAATTGCGGGGTACTGCAAAATTAGTTTACTTTTTCTACTTGTAAGTAGTCCACTTCAACAGGGGTTGCCCTGTCAAAGACAGTAACCATAACTTTAAGTTTATTTTTATCTTC